>JAAUXU010006858.1_pt1 | contig 14670 bp, 17 predicted proteins | sample 7278151 | NCBI WGS metagenome assembly JAAUXU01 (sample SAMN14350113, study PRJNA611818) | marine sediment metagenome | isolation source: surface marine sediment (1.8m) | place: French Polynesia: Moorea | collected 2018-08 | reverse complement strand
GAAAAAAACGAAACCGAGTCACAATCGTTCCATCTCCAACCCAAGAGCCAACTTCATTGTTATCCGGAGTTTGAGTTTCTTTATAATAAGCATCGTCATCCCCCCCACCCCCACCCCCACCCCCCAGTGAGAAAACAAAGAGAAAACTTGGAAGTGACAACAAGGGAAAAATACCTATGGCCAATAATATCCTTTCAGTTGTTGTCGACCAAGTGGTGATTCATGATCAGCAATTTTGCACTATCACGATGTTCAACATGAACAACTGGGTGAATGATGAATAAAGATGTTAGAAACATTGTTGAGGACAACAAATGTTGTTTACTTTTTAGCAGGAGGGACTATTTGAAGCATTGTTGTCACCCTATGGGCAATCTTCGGGACGTTGCTCTGAGCCTTTCTGCCCCTCCAATCTTTAGAGAAGGGGCAGACGGCCCTGAATAAATTGATGTAGACTGAAAAATTGTAGCCATGTATTCATTACAAGTTTTGCAACAATGTATGTTATTTGGATTTACTCCCGAGTGCAAACAATCCGGACAACTTTTCTCCGCTTGAAAGCAGTGCAAAAAGAATTAAACTGGCTGGAGAGGCTAGTTCTTGCATATTTTTGGACATCTGCAGTGATGATGTTATGTGGAAACAGTCTGAAACTCCAGAAATCTTTTTCTATACCCTATAAGCTCCCCCGGCTATTGGTCCTTGTTCCGCCAGTAGTACAAAACTAAACTACTAGCGTGGCTGCCATGTGTATCGTGTACATGTGCACGTGGCCGTGCATGTGCGTGTTACGTAAAAACCATGTGACGCCAGGTTCTTGCTTGACGGTCGAGTTTGTCTCACTGGACCCCCCTTAAGAACAGAACGAAAAAAGAAACCAAATGATAGCCCACGAGATCCTGTTGCAGTTGGTTTCCACTCCTTGGGCCGCAGGGGTCCGTCGAGAAGGCCTGGCCGGGGTTGTTGGCATTTCGGCCGACTCGGACGAGCGACACCGAGGCGACTTCCACCACAGGCGCCGACGACATCTTGATACGCAAAGTACCAAAATTAGCTGCAGTGGTCAGAAATGCTAACAACTTCACGAACAACAATTGGGGTAAGGAAGAAAGATTAAATAAATCTATGTATAACGCGCTTAATTTACATATCCTTCCTCCCGTTACTGTTCTTGACGTCGTAAGCATTTCTGAATTTTGAAACATCGCTCTTTTGGCAAAGAAAGAGCAAAAAGACCTGACCTTAAGCAACAAATCAGTAACGTGCACTGGTTTTTCCTCGCTGATTCGTGCCATCCTCGACCTTATGTCGCCCTCGTGCCTTCGCCCTATAGAGGGACCGGTCAAAACTTTTAAAATAAAGTGCTGTAATATGGTCATGCAATATATAGTCATCAGTCAGTACTCATTAGGCCTCTTCAATCTCTCTCTGCATGCATTATTTGCAGAAAGACTCTGATCAGAACTTATCAATTTTGGGGTCTGTCTTTAAAGTTGCTTAAAGATGTTTGGTTAACATTTCAAATTAGGCCTGCTTACTTATATTCCACATAATGTACTGCAACAATGTAGTCAAATGAAATTTAAAAAAAAACACGTGTGGATAGCTTATCCTTCCAAATCGGGACACCTTGCTATGAACTGGACTTGTGCAGTAAAACTTTCTGGACTTCATCTCCACCGTTTGGCATTAAGTAGCAGACCTAAGATGCGCCCAGCAACAATCCCACAATTTCCGTTTGTTGGTCTAGCCTTAGTACTTATTTATTGCACTGTACTGAGTCGGCGACTTTACTATGGCAGCAGTGACGTTTACGACCACAGCTGTAGCTTGGCGCAGATCTTGTGAGCTTCGCCATTGTCTCGTGCAAATTCTCCTCACACAGCCAGGCTCCTTTGCCGCTTATGCCAGGCAAACAGCCTGGCAAGAGTCTTTGGAAGAAGCATCAGTCAATTCCTGGTCATGATGACCGTGGCTCTGTAGTTTTTATATTGATGGTAAATTACGACACACACACAGGTGCTCGTGGCGAATGAACATTAATTGTCTGACATGCGCATGTTCAAGGCTTTCCTTTTGTCGGGAGAAAAGGGGAAATGACCATGAGAGTGGTTGGTAGGAGCTACATGAGTTTGCATCCATGATGCAACATATCCATTTTGGCCACTGTTGAATCAGCTCGTACAGCTTGTCTCCAGGGCAAGATGTTGACCCCACTTGTCGGTGACCATACAACTTGTAGTCAGCCTTGGCCTTGCCTTTGGCTACTGCAGTCTGGAACAGACTCCAAATGATGACGTGTGACTGGGACTCAGACAATCCACACTCACTTTCAGCAGCTTTTGACAAGCACCAACACCACGCTGTGTTGGCGAGACATTCATGAAGTTTTCAAGAAAGCAAATCCCATAGCCGACATTGTTGTAGCCTTGGGTATGAGCACCCTGGACATTCCAACCTCTGCCTTCATAAATGTGACCATTTCCCCCGATGAGGAAAGAAAGAGGAATCATTGAGACGTGACAATGACAACAAGAGAAAAACATCTGTAGCCAATATCGCTCCTCCCGTTTTTGTCCATGTGGTGATTCTGGATCGCTTTGAGTGCATTTTTGTACTCCTGTGATGTCGAACAAGAAGGACCAGCCGCGTGAACGAAGATGTAAGACAACTGAGGAAAACAAATGTTGGTTGCTGTTGTGTGGGAGGAACTGATGGAAGCATCTTCGTCACCTCATTGCCAATCTCTTTGGTCTTGGCTTCTCTTTACGTGAGACGAACATTTTTCCGTCCTCTCTCCTAGCAGATGAAGCCGAGTATGCGCGAAAATCTTGGCCTTTTCATGCTATACTCGCTCACCAATCAAAACTCACTCACATGGCTTTTTGCTCTCTCCTCAACATTCACACAGCAACAGCTTCACTTGACGAATGAGGCTGAGCCCGAACCCGAAAGCTCGAGGCTTTTTTGTGAGTTTTTTCAATTTTTTTTGAAGTGACAATATTGTTGACCCCGTCTTATTTCGTTCCAGTGCAGGACAACCTCAGCAAATTTGGCAGCTTGAGTACGAACACCCCGACTTTTATGAATCGTTCCATACCTACTATTCACTCCGGTGGGCGTTTGCTGCACGTCAGTCAGTGCTCACAGTAGCGCTGTAGTTTAGCTACTGCAGATAAGCTCACGCTGAGCTGTTCAAGTGAGACATAAACTGCAGAGTTGGCTTTTGTTGACCTCGATAGCATCGGCCTCAGAAATCTCTGGAACCGAATCTACGGTTTGTACACAGACTTGGTTCTGATTCATCGGCGCCACGTCCACACTGATAACTTTGTCTCCTCCCGCGGGCGCTGATATAAGCGGGCTCCACTGTACGTGCAGCTCAGAGCAATACCGGAGCTGCACCTCCTTGAGGTGTTGCTGCCAAACGTTGCATTGGGCGTTGACCACAGAGACCTAGACTGGAGGGGCAAAACGGTCGTCCAGCACAACGAGATTTAGAACTGGAAGTAGCGGCGAATATCGCAATCTCATGGGCACAGATCGGAAAGTCATGTTAACTTTTATGTAGCTTTTTGCTCCGATTTATAAACCACTCATACAATACCTGCCCGGTTGCCAAGTGCATCAGGTGCATGTCTTGAGCGAAGGTGGCGCGTCAGAGCAATAGAGCGAAGCAAATATTTCCCCTTGTTGAAAATATTTCTAATGAGGAGCCACCAGATATATATCATCTCTCCGTCCCATTGAGACATTTTGAGACACGGCGCGTAATAAATGGTCTGCGTTTTACTGGTGTGCAGAATTAGAAAATGTGTCAGTGAAGTCGAGCATGATCCAGAAGTCTGCAGAAATCTGACAGTTGGTCTCAAGTTGCGTCGTCGTGTGCATAGTTGCATTTTGTCTGAAGTCGAACACCAGTTTCCAGGAGCTGATGTATCTGTCTGACGTGGTGCATGGCAAATTGTAACGTTTTGGAAACTGTGACAGGATGTACATTTACATGCACTTTGTCCAGATTTCTCTCCATGCATCCCTACTAGGCTAGTTCGAAAACGCCAATTTTACTTCTTTCGCGGCGGAAAAGAAGATAATGTTACAACTAGCCTCATTTCTTGAAAAGAAATATTTTATCATGGGCAAGTCAGTGCCAGTGTATCGGCAGAACACCCCCTGAAGCACCCTATTTCAGCCCCATGCTTGACTGGAGGGATGGTCTGTGACATTTTTGGCCATTGTATTTTGATGTGCATCGTGGTAAGGAATTGGAGTCTAGACATCAAAATTTGACCAATGGGCATGAAACATGAAGGAGCTAGAACATAACTTTGTTGCTACTTCAAAAAGGTCAATTTCAGTTTTTTGGGATGGGAAATCGGCGTTAGACAGATGTTAAATATTTTACTATGGATACTTATAACACAAACTTTCACAACACTCTGTATGTACTAAGTGAAGTAGTGCACACTTCTTTCTCCAGCCACAACGTTTGACTGGGTTGAACTACAGAAGTGTTTGAACCCTCTGCGGAAAGCTAAGATGCTCCTCTAAAACTGATCTGATCTGCACTTCTGCTCCAGGAATCAGCAACGTCAATATTGCAGCCTTGCAGTGACGAAACTCCCTCTTATGCCTACAGTTGTGACTTAGCGCAGCGCACATCTTGTAAGCTTCGTATAAACACTACTTACAGGATGAGGTTCTTTTGCCGCCTGGGCTAGAAATATACAACCTGGCAAAAGTCTTCAACTTGAAAATTCTCAATGCAAATGAGTCACATTTAGTCATAGTTCTTTCACAGGTAAAATGTATGAGTACAAAAAGTATGCATGCAGTGGCAAATATGTTCATCAATGGCGGATTTCTGCAGTGCTTCTCCGTATATTTTACGCATGTTGCATCATTCGTCAGGAGGGAGATCCAGATGTCTGAAACCAAGTTAACGGGTGTCACGATCCCCTTTCTAATGTAAAGGGACTTACCCAATGTGGCCAGCTCTGTATGAGGTCATACAGGGTGTCCCCTGGGCAGTCAGTCGAACCAACCTGTCGGTGTCCATACAGCTCGTAGCCCGACACCACCTTACCCTGGATAATCGCACACTGGGGGGACAACAAACCAGGTGCAGCAAATGTACATTGTCGTTTAGCAGTGTTTATCTGCGATAAGTTAGTCTTGTCGCCGTTATCGCACGTACATCTAAGAGCTCGAAGTAGACGTCGACTGCCTCGTCCTCCGGCTCTACAGTCATGAAGTTGCCGATGAAGCATGTGCCGTAGCCCACGTCGTTGTAACTTTGAGTATGCGCGCCGAGGACATTCCAGCCTCGACCCTCATAGATGTTGCCATCTCCTCCAACTAGAAAGCTTGAAAGAGAAAAAAAGAATGTCTTTTTTCTCTCTGTTTCTTTGACAAGAGGCTTGATCGGGGCCTTGAAGGCTTGGTCGGGGCCTTGAAAGCTTGGTCGGGGCCTTGAAAGCTTGGTCGGGGCCTTGAAGGCCTCAATCAAGCCTTGATCGGGGCCTGGAAGTACTACCTGTAGCCAATGTCGGACCATCCATTGCTCTCCATGTGATACTCTTGTATTGACCTGACTATTGCAGCACATTCTTCCTGGGTAGAACAAGAGGAAGTCTCTGACTGATGGACGAACTGATATAGCCTCTGAGGAAAACCATGAAAGCAAGATTTTTTTTTTCAAAATAAAAACCGTCTCAACGTTGTACATCATCTCCTATGGCCGAGGTGCTAGTGGGTGATCGAGCGCCCCATTCGCTACGTGAGACGATCCTAGGACACCCTGCACGTATTTAAACATGAAAAGGTCCTCGTATTAATGAATTTAAGGAAATAAAGTTTTCTTAACTTCAATTTTTTGACAACACTGTCTTGCGGATGGTCCTCCACATTTGCCCCCAGTGTATGCCCTATATCATGGATGGTGAGCTTGAATATCGTAGAAAGTGTATAGTGCTTCATTTCTAACCCTGCGCAATAGTTCGAGTTGTCCATGCATACTCCATCGACTGCCAAGCATTGTCCGTCGTCTTCGCTGTAGGATTCTTCGGCGTCCTCACCTGACACGACGAATGTGCAGAAATGTGAACAATCAACAACTTGAAAAGTCACCCACAGGCCTGGTCACAGCCCAGGCAGCATCTCATGTTGGAGTCTCCAGGGCAGACTCCTGTGACCACCCCCGCGTGACACACGTAGTAGCGCCAGTCAACACACTCACCGCCCAGAGCAGCACACTCGTCGTCTCGTTGGGGGAAATCTGGAGGAATATGCGAATATTCTTTACCCCCTGATGCGTGAGGGAATACCGGAATGACAGTTCTTGACCATGTGATCGAGGAAGGCCCCAGACCAAGTGACAAGAAGCCAGAAATACCAAGAAGACACATCGGTCCATGGCGAGGATCCTCAGAGCGTTGCAGAACATGCAAGCCGATTACAAGGCCTACGGTGCTTCTATCGTAGGATGCAAACAGCAATCAGAGGCGTTGCTATCAGGGGGTAACGTTCTTAACATCTCATTTTTTAGTTTACTCTGCTGTTTAAGTAACTACGAGCGTGTGGGCAAATTACGCTGATTGTCCATTCTGCATTCATGTCATTTGTACGGAGGTGGTCAAGAAAAGGACTACTTTGCCACCCTCGTTACGCACTGACAACGGGTGGACAAGTAGAGGTCAGGACTCCCAAGGCAATCTGAAAGAAGATATGAAAGTATCCACTAATATACGGGAGTTGCAGTGGGGACCGTGGGGTAGTCAGTTGCCAATTTCAGCTAATGAAAGTGGACAATCTAACGCAAAACACGAAACGTGCATTTGACAAAGTAGCCTTTTGCCAACACTCGGAGGTCACTGCAGCCCTCGTCGCTGTCCACGAGCCTCCCTCTGCAGAGCTGCAGTGACCTCGTGTTCGTAAAACTCTTCTCCGTGGCGTGTACGTGAAGTACTACGTGCCCATCCGCTCCAACAACTGCCTCTACAGACAAACCGACACATGTAGCTCCGATGACGACGGCAACAGCGTCAGCAAGGACGACGAAAAAACTGGCTTCTAGCAAAAAAACTGTGATGTCAAACTACAAATGTCACTTTGCTAACAAACGCAAGACTTAAAAGCTGATTTAAAAGCTTCAGCTCCAAAATCCAGAATCGCGCGTAAAGTGCTTCTTTACGAAAGAGATGTTTACAATTATTACTCAGCCAGAACATGATGTACACAATCGCAGAAGCAGGAGATACCGAATGTTCGATCATGCTGCGTTACAGAACTGCCTGACTCGGAGAATTTCAACTTTATATTGACGCATAAAATGGGTTCTCTTTTGGGCACCTCCTCCCCAGACACAATTATTGAGACAGAGATTGCGGAGCGAACGTACGTAGATAAGGCACCCTAACTACTAATGTACACCATATTACTATGAATTCTAAACGCAGTATTTGCGCTTATGGCCATGTACAAGTCTCAACTCAGAAAGCAGAACCTTTTTGAAGCCTTTCATTCAGCAGTATGAGTGAGAGGAAAATTATTACTCTTACAGCGGCGTTGTGCGCTTCCACTTCTCACCCGTGCTTGTCCGCGTCTACCCTGTCCAAGTTGGAGAACTGACAAGGAGGGGGGTTCCAGTGGACTGGAATTATGATGGCGTGGACGTTCTTTCCAAGAGCACCATCAGACATCACGTCCTTCTTATGCACACAGAATGACTTGTCAAAATTATTTGGGCAAAGATTGATCATTATGTATGCATAAGCACACACTGTTGAGGTCGAAATTTAGGACACCCCCTCGAAATTCTGAATTTTTACACACAATTCTGAAAATATCACCTTGAGACAGGGGGCTTTTAATGAGTTTCATGGCTAAGGTACACACTTTCATAAATATAAAGTACAGTCGCTTAGGTACCCAAAGTCAACTTTGAAATCATGACAAAACATGCATACTGGCTAGTTCCAAAAGGTACTTTTTTGGAAAATGATATCTTTTGGGCCTGGGCTTTTGGTCGAAATATTTAGATTGAACTAAAAACGTTTTGCTTCTATTGGCCGTTTGCTACGGGCACTTCAAAGTCAAAGTTCCACAGCATACTGTATGTAGTAAGTGTAGTGGAAACGTCTGTGTGTTATGCACCAGCTGCTGCATGTTTCATGCCCATTGATCATATTTTGATGTCTAGACTCCAATTTTTTTACCACGGTATACATCAAAATACAATGGCCAAAAATGGTCACAGACCATCCCTCTAGTCAAGCATGGCCGACGCTGTATAGAAACGAAAACAGCTTGCTTCAGGGGTGCCCCGACAATGCAGGGGCACTGGCTGACTTATTTAACTGCACAAATTTGCAAAACACCCAAGAATTGGGTGTGATTAAGTGTTCAGTTTTGACCTCTTGACCTTTGTTTAGAGCTCAGTCATTTGCCCAAAAAATAAAAAACTTTGAATTGTTTGGGCCCTCTATCATCTGCGTGCAGGGCCCCGATTTTCACACTTGACTTCGATGTGCAGCGTGGCTTTTGCTCTGTCACACAGAGTGCGTGCAAAAAAGTGCATAATTCGCTGGGGGGACGCCGACGTTTGTCCCTGACTGCATCTCTCGACGTTTCTGGTCAACTTTCGCTCCCTGGTGTAGCCAAGCAGATTGACACAACTGCAGCATTACATTGCAATTTCGTTACAAGGCCATCATTGCAGTCGTTAGCATATATCATTATTGCCCGTGGCCTGCTTGAACCTCGGCAGGCTCATGTCAGGGAAGGCATAAGACTGATCCCACCCGTGACGCTTGAAGCTGAACCTGTGCGTGTCGACCATGATTAATCGATTCCTTACCAATGTGAGGCCTCCGCTGAACACAGGACATTGGAGGTATCGCGCGAGAAGTGACCTCTGCTTAAGCTATGTGCTATCCCACATATGCAGTGATCGCGGATGTCACATTACCCATGGTAGGCCTGGAAAAGTGAGAGTCATCTCCCTGGCCCTTTTCCATCAACCCTTTTCTTGGGTCGCTTAAGATGAGCAGGATCGTGACGTGGCTGCTGGTCTGGAATGGCCACTTCATAGCTGCAGATTTGTGGATCCTACAAACTGACGAAACAACGTTGAGCAACCGTCGCTTCTCCTCGTGCATCTCTCTCCTCATAAGTCTCCCCGCTGCCTCTATGGAATCTGCGACATTGCGTCCTGGAGGAGGTTGATCCTCCCATCATCTAGTGCTGACATTGGGGATCACAGAGGCCTTAAAAATAATAAGTATTTGGAAGGTTTCATCATCACATAACTCTTGTTACTTTTGAGACAAAAACCTCGGGAAAGTAGAGTCCGTCGTCGGTAGAGGATCATAAAGAGCTAGGAGCTTTACTTTCTATCGCGGATGTACGTCAGCTCAGGTTTGCTGCATGCGAGCATCACTGCATGCGAGATGCACGATAGAGCATCAGTTCTATCGTGCATGGAAATGTCAGCAGATATGTGCAACATTCGAGCTTTGGAGTTTGGTCGGCCCGTCCCCTTCGTCTCTGATCATCTTCTATTCCATCACCGGTGTTCGTTGTCTCCAAGTCGGGAGTCCACACCCGCGTCCGGTCACACCCGCGTCCGGTCACACCCACGTCCGGTCACACCCACACCCAGCCACACCCACACCTGCCTTTTAGCTTCCACACCTTGGCATTGGCCCTTTCGGCCCCTGCTGCCCAGACCTGTTCTCCGATGTTTCTTCCCCAATATGTTTTATTTTTTACACATTCTCATGTGGCAGGTCTCAGCCTTGCCATGAAGTGTGGAGAGGGCTGATAAGATACACTCTCTGGCTTTCTCTTCGTCATCAACACCTGCGACAACTTGACTCAGGGCACCTCCTAACTCGTGGCAGTGATCGACATCGACTAAAGGCTGTGATTACTTACCTCCAATCTGTCGACAAGTCCAAAGTCCACTGGACAGAAGGTCAACCTTTCATGCCAGCGCTAATGGTATCTGTGTGCTACTACGAAAAGGTTCTGAAGGCAAAAAGGAAAATGAATTGAATCGCTGTTTATTACACAGAATTTCATAGAAAATGACTGAAGAGGCCTTGATCACACAGATTGCATGACTGATTGAAGTCTTCCTGGGTGATCTATACCAACTTCCATGACCCCCTGCAGCCTCTTCAGCATGGACTGCATCAATTGCTTCACGGCTCATTGTCCCGGTTGGAGGCAGAGAGATTGGCTAAGAAGACTACGATTCAGTCTTGGAATCAATAAAGTTCCATTTTCTACCGAGTTCATCGTAATAAAGGGTAATTCAAACTATGTTTATTCATTTGTCTTTTCACACTCTCGTGTCACTTCTAAGACAAACTCCAGGTCTGACACTCCGTTACTCCGTCACTACTGCTCCGAATACTTACCCAAAGTCAGAAAATTTACTCTTCGAGTACGAGAACCTAGTTGAATGCTGATAAATGACAGCGCAGCTGCGCAACTGGACAGCAACGCGTCCTCGTTGCGCACCGTTCTCCATGACGTACACGTACCCTTCATCGTGTCAGTCTAAACCGAGAATTGTCAGAGAAAATAGCTTCTTTGACTTACCTACACCAGTCAGTGTTTAGAACGTATTCAGAACAATAAGTCAACCCTGTACGTGCCTCGGCTCGCTGAGCCTAGTCATTCAGCTGAGATGTGTGAATGCAGGTTGCATTTAATCTCATTCATGTTGTTAAAGTCGCCAAGAGCAACAGCATAGCTAAGCAAATAAATCGGATGAACCGAAACCCACTTGATTGGGCCGATCGCACAGTCCCAGTACGTGCACTGTACGAACACGTGCCTCACCCAATGCACGTAAGCTTACGTACTCGTCCTCGCACGCTATGGGCAGCGAAGGAGAGCATTTTTCGTGGCGTGTGGGCCAGACTACATACACATGCAGAAGACGTGCGCCCCTTGCCTGAGCAGCGTGAGTGGGTCTCTCCTCTTTCTCTTTTGCTCTCCCTTTCCTCGCAGACGCAACAGCAAAAGATAGTGCGCACACACAAGTCCAGAAATGGCGTGAATGTGCTTATCCTCGCTTCTTGTCCTCGCCTGGTCCATCATGAACCCCGAGGGCCACTTCAGTGGCAACACCCTGCACGCGTCGTGGCGAGCTGTCAATGACACCGCCCATTATTCGGCCAGCGTGGAGCAATGTGATGAGAACAACGTGTGCCAGCAGGTGTTCCACATCGTCCTGCCTGCCGACCGCACCTCCCTGACAGAGACTTCAACCGAGTTTGCCGCCTGCTCATTCTACAACTTCAAAGTGGTGGCATTCGCCACCGACGGCAGCTCTTTGCTCAAAGAAACTGCTCTGCTGCACAAGGCTCAACGCCACTGTGCGGGCTTCGACCTTGAGGCAGGTCTCACAGTCGCCCTCGCAATCGTTGGCGTCTTCATCCTGGCGTGTGCAGCGGCACTTGTCTATTTCCACCGCAAGCAACCGAACCTGCCCAGGCTCCAGAGGGTCCGGTCCAAAGTTTATTCCAGACTGTACTCTAGAGAAAGGTATGAGCGGCCTGTGAAGAAAGCGAACTTCCTAGAACACGTTGGACACCTGCTCCAGCAAGAAGAAGATAAGGACCTATCGTCCTTCTCGTCGTCGACCTCGTCATCGCCGCTTGCGGCAGAGTTTGATGATCTCGAGCGACTTTCAACCTTTACGATTCAGCGACGTTCAACAGCGGCAACTGCGTCAGCCGTCAACCGCAGCCGCAACCGCTATAACGACATCATCCCTTTCGACGCCACTCGCGTGCGCCTCCAACCTCCCATCAAGTTGGACAACGAGTCGGAGGAGTCCGACTATATCAACGCCAGCGAGATCCAAGGTCGCTATTACGCAGCGCAAGGACCCTCGGAGGAGAATGCTGCACTTTTATGGGAGCTAATCTGGCAACGTGATGTACGGGTAGTCGTCATGCTTACGCGCACCATGGAGGGCTTCGGGTTCGGGTCCATCAAGTGTGCCCAATACTGGCCGGCCAGCGTAGGCGTTCACCGCAGGTTCGGGAACATTCAAGTGCAACTTTATGACGAGCAACAAGCGTCGGATTATATCGTCCGAAAGCTGGACGTCAACCGGCGTTTCAGTGGCATTAGGGTCGGTGGCTCCAGCAACGCCCCAGGGGCTGATAGCAGCCGCGACATCATGCACGTGCAGTACACGGCTTGGCCGGACCGTTCTGCACCGGATGACAGTGGCGCACTCCTCCAGCTGGTGGCAGTGGTCAGGGCTCTGGCCAAGAAGTACAACTGGTCTGGAGCACCATGGCTCGTGCACTGCAGTGCTGGAGTGGGAAGGACAGGCGAGTACTAAGCTGAGTGTGAGCATCCCTACTGACTTCCTTATACTCATGATTGCCCATTGTGCAGGTACCTTCATAGCCGTTGACCAGTTGTTGGATATCGCAGCGGATCCCAACCAAATTGAGATTGACATATTCAATCATGTGTATCGACTTAGGAGAGAAAGAAGGTATGCCTCATATCATTGTCTCCACCGTATGATTCACAAAAGATGACGTCTTTCACACGGTAATGATTCATAAACGTGATGTTCAAGTGGCTGCTGCGGTAGCATCACGATTTCAACTTGCTGTGATATAAAAGTGATGCTGTGAAGGTACAAAAGTGACTATTGAATCACTCTGATATCATTTCCACTGGGGTGGTATGTTGTGACTCATAGCATGTGTGGCTGGCCAGATCATTTTTTCACCTTTCTTTGCGCCATACCTGTTGCAAGATTCCCTTTTAATTCGTTCTAGTTGAGTGGAATGAAGAACTAATCAGTTTTGGGGTCACCTCTATCCTTTAGAGTTACACAAGGATGTTAGGTCAACATTTCAAATTGGGCCTGCTTCATTACTTTCCAGATGCTGTTAAAGTGCTGCCCTGTAGTCAAATGAAATTGAAAACAAAATGTGTTTAGCTTTTCCCTCCAAATCTGAACACCGTGCTTTATATGAACTGAACTTATGTAGTAAAAGTTTATAGCCAGAGAGGGGCAGTCAAAAGCATTCCCTTGACTGCATCTTCACCATTTGGCATTAGGAAGCAAACCGACGACGCACTCAGCAAAATTTTGAAATTTTCGTTGATTCGTCTAGTATGCTTTATGCATTCCGCGTGCATTAGTGTGAACTATGCAGGACTTGGGATGCGTAAGCTACAGTGAGAGCTTCTGTCGTAGAGTCAGCTCCTGTTCAGACATTGCTTTTTCAAGACTTTGCACCACGAGCGTAGTAGTATGTTTAGATTTTTAACGGTCTGCATGTCCACGATCACATCACATCAATGTAGAGCTGAAGAAAACTCTACTCAACCTCATGTTGTCGCTCTGGTCACAACTATCATCATAGGGGGCAGTGATTTTAACTATTGCTTACTGGTCTTAATATTCTCTCGTCGCTTCTCGGGCTGATCTGAAGTGTCGCGCTGTAACAAGTCTTTTCTGTGTCCCCAGGTTTATGGTGCAGACTACTGAACAATACATTTACGTCTACAAATGTCTCCACGAGTATCTCAGGAAGCAGAGAGAAGAAAAGCCGGGATTGCCATAGACGAGATCTTGCATGAAAAAAGAAGTGTGCTGCTGTCGTTAGCTTTGTGATAGTGGTGTAAGCAATTTCATGTGACACTTAACAATTGTGCTATTGTTTATCATCCTGCAGTAGCCTCCATGATGGCTGCTGAATATGTTGCATTGTGTGAAGGCATACGCAGACCATACTTGTATAGCTAAATGTTAAACACACACAAGAACACACGCACACACAGAAATTATGTAAGCCACAGGCAAATGCGAAAAAATGTGTGATCTGCTTGAATGAAGAAAAACTTCCACCTTTGTCAGACAAGTACTCATATACAAGCATTTCTTGCCACTCCCCCTAAGTACACACACGCAAGAGCAGCACATGTGCGTGTGCAGTCCTTGGGGTCTCCCAAACATGCTTTCTACATGCGCCGTGTCGGACTCTCTCAACCCATTCCCAAGGTCACACGCCCGAATTCGCACGTATGGACATGTGTTACGCAACATTCGGTGGCCTTGAGTTAATATGATTAACCCTCAATTTTCTAAGATTTGATCTGATTGATAGTGTCGAGCAGAAGTGAGCGTTTCCTGGCCCTGTAGAAGGCAATTGCGGGTATGTAGTTTTTTGTTTAAATCGCCAATGCTGCCTTTGATACGGAATCCAGCCAAATGTGAAATATATATGAAGGTTTTGTACTAAGGTCTCAAGCTTTCCCGTGAGGTTGGCAAAGTTACATATATCCACGTCGTCGGTAGCAAGGGCCCAGTACAAAGTACCGCTACGCAGAAAAAAAGTGCCTGCGTGGCAACAAGTGAAGAAAACTGAAACTGCTAAGGTCACACAAGCTCTCGCAACGCTGTAAAAAAAAGTACTCTACAGCTCTACGGTACAACTGCAGTGCTAAGAAAGTTACAATTTTCATGTGTCCATTTTTGTACATTTTCAAAAGTTTATCTACGAGCAGCCCATATACAGTGCAGTGCAAAAGTGAGCGTACACCTGCTTGAGAGACAAAAAATCGCATTTTGAGGTCACTTTTTCAGTAGTGAAATGCATTTTTTTTGCTAGGAGAAGG
>JAAUXU010003461.1_pt1 | contig 14670 bp, 11 predicted proteins | sample 7278151 | NCBI WGS metagenome assembly JAAUXU01 (sample SAMN14350113, study PRJNA611818) | marine sediment metagenome | isolation source: surface marine sediment (1.8m) | place: French Polynesia: Moorea | collected 2018-08 | reverse complement strand
GCGCCTGAAGGAGGTCATCGCCCAGCTCCGCGGGGACCGGCGCGTCGTCTGGTTCATCCCGGAGTTCCATACCCTGGCGATGTCGGGCCGCCACAAGTACAGCCCGACCGGAGCCCTGGACGTGATCCTGCCGCTGATCGAGCAGGGCGAGCTGAAGATCGTCGGCGAGACCCATCCGGCGGCCCTGGAGCGGCTGCTCCAGCAGCAGCCCAAGGCGGTGACGGCTCTGGCTACCCTGCGGGTGCAACCTCTGCCGCCCGACGACACGCTCACGCTGGGGCGGCTCTGGCTGGAGCGGGAGGTTGAGGGCGGCGATCCCGATCTGGCAACCCAGGTCTGGGACCTGACCCAGCAGTACCTCGGCGACCGGGCGGCGCCCGGCAATCTGCTCGGCCTGCTGGACGCGACCCGGAACCGCCTGCGCGCAGCCTCGGGCGAGGCGCGGCCACGTCTGACCCTCGATGATGTCCTCGCGACCCTGGCCGGGCAGACCGGCCTCCAGATCGGCCTGCTCGACCATCGCCGTGGCCTCGATCTCGACGGGCTCAAGGCCTTCCTCTCAAATCAGGTCATGGGCCAGGACGAAGCGGTCGACTGCCTGGTCGAAAGGGTGGCGATGCTGAAGGCCGGGGTGACCGACCCGACCCGGCCGGTCGGCGTCTTCCTCTTCGCCGGACCGACCGGTACCGGCAAGACCGAGATCGCCAAGACCCTGGCCGAGTGGCTCTTCGGCGAGCCGCGCCGGATGATCCGCCTCGACATGAGCGAGTTCCAGACCCCTGAGAGCCTGGACCGGCTGATGGGCCAGTCGGAGCGGGAGCACAGCCTCTCCCTGGCCGACCAGATCCGGCGTCAGCCCTTTTCCATCCTCCTGCTGGACGAGTTCGAGAAGGCCCATCCCAAGGTCTGGGACACCTTCCTCCAGGTCTTCGACGATGCGCGGATCACCGACCGCGACGGCAAGGTCGCCGACTTTCGCCACGCCATCATCATCCTCACCTCGAACCTTGGCGCCCGAATCCCGACCGGTGCCTCGCTCGGCTTCGGTGCCGGCAACCCGGGCTTCGACATCGAGGAGGTCCGCCGGGCGGTCGGCAAGGAGTTCCGACGGGAGTTCATCAACCGTCTGGACCGCGTCGTCGTCTTCCGCCCGCTGAGCCGCGAGCTGATGCGCGAGATCCTGCAGAAGGAGCTGGTCAAGGCTTTCCAGCGGCGCGGCCTGCGCTACCGCAGCTGGGCGGTCGAGTGGGACGAGACCGCAATCGAGTTCCTGCTTGAGAAGGGCTTCACCCCCGACCTCGGCGCGCGACCCCTGAAGCGAGCGATCGAGCGCTATCTTCTCTCGCCGCTCGCGATCACCATCGTCCAGCACCAGGCCCCGGCCGGCGACCAGTTCCTCTTCGTGTCCGCCGGCGAGGATCGGCTCGAAGTGACCTTCGTCGATCCCGATGCGCCGGCGTCGGAGGAAGTGGGGGCGGCGGAATTCGAGGCGGCGCCCGATGGGCTGGACCCGCGTTCAATCCTGCGCGACCCAAGGGGCAAGGCCGAAGAGCTCACCGCCCTGCGCCAGGCTTTCGAGGCGCTGGATGCGATCCTGAACTCGGCCGACTGGCAGACGCTGAAGGACGCCGCCAAGGTGGAAATGGAACGTTCGGATTTCTGGTCCTCGCCCGAACGTTTCGCGACCCTGAGCCTGGCCGAGTACCAGGATCGCGTCGCCGCCGGTTGCCGCCGGGCCGGATCGCTGCTGCGGCGCCTGGAAGGCAAGGCACCCAGAGGCCAGGTGCCGGCGAACATGGTCGGAGTCCTGGCCCAGAATATCTTTCTGCTGGAAACCGCCTGCCGCGACATCCTCGAGGCGCGGCCCGCCGAGGCCTTCCTCCTGGTCGAAGCCAGCCCCGACGGCACCCAGGATTGGGCGTCCTCCCGGGATTTCGCCGACAAGTTGGCCGCGATGTACGAAGCTTGGGCCGCCGCCCGCCGCATGCGATTGACCCGGCTGGAATGCATGGACGACAAGGATAAGGTGGCGTTTCGCCGGGTCTATTCGGTCATGGGCTTCGGCGCCTACAGCCTTCTTGCGGGCGAGCACGGCCTGCATCTCTTCGAGTGGCCGGCCGAGCGGCCGCGCAATTTCGAGCGGGTCGGAGTCCACGTCCGCGTGGTGCCGCAACCGGTCGGTCCGCCGCCGGCAGACCGCCGGGCGCAGCTGCGCCAGGCGCAGCAATGCCTGCAGGCGGCGGACGAGGGCGGCCTAACGGTGGTCCGCCGCTACCGCGAGGAGCCGACGCCCCTGGTCCGCGACGCCCTGCGCGACTGGCGGAGCGGACGGCTCGACCGTATCCTTGCGGGAAATTTCGACCTCATGTAGGCGGCGTTCGAATCCGGGCTCCACCGTCCCTGCCGGCCCTCCGCGGGGTCCGGTCGCGACCGGTGTCTCAGGCTTGACCTTCAGCCATTTGCGCTGCCAAACTTTTCCCACAACAACTCTTCACAGGGGGTGATCGTGTTTCGAGCAAAAGCATTCTGTGCCCTGATGGTTATGGGGCTTGGGATCCTGGTGGTATCGGCTGGCCCTGCTTCCGCGCAATCCATTATCAGGGCCGTCTATCGTTTCAGTCTGACCGATCCGGCGACCGGCGCGTCCTTCTACGCGAACCGCTTGAGCGTTCGGTCCTGGGCCAAAGAGGAACGCTGCAAGATCGACAGCTCCAAGTCGGGCGGGATGCATGCCGATGCGGTGCGGAGCTTCGGCATCATGAACAACAAGGGCGAACCGCTCGAGGTCAAGATCGACTCGGTCGAGTGTGTCGTCATTCGCGAGTAGACAAGATCTCGAAGGATTTGGAAGGCTGGGGCCTCGGCGCAGAGCCGGGGCCTTTCGCTTTGGGCTCGAAGGCGGGTGCGCGGCGCCCGGCGCCCGCGGCCCTCTGCGCACATCCGGACACGTCTGCGTGAGTTGCCCCCTCCGTCGGTCTCGCTTCCTTCCGCCGATCTCGCAAACTTGCTATCTGTGAACGCGTCCGGTCCGTAGCGAGGGAGAGGCGGAGTATGAGAGGCTTGATCAGCGGCCTGGTCATGGCCGTGCTGGCGTTGCCGGCGAGCGTGCCGGCAGCGACCCAGGGTGAAAGGGTCAAGATCAAGGGCGAGATCATCGACACCTGGTGCTACTTTTCCGGGGTCATGGGCGGGCCCGACTCGGTCGTCGGATCGGCGCACCACACTTGCGCGCTCTGGTGCGCGGCCGGCGGGATTCCGGTCGGCGTGCTGGCCGAGGACGGCACGGTCTACATGGTCCTCAAGTACGAAGGCGACGATCACGTCACCGGCGGCGACACCATCCTCGAAGTGCAAAGCAATCTGATCTCGGCCGACGGTCTGCTCTACCGGCGCGACGGCATCAACTACCTTGTCGTCGAGAAGGTGACCGCAAACGAAGGCATCGTGAACCTGACCCACGAGGACTATGACGTCATCCCGCCCTTCGCCATTCCCAACCCGAAGAAATAGAGGAGGTTGCCATGAAACGCATCGCACTGGCCGCCGCCGTGACGCTGATCGCATCTTCGGGCGCGGCCTGGGCCGAAGACGAGGGACCCTTCTCCGAGGGCAGCCAGGCCAAAAACTGGAACTTGCTGGGCCAGGAGAAGGCGCGATTCGAGGCCAAGGTGGTCGACGTCTTCTGCGAGGTTGCCGGCGACTGCCCGGAGAACTGCGGCGACGGACGCCGCCAGCTCGGCCTGCTGCGCTCTGCGGACGGGGTGCTGGTCCTGGCTAACAAGAACACCCAGCCGGCCTTCACCGGCGCCAATCTCGACCTGCTGCCCTACTGTAATCAAGAGGTCGAGGTCGACGGCCTGCTGGTCGGCCTGGAAGAGTACACCCCGGCCAAGATGTACCAAGTCCAGCTGATCCGGAGGAAGGGCGAAACCGAGTGGTCCAAGACCAATCGCTGGACCAAGGAATGGGCCGCTGCCAACCCAGAGGCCGCCAAGGTCAAGGGTCCCTGGTTCCGCAAGGATCCGCGGGTCAACGCCCTGATCGAACGCGACGGTTACCTCGGCCTCGGTCTCGAGACGGACGAGGCCTTCAAGAAGTACCTCTTCGAGGAATGAGGCCATGAGGTCCCGCGGTTCCTCCCAGCGGAGCTTATACCTCCTTGTTGCCGTCCTGCTGATGACGGGGCCGGCGCTGGGACACGACGGCGTCGAGCACAAGACCCCGGAAGAAGCCGCGGCCCATGCCGTCTCGACCCAGGCCGAGGCCGCCGAGGCTTCGCCGATGCCCGAGACCGCGGCCTTGCCCTTCCCAATCGAGATCGAAGCATCCTTCGACCTGGTCGACCAGAGCGGCAATCGGCGCAGCGAAAAGGACTTCGCCGGCAAGCCCATGCTGATCTTCTTCGGCTACGCCTCCTGCGAGGCGATCTGCTCGGTCGCCCTGCCTCGGCTCGCCGGCGCCCTCGACATCCTCGGCGACAAGGCCGCGGCCTTGCAGCCGATCATGATCACCGTCGATCCGGTCAACGACACCCCCGCGGCCCTGGCCGAGGCCATGCCGAAGATCCATCCGCGCCTGCTCGGCCTCACCGGGACCGAGGCCGAACTCGCCGCCGCCCGAACCGCCTTCCAGGTCGAGGCCAAGAAGCTGCACGAGATGATCGACGGCACGCCGGTCTACAGCCACGGCAGCTTCATCTACCTTCTGGACGGCGACGCCAAGGTGCTGACCGTCCTGCCGCCCATCCTCGGCGAGGATCGCATCGCCGAGTTAATCCTGAAGTATATCTGAACGCCGTGGCGGCTTGGTGATCTGGCAATCGGAGATAGAGGAGTTCGACGGCGGGCGCGTCCGAAAACTGAGGCTGCTCGTCGACGGGAATGTCCTGTCCTACGCCGCAGTGATCGAGAACTGGCGGCGGGATGACGCGTTCAACGCCTACTTTTCAGATCTCCTGGCCGCAGCGCCCTTTGCCGCCTTCTTCTGGGAAACGCCGCCGGTGACCGCGTACACCGCGACGCGCGTTTTCGAGTGCGTGCTCGTCGACAGTCCGGCGCTGGCCCGGCTCGCGGCGGAGCCGGCGGCTTTCGCGCGCCCTTTCGCGGCAGAGCCGGAGGAGGAGGTGGTCGCCTTCGATAACCTGGGCGGCGATGCCTGGCTGGTCGCGCCGCGGCCGATTGCAGAGGCGGCGGGCTACCCGCACCTGGCCGCCTTCTTGCGCTCTGCGCCGGCCGCGCAGAAATCGGCCCTATGGCGCCGTACCGGGGAGGCCTTGTTCCGGCTCTTGTCCGAGCACCCCCTCTGGGTCAGCACCTCGGGCCTGGGCGTTGCCTGGCTTCACGTGCGGCTGGACACACGGCCGAAGTATTACGTCCACAAACCCTATCGAAGCCTCGCCTAGGTCAAGTTCGGCTTAGATCAAAGCGATCGGGATCGTGGATCTTAATCCATTTTCTCAGGTAAGCGCGTCATTCCCTTATCACGGCGATGCGCTGTGACGCGATCACGCTGCAAGCCCATGAACCCGCCGGCGGCCGTCCCCTCCTTTGTCATTCCCGAACCAGGCCCGGGCAGGGAGCTTGGTCGAGCGCTCAGCTAAAGTGAGACGACGAAGTCTTCGCCTTCCCTGTCGTGTGGTCGCCGCCGGGGGTCGGCGGCGCCACCGGCTCGCCGGCTAAACCCCTCGCCCTCCACCTACGCAAATCGGAAGGACGCAATAGAGGCGGCGTGGCGGACTTCGTCTTGCCGCCCTTCCTAGGTCTAGCCTATGCCCATCTCGCCCAGATCGTAGTAGAAGAACATGGTCGTGAGACCGGCCACGCACATCACCAGGACCGACACCAGAAGGTGCTTGAAGAGCTCCCGGTGACCCAGTGAATAGACGAAGAACAGCTTCGCCAAGGTGTTGGATAGCGCACCCAGCACGACGTTGAAGCTGGCCCAGTCGAGCGAGATCAGCCCTGACCTCTCGGCGTCGCTGAGGGAGAAGGCGATGGCGTCGGCATCGGTCAGGCCGCTCACGATCGCGACCACAGGCAGCCAAGCTTCGCCGAGGTAGGTGATGGCGAGTCTTGTCGCCATCAGGATGGTGGCAAAAACCAGGCCGAAGGTGATCGCGGACTTCAGGCAGAAGGGATTGTCGAAGGCCACGTCTCCACCTTCGCTTCCCACCGCCTTGGTTTGCTTCGACCGGAAGAAGAAGATCGCGGCCATGATCACGCCGGTGGCGCCAGTGACCAGGATCGGAAGGGCCATGTTGCGCATCAGCGCTTGGTTGAACACGCCGATCTGGATCAGCAGTCGCGGAAACATGATCGAGGCGGCCAGCAGGATCGCCACCGCGAAGAGCTGGTTCCACGCCGGCAGTTCCTTACTGCGCTTGGCGAAGCTCAGGGTCGTGACGGTACTGGAAGCAAGGCCGCCGATCAGACCGGTCAAGCCGATCCCGGCCCCGCTGCCGAGGACCTTGACCAGGATATAGCCGATGAAGCTGATGAAGGAGACCAGGACCACGATCAGCCACACCTTGAAAGGCTTGAGCGCGGCGAGCGTATGCATGACGAACATCGGCGCCAAGGGGGTGTAAAGCGCGGTACCTTCGCTGAGTGCCTCCGACTCGGGTTTGCTGAATCGCCCGGACACTTGGTCCTCGGTCGCATTCTCGATCTCCAGAATGCCGAGAAGTTCCTTGTCGTCGTAGAGGTTCAAGCTCTGACCGGCCTGGAAGACCTGACCTTCCAGCGGAACGAAAGCGAGTTCGCTCGTGCTCCGCTCGATCGAAGCGACCTGGCCCACTTCATAGGTGAGCAGGTTGTCCAGCGACCGGGCGGGCAGGACCGGCAAAACGATAAAAGTGATGATCAGGAACTTGAGGGTCGCTTCCAGCTCGAAGGCCTTGATCTCCGAGGTGAAGCGATAGAGGGCGCGCTTCTGCGAGAGGATGGCGAGAAGCACGATCGTCAACGCGATCGAGAGCGCATAGAGACCTTGAATCGTCAAGACGCCCAGGAAAAACGTGAAGATCGCGGCGGCTTCGGTGGTAACGCCGGTGTCTTCGACCTCCTTTCGCCGTTCGGCCCAATAGGCAACCAGGAGCACCGCGAGGAAGCCGAAAAACCCGACCGCGATCAGCCAGGAGTTGTCGAAGGATTTTGCGACGAAGGCGCTTACGGCGCCGATCAGCGCGACGATGACGAAGTCGCGCAGGCCGGTCCTGTTTTCCGCCTCTCCGATCCTCGATCGTTCAAGGCCGACGATAAAGCCCAGCGCAGCGGCGAGACCGAAACCCATAAAGAGATTCAGAAGTTCTGCCTGTTCCATGCTACTCCCCTCATGCCGCGAAGTTCGACCATCGCGTTAGCGGTCGAGTATAACTGCTGGGCCCTAAGTGATGCGGCCAATAGGCGCCACTTGCAAATCGCTTGCCTGGAGCATGATTCACGGCTCGGATTGATCCGATCTGAGCCGATCTTGATCTACGGGCACTCGAAATGTCGGCTTGGCCGGTGCTCAAGTGATCGGGCGGCTAGGGCCAGAGCTGGGGAAAGAAGTCGCCGGCGATCGGGTCGCCGTCCCCGTAGCCCTGGGCCTCGAAGATCGCACGTTCTTCTTTGGCCCAGTCACCGCGATAGCGGATCCGCCCGTCTTCGGCGGTCATCCGCAAGGTGTAGCGCCGCACGGTTTCGCTGGGCGTCGCGGTCGAGAGGCTGCCGTGGAGCGTGCGCATGTCGAAGTAGAGGCAGTCGCCCAGATCGAGATCGAAGCCGACCAAGTCGTAGGCCTTTGGGTTGGACTCGATGTCCGGCGGCGCCTCGTAGCGCTCGCCCCGGACCTCGAAGGCCTCGCCGTCCACGCGGTGGCCGTCGTCGAAGCGGACCCTCAAGAAGAGCTTGTCCCAGAGGTGGGACCCGCGCACGAAGGCGATCCCGTTCTCCTCGGTCACCGGCTCCAGGGGGAGCCAGAGCACGCACATCGATCCCGTGAAATCGAAGTAGGAAATGTCGTGATGAAAGGGCGGGCGGGAGCGCGAGCCGGCCTCGCGCAGGAACCAGTTGTCCATCACCAGGTTGATGCGTTCGGCGCCAAGGAGCTGGGCCGCGATACCGGCGCAGGGCGATTCGCGAACGAAGCGCTCGAACTCCGGGAAGTGAGACCAGCACCAGAAGTCTTCCCAATAGGCCGGCGCCGCCGGGTCCTTGCAGTGGTTGCCGAGGTTGGGGGAAGGGCTGTCGAGATCGGCCGCGATGCCCCGGCGCAAGAGATCGATCCAGTCCTCGGAGAAGGCCTGGCGCAGGGCTATGACCCCGTCGCGCCGGAAGGCGGCGATCTGCTCGGACCAAAGACTGGCTTCGCATTTCATGTCAGCGGTCTCTGTCAAGCGTATGACGCTACGCGAGAAATCATCCGCCACTCACGGCGGTCTGGCAAGCGGCGGCTGGGCGGCAGCGCGCCCTCGCGGTCCGCGATGCCTGCCCTCGCGAGGCGGCGCTGGTCCGTGTCCGGGCGGCCCTCCATCTTGCGGTGCCAGAGCCTTGCGCCGGTACATGAGATGGAGGCTGCCATGCGGGCGGTCCGAGCGAACATCCGATTGCTTCTTGCCGCGATAGACGTTGGCGAAAGGGCGCAGGCCGTCCAGTATCAGGGGCCGGGAGCCCTGCAGGCCCTCTCGGAAGATTTCAGGCGGCAGGCCGGGATTTGCCCGGTTGCTGCCGGCGCGCGGGGCGAGGGGGAGAAGGCGCGACCTCAGCGAGTTCATGCAAAGCTTCGACATCGTCACCATTCGATTGTTCTTGGCGATTGCTGAAGCCGGCAGCATAGCCGGTGCCGCCCGGCGCGAGCACATCGCAGCCTCCGCGGTCAGCCGTCGCATTCACGACCTGGAGCTGACGCTCGGGACGCCCTTGCTCGAGCGTCGCTCCCGCGGGGTCGTGCTTACCTCCGCGGGCGAGGTCTTCGCGAAACACGGCCGCCGGCTCCTGACCCAGGTTCGGGAGCTCGACGCCGCCCTCAGGCACTTTGCCGAGGGCGACCGAGGCCGGGTCCGGATCGCCGCCGTTACCTCGGCCATCGTCGGCCGGCTGGCCGATCTCCTGAAGGACGCCAGCGAGCGTTGGCCGGACGTCGGCCTGGAGCTGCTCGAGCTCTACAGCGCGGAGGCCGTGGCCGCGGTCCGGGATGGCGACTGCGACCTCGGTGTCGTTGCCGACTCCGAAGACTTGGCCGGTCTGGCGGTCGTCGACTTCTGCGCCGATCCGGTCTGGGTGGTCGCCGCCCGCGGCCATCCCCTCTTCGCGGGCCGCGCTGCGGATGGGCCCATCACCTTCGCCGCCGCGCTCGACCACCCGGTGATCTCCCTGCACCAGGGCGGCGTGCTCGACGAGATGCTGCACCAGGCCGCCGACAGGATTGGCAGGCCGCTCGAGCCGAGTCTGCGCGTGACCCGATTCGATTCCCTCCGGCGCCTGGTCGAGGCGGGACTGGGCGTGGGCTTCCTGCGGGAGAGCAGCGTCAAGCCCTACCTGACGGCACTGGCCATCGAGGGCGCGCCGATCGGCGAGACCTGGGCGAGCAGTCGCCTGAAGATCGTGACCCGAGAGGCCGCTCCCCTGGCGCCCGCCGCTCGGACCCTGCTGGACTTCCTCAAGGCCGAGACCGTCGCCCTCGACTAGCCCAAAGGCCAGGGCAACTCGAGCAGGGACTGGAGCAGGCCGCGCGGGAAATCCAGGACCATGACGTAAGACATGACCGCCAAGAAAGCGGCGGCGCCCCCGGCCAGGATCGCGGCGGTCGGCAGGCGGACGCGGGCGATGCCAAGCATGAAGGCCAGGAAGAAGATCACCACGGCGAGGAAGAAGCCGACCAGGGCGGCCAGCGCGAGCAGGCTCAGGATCGCCAGGAAATAGAACTCCGCCGAGCGCTTCGGCCGCGTCACGCCCTCGGGCAGGTTCAGCTCCTGGTCTTCGATTGTCCGCTCTTCCGCATCGCCCTGCCAGAGCTTCCAGATCACCACCAGCGCCAGCAGCAGCATCACGCCGTTGACGGCCAGCGGGAAGACGCTGCCCAGGAAGGACAAGCCGATGCTGTCGACCAGGCCGACGGCGAAGGCAAGAGCGGCAATTCCGGCAAAGAATAGCTGCGGGCGCCGCCACGATCGCGTGATCACGGCGGCATCCTTGGAGCCCACTTCTGCGCTGGGCGAGCGACGTGCGCCCATCCAGATCGAGAGCAAAGTGATGGCGCCGATGATCAAGACGCCCGGTCGCGCCAACCAGGCCCAGTCGTAGAACTGCACCGCCTGGTAGAGGTAAGTCTCGGCGTTGTCGGCCAGGACGAAGCCGATCAGCAGGGCCGGCCGCGGCCAGCCGAAGCGACGCATGTAGATCCCCAGGATCCCGACCAGCGCGAGCGCGATGATATCGCCCCAGTGCCGCGTGCCCTGGTAGGCGGCGAAGCAGATGATCATCACCATGAAGGGCGCCAGGTAATGGTAAGGGATCGTGGTCAGGCGGGCGACGAAGGGCGAGATGAAGAGGCAGAGCCCGGCGCCGAGCACGTTGGCCAGGGCCAGGGACCAGACGATGGTGTAGGTCACGTCCAGGCTGGTCTCGACAAAGCCGGGACCGGGCTCGTAGCCGATCAGGATCAGGCCGCCGAGGAAGACCGCCATCGATCCGGAGCCCGGGATGCCGAACATCAGGGTCGGGATCAGGCCGCCGCCCTCCTTGGCGTTGTTGGCCGATTCCGGAGCCAGGACGCCGCGAATGTCGCCCTGGCCGAAGGACGAGGGCCCGCGCGTGGTCTGCACGACGTGGCCGTAGGCGATCCAGTCGACCACGTTGCCGCCCAAGCCGGGCAGGGCGCCGACCAGCGCCCCCAGGCCGGCACAGCGCAGGCAGAGCCATTTGTTGTGCAGCATGTCCTTCAGGCCGCGCAGCCATCCGGCGCCCAGGCGCTGGGTCTCGGAGATCGCGCCGGCCCGGCGCAGCAGGTCGACGATCTCAGGCACGGCGAAGATGCCGAGCGCCAGGACCACGAGCGGAATCCCGTCGGTCAGGTAGTTGGAGCCGAAGGTCAAACGCCACTCGCCGGTCGCCGGGGCACCGCCCTGCATGCCCAGCAGCAGGCCGAGGCCGCAGGCGACCAGGCCCTTCCAGATGCTCCGTCCTGCCAGGACGCCGACCATGGAGAGGCCCAGAACGGTGAGCATGAAGAGCTCGGCCGAGCCGAATGAGAGGATGATCGGCCGCGCGACCAGGACGAAGCCGGTCAGGATCACCGCCCCGAAGAGCCCGCCGAACAGCGAGGCGGCGAAGGCGGCACCCAGCGCCCGTGCGGCTTCGCCCTTCTTGGCCAGCGGAAACCCGTCGAGCACCGTGGCCTGGCTTGCGCTGGAACCCGGGATGCCCATCAGCACCGAGGTGAAGGTGTCCGAGGTCGGGATCACCGCGACCAGGCCGATTAGCAGGGCCAGGGCCGAGGTCGGGTCCATGCCCCAGAGGAAAGGCAGGCAGAGCGACAGCCCGACGATCCCGCCAAGACCGGGGAAGATACCGACGGCCAGACCGAGCAGAACGCCCAGGGTCAGGAACTGGGCGTGGTCCAGGGTCAGCAGGTTGCCGAGGGCGGCGAGCAGGGCCTCGAGCATGGCGGGGTTCCTTCGGGCGGCGGCTGGAGTCGGGCCTGCCGGGCGGATGCTCGTAGACCGTCCGGCCGGGACCCGAGGCTAGTTGTATGAGCCCGGCAACCGCCTCCCAACGGCTGTCATGCCCGGACTAGATCCGGGCATCCATGGTGCCGCTCGCTCGATGGATCCCCGGGTCAAGCCCGGGGATGACAGCGGAGTTGTGGTTGGCCGATCCGGAAACGCGAGCGCCAACATAGCAGGACCGCCGCTCAGTCCTGCTTCAGACCCGTGTCGTAGGTCGCGTTCAGCCAGTCGATGACCCAGCGCTTGGCCTTAAGATCGACGTTGAGCGCGATCTCGAAGAGCGGCTGGGCGGCTTCGCCCGCCTTCTGCGGATAGAGGCCCAGAACCTTGGCCGACTTCTCGTGGAAGTCAGGCGCCGAGATGGTTTTCTCGGCGGCGTCGCGCCAGGCGGCGAGAACCTCGTCCGGCGTGTCCTTGGGCAGGAAGATCATCTTCTGGGCCGCATAGCCCGCGACCATGAAGGACTTCCAGGCCTCCCAAGCCGGTCCCGAGGGCGCCTCGCCCTTGATCTGGGTGTAGACCTCCTTGAAGCTCGGCAGGTCCGGGAAGGTCGGATCGCGGACGATCTCGCCCTTGGTGTCGACCGCGCCCCAGGTCATGAGCGCAACGGCCTTGCCGGCGTCGGCCAGCGGTTTGACCTTCTTGATGAAGGCCGCCGAGGTCTGGTGGTCCAGGTTGGTCTCGCCGCGCTCGAAGGCCAGGCGCCGGCCGCCCGAGCCCTTCATGCCGAAGATCGCCTTGGGCCGGATCTCGAGCATCTCGAGTGCGAGCAGCGGGATCAGGTCGAGCGAGGTCGCGCCTTGGCTGCCGAACTTGAGGTCGTCGCGCCCGGCCAGCTTGGCCAGGTCGGCGGCGCTCTCGATGCCAAGTTCGGTCGAAACGTAGAAGACGCCGCCGGTCGGCGTCGCCATGACCAGGCGCCAGTCTTTGTATTCGTACTCGACCCGCGGGTCGTTCAGCAGGTAGGGGAACTGGGTCGAGCCGGAGGTGCCGAGGACGGTCAGGCCGTCGGGCTTGGCCCGGGATGCGAACTGGTTGGCCCCGATGGTCGAGCCGCCGCCCTTGATGTTCTTGACCACCAGGGTCGGCTCGCCCGGCAGGTTCGCCGCCAGGAGCGGGGCGTAGAAGCGGGCCCAGGTGTCGGAGCCGCCGCCCTCCTTGAAGGGGATGATCCACTCGATCCGCTTGCCGGAGAAGTCGACCTCCGCCGAGGCCGTCCCCGGCAGGGCCAGGGCCATGGCGGCCGCGGTCGCCAGGGTCAGGACCGTTCTACGCCGCATCTTACTACCTCCCATGATTCAGCTTGATTTATTTGCTCCATTAAACTGGTTCTGTCGTTTTCTTAAGATATCACCTTAATCTCTGTAACGGGTACGGTGAACCTCACGATCTTAGCCCTTGCGCCGCCTCGGTCCCGGCAATTCTGCCGAAGACCGAGCCCGACATCAGCCCGGTGCCGCCCGGGTAGTTGTGATAAAAGATCCCGCCCACCAGTTCCCCGGCGGCGAAGAGGCCGGGGATCGGGCGCAGGTCGGTGTCGAGCACCCGGGCACTGGTGTCGACCCTGAGGCCGCCGAAGGTAAAGGTGATCCCGCAGGTCACGGCGTAGGCCTCGAAGGGCGGCTCGCTCAGGGTGTTGGCCCAGTTCGACTTCGGCACCGCCAGGCCTTCCGCGCATCGGCCATCCTTGATGTTGGGATCAAAGGGTATCGCCTCGCGGACCGCGGCGTTGAAGGCCGCGACTTCGGCCAGAAATCCCTGCGGGTCGACGCCCTCCAGCCGCTCCGCCAGGCCCTCCAGGGTCTCCGCCTGAACCTTGGTCACCTGCTTGATCCGGTATTCGTCGCGCAGCAGGTGGGTGACCTTCTGGTCGAAGACCTGCCAGGCGAACTGGCCGGGCTGGTTCAGGATCTCGCGGCCGTATTTGGCGTAGGTGTAGTTGCGGAAATCGGCGCCCTCGTCGACGAAGCGCTTGCCCAGGGCGTTGACCAGGATGCCGAAGGGATAGGAGTGCTTCTGGAACTGATCGCCGACCGCCAGGTCGCCGAACTCGGGGGCGTTGCGCTCCCAGCCGACCGCGTGGCAGCCGGACCAGTTGCCGTAGGGCGCGGCGCCGATGTCCAGGGCCATCTTGATCCCGTCGCCGGTGTTGAAGCGCGAGCCTCGGACCTTGGCCATTTCCCAGCCCGGGCCGAGGTAGCGGGTGCGCCACTCCGGGTTGGCCTCGAAGCCGCCGGCCGCGATGATCACGCCTTTGGCCGCGACCTCTTCTGGTTTGCCGCCGCGACGACGGACCCGGACCCCGGTTACCGCCTCGCCGTCGAAGACCAGTTCGCTGGCGCGGGCGTTGTACTCGATCTGGACCTGGCGCTCGCGGGCCGCCGAGGTCAGGGAGTCGACCAGGCCGGGGCCGCCGCCCCAGGCCTCGACCGTCAGGCCACCCCAGAACTTGAAGCGGCCGTCGACCTTGAAGGCCTGGCGGCCGTAGATCGGCACGAAGCGCACCCCCTTCTCGCGCATCCAGACCATGGTCGCCCTGGAGCGCCGGACCAGCAGCTCGACCAGGTCGGGGTCGCAGCGGTACTGCGTGACCCGGAACATGTCGTCGAAGAACTGGTCCTCGCTGTAGGTGCCGAAGTCGGTCTGGGCGACCTCTTCGTCGGAGAGGTCGGGCATGACTTCCCGGAGCTCGTCGACGCCCTCGTAGGCGAAGCGGATCGCGCCCGCGGTGAAGCGCGAGTTGCCGCCGTTTTGGTCTTCCGGGGCCCGCTCCAGGACCAGCACCCGGGCGCCGTTCTCCTGGGCCGCCAGGGCCGCGCAGAGCGCCGCGTTACCGGCGCCGATCACCACGATGTCGTAGGCCTCGGACAAGGGACCCTCTCAGAACTGGTAGCGGCGCAGGCCGCCGTCGACCGGGATGACGGTGCCGGTAATGTAGCCCGCGAGCGGCGAAGCGAGAAAGG
>JAAUXU010046120.1_pt1 | contig 14671 bp, 16 predicted proteins | sample 7278151 | NCBI WGS metagenome assembly JAAUXU01 (sample SAMN14350113, study PRJNA611818) | marine sediment metagenome | isolation source: surface marine sediment (1.8m) | place: French Polynesia: Moorea | collected 2018-08 | reverse complement strand
GATACCATTGCTGTTGTTGTTGTTGTTGTTGATGATGATGATGATGATGCTTTTTTTTTGCTGATGTTGTTGTTGCTGCTTTTTTGCTGCTGTTGTTGTTGCTGCTTTTTTGCTGTTGTTGTTGCTACTACTACTGCTGTTGCTGTTGCTGCTGCTGCTGCTGTGGCGACTCAATCTTCCAGAGATCATATCCAGGAGAAGAGAAGAAAACGATTGCAACCAGTTTTGCCCCACAATCTCTCCACTGCGAACAACACTCTGGACTCTTATAAGTTGTTACCATTGTTCTTCAAAGTGGAAAAAGTGAAGAGAGAGAGAAAAGCGAAAAGGTTTTGACGTCACCCCTCGAAAAGAAAAAAAAAGAGAGTTTGACTGTACTGCACGAAGAGAGCTTAATGCATTAGGCATAAGAACAACTTATACTTGTGTTACAGAAGAGAGCGCTACAAGAGCGGCGAGCCAGCAGAGAGTGATATACATGCTTGTGTGTGAACCGTTCGAGTACATACGCATACAGGCTACCGTCTGGCTCACGGCAGCAGCTAGGCTAGGTATTATTGATTAACGTCGAGAAGAGAAGCGAGGTAGGGAAGAGGGGGCCTATCGAGGTGTTGTCAGCTGTGAAAAATTCATCGTTCCACTGTTTAGTCGAGCGAAATCTGCGAAAATATCTTTCGTCCTTGCTCAGCCCCTTACTTGTTTGTTAAAGGAGGGGGGGGGGATTTCAAAAACTGAGAGAGAAATGAATCATGATAGAGCCGTTTGGGAGTGAAGAAGACGAGGACGTCGTCGTCGTCGTCGTCGGCGGCGCCTCCTGCGTCGACGGCCTCGTGACTGCTGTCGGACAATGTATCGACATTCAGCCTATGGTGAGTTCATGTCAGTTTCACTTGTATGAGCAAAAGGTGGCTAGCGGGGCCTCACACAGATGGTAGAGCAGCACACTCTCTCCATTAGATATTCCTCTTTTTATTCTTCTTGCTCTCTTAGCTGGGAATTACTTGCAGATCGTGTGTACTTTCATCTCATAGCAGCGGCAGCATTTGTTTTCAGTGCGTAAGAACGTTCTGTTGATCTGTTCAGTCGAGAATCTCGTCGTCAAAGGAAGGCACTGATGAGTTGGCAAGCCATCTCTGAAGTTGCACACCTTTCACGAACTCTTGTGATACAAGGAGTCACCCTTGACGGAATAGTTGTTGCACTTTGACAAAGTGCAAGTAGTGGATGAAGGAAGGCATCGGGTGTGCGTAATGGACGAGCTGCGGCAGAGTTAATCATGTATGAACAGGGTGAGTGGAAAGTCACTTTTACATAAAGTGAAGGGAGGCACGACTTTGCATAAATACAAGCATTTAGGTGGTCTGGCTGGCCACTAATGAAAGAGGAAATTCAAAAGGTTTATTTGAAATGAATGAACACCTGGGTGCAGCACACTTGACTGGTTAAGTTGAGGCAGAAAATACGTGATGTAACTCATGAGAAAGATTTACCTACAATGCACTGCATAAGCATTTTCTCTTCCTCGTTAGTACGGTTAAAAAAAGACCCCGCGTCTGTATTGCAAGAAGAGATCCAGTCACCATCTTCTATACACCCTGTATGGCAAGAGATTTCTTTTCTTCTATTTTCCCCCATCTTTGTCAGCTATTTGCTCTACTGTGAGCTGTCCATTCATCTCCTTGCTGATTTCCCGGCAAGATGTCACATACACCATCGACTCACAAATAAGTATTCTGTTATATAAATATATAATGTGGTATATGGAGAGAGTAACTTTCTTCTGTCCTGGACGCAGTACCTGTTCATTGGGCAAGGCAGTAATAGGAATATTGGCAAATGGCTTACCTACACGAGAGCTTTCCATGACCTACGCGCATGATGCAAAGAGAGTGAGAGCAAGAGCGAGAACGCTCTGTTTTATGTCAAGCCACTGAAGAAATTCGATGGCCGTTGTTTTTGTCTCCCTCCCTCCTAAGCGATGTTGTGCACGACAGGAATTGTGCTGTTGTGCAGAAGCTTTTTTCATTAAAAACTAACAACTTCAACAACGTGTGTGAGTGGGCGCGCGCCCGTGCCTGTCTGCGTGCGTGTGTGCGATGATCAATGCCAATTCTCGTACTTAAAAAAAGGCATTTCTTCTTAACTGCGAATGCATTGTTATTATGCAGACGCATTTGAAGAATGGACGCTGTCATGGAATGTTGCTGGGAGGTTTTCTCCTGAACGACGGCCCAGTACTGCACGCAGTCGAGCTCTCGCCTAGGTGCAGACAATTTTCCCCTGCGAGATACGTGGCCATATGTAAAATTTTGCCAGGGTTGGCTTAGTGGCTTCCAGCCGACTGCATTCAGACAGTGCACATGTTACATCCTGCAAACAGTGGTTTTCTTACCTATTTCAACTATATGGGCAACATGTGGAGACGAGCAGTACATAACTGCATGTCACATACGAATGCACATGAACATCTCATTTTCACGGCCACTTGCCCAGTGATCATATCTTGCACAGGTAGCTCTTGAGGTGCAACAACTCAGACAGCCACGACGAAGCAATTGCGAACAGTGTAAGTGCAAAATGCTTCTCTGCACACATGTCTTGCCTGAAAATGTACGTCTACAACGTGAGACGACGACGACAGGTAAAGAGTATGATCTGTCTTGCTTATATATATGCCACGTAGCTAAGTCAAGTTTCCCAGTGTCGTCGTCGTCGTCGTCGTCGTCGTCGTCGTCGTCGTCCAAAAGGGGCCTCCTTTTCAGCACAGGGAGAGAAAAAAATGAGGTCACGGATGCCTCCCTCGCCTCTGCTTCTGTATGTGTGCGTGCGTGCGTGCGTGCCCGCGTCAGAAACATAGAAAGATTACGTACATACGTGCGTGCCGAGTTAGGCCCCAGCCAGCCGCCCGACGCCGCCGCCCAGGCCGATGATGGCCTACTTGCTGCTGCACCGAGTGGGCAGCCAGGATGTGTGTATGTACTGTGAGCAATAGTCGTCGTAGGCCTCACTCCTATCTATAGCAGCTCCCCCTTCGCCGGAACCATTTTCCCTCGGACCTTTTTTTCTGCCTAACGACGTGATTGCCTCAACAAACGCAAGGGGAGCAGCAAAGAGAGAAAGAGACGCCCTCTGTAGGCGAGAAAACCGCACTAGAAGCTCAACATTCTATAAATTAATTTCCTGTGTGCAATGACTATGCCCTCCCTACCTCAACATGTCCACACTACAAGTACAGTGTGTTTGTGTGTGTGTGTGTGTGTGTGTGTGTGCGCGCGCGCATGGACGACGTAATCTGCCCTTGAGGGGGATTCATAATTCATGGCTGGCGTGGTGAAAGGACACGAAGGGATACGTGCTACATGTGTGTACGTATGTGCCCATGAATGCAGCAAGTAGCACTAGAGTAATTCGTGGTGTGTGCGCGTGAGTGAGAGAGAAGAGAGTGAGAGAAAATGCTTGCAAATAGTGTGAGTACAGGTACATACATTGAATTCTTACTTTGCACATAACGAAGGCCAAATTTCTATCAACTGCTTTCTCATTCAGCCACTTGTTCTATTAAGCAAGCTTGTGCTATGTTGACGTCGGCGGTTAATTTGGACTGGAGCCATCGCTACGACACCGCCGAGGGCGGCTGCTGCTGCCGCTGCTGCCGCGACGACGGCGCCGAGAGCGTCCGGCACCCCACCTCCTCGTTGCACATGTCGATCCATGTCGATCCGCCCCAAAAATTTTTGGGTGTTACCCTCCCCTCACTCTCGTCCAATGTGGACTTACGGTTATGAGCGCACTGTACGTAAATTTATTTCTCTTTTGCGTCACTACCGCTGGTGTCGATGCATTGCGCTGCACTGACTTGTCTCACAAGCAGTTGGCAGGAGTGTGCATCTGCACCATGACGGGCAGCCCCGCCAGCCCAGCGTATGTGTCTGTGCCACGACGGCAATTCTTCTTGCATCAACTACTACTGTCAGGGCAACGTTAGTGGATTCATTCAATGTATTTATCTTCTTCCTTCGTTCTGCAGGTTTTGTTCATCCTTCTGAGGTGATGATGGATCAACATATGCAGCAGACAAGAGTTGATCCCAGAAAACAAGCTCTCCTAGAGGCAAGATTCGTCGCGGGTCCCAAGGTAAGGAACTTGAGTATGTTAACACGTTGTGCAGTAATTGCTGTTCACTTACCGAGAAGACGCGACAGATCGAGATATGCACATCCAGGCAGTGCAGTACACTTTGTAGCCCTATCTTTTTCCTTCATTTCCTGAAGAACAGAAAATCCACGTAAGCTGCACGTGTTGACTCAGTCCGATGTCTTCCTCAATCCTCTAATCTTCAGCTGCATTGCAGCTCTTCGAGCCAGGGCTGACATTCAGTCTCGCCAGCTTTGAGATATGAATTATTAAACTTAACATGTTGTTATAGCAGCAAAGTCTTGAGTGAGGACAGTCCGAGCATATGTGGTCTCTGGCGTTCGTCTCATTTCCATTTTTTTTACTTTCATTTTCCTCCCTCCAGAACGGCTCTTTCGACGGGCAATCCCAGCCTCAGCCAGCTTCTCCCCTGGACGCCGCGACAGCTGTAGCCGCCGCAGCCGCAGCCGCCGCGGTCGCCTACGAGCCGCTGCTCTCGAGTTCGTCCAACCCCTGCTCACCGCTGGCTCACCAGCAAAACCAGCCGCCGCAGCCGGCGCAACCTCCTCAGTACAAGCATGGGGGCCCCGGCCAACAATACGCCGCGGCGGCCAATCTGCCTCCTCTGATGCAGCCGCAGCCGCAACAGCAGTCCCCTTTGTCCCCCGCCGCAGCGGCCGCAGTCGCCACCCAGATGCATAGGGCAATGGCGGCTGCTGTCGCGGCGGGTCACAAGCCGCCGAGCCGACAGAGCTCACATAAGGATGGCGAGACGGCCAGGAAGCGGCCGCGTAAGGGCTCAGGCGGCGGCAGTCAGAAGTTACAACAGCAGCATGGCGGCATCATGCACGGTGATAATAATGTGAGTATGACGCTCAATCTTGATCACTCTGTCTAATACAATCGGTAGCACAAGTAACGCAGATAGGCTTTGTCCGCCCCATTGAGGTACAGGTCTCTTTTGGTACAGACTGCACATATGGTACAAGGGGGGGGATGTTACTTCCCCACCATAGCAACATGGTGATAGACCTCTATGCTACTAGTGTCATGACCGTTGACGACGTTGAACGTTTGTCTGTCTCTTCCGCAACCTCCTCTGGCTAGAGGTCGCCAATGTGCCCCCAGTGTGTAGGACTGCAGAAGCGTGAATGCTCCTTCCGTCGTCGTCGCCGTCGTTGTTCTGGGCGCACGCGCACTCGCACGAGAGATTCTCGCTCGCCTTGGCGACAGCAACGGGGCAACAGCTGAAAAATGAAGCGGGAAAACGTGAAGAGCACGCACGCACTCGCGCACCCGAGCGCAAAAGCTTGTGCACGAAGGATTTTTCGGCTGGATCGGCTACCTCTGGCTTTGGAGAGGGAGGAGAACCGAGAACCTACTGATTGGGGCAAGGCCAGAGAAGAGAGGGACGAGGGAAGCTTCAACAGCCATGGAAAAGTAGTTGTCTATGGCAGCGGCAGGAGCAGAAGCAGGAGCAGCCCCTGTTGAAGGCGCTTGACGACGGGCGCAGACTCCGTCGCCCCCCTCCCTCCGGTCTTCCAGATAGCTGTTTTTTAAATATTTCGCTTCCATACGACGAAACTCGTCCGGAAAGTTGTCCTGAGCTCGGTTAGTGACTGCGCGCGGGTGGGAGTGACCGGAGCGACGGGCGGATAGACGTTCGGCACCTTCGCCATGTGAGTGATGGACGCAGGCATTGGGGAGGACGAGGAAGAGGAAGAAGGTGACGGCGAGGGCGAGGGTGACGACGAGGACCAGGAGGAGGAGGAGGGGGCGCTGGTCATCACTTGGATCTGGTCTCCTAGGAAACTGCGCTTCAGACCCTCCTTCGCGTTGAAGAGGAGGCGGACGAAGACGACCAACGACACCAAAGAGTTCTTCGCTATGGACGTATGCAGGCAGTTCAGGAGCAAGTGGAGTCAGACCGTGAGTTCCAGATGGGTGAGGTGACTTCTGGTGTCCCTCTTCCGTGACGTAACGCGACAGCCGTTAATACGGGGTCGTCGTGGGTCCCGATTCTTGCGACGTAGGTGGACAACTCGCAGAGATTGGACTTGCCGAGGGGCTAATCTCTGATCAGCTTTTTTTCGTCAGCCATCTTTGGTACAGGAAACCTCTATCCGTATAACCTCTCAAGGAGCACAAAATTGGTCAGTCCCATTTCTTTGCTATGTAAAGTAGGTCCCTCTCTATAAGAATAACTTCCCTGTAAGAGCCAAATCTCCCCAGCTGATCCTTCCAGGTAGTGGCGCTTCATGTGCTCGTTGCTGCAATGAAGATGCATTCTAATTCCTTTAATATTGCACCCCTCAGAATATAGAAGTGTTCAGATATTTCAGCAGGCATAAACAGGTGTTAAAGAGATAGCCCAGTTATCACCACTGAAGGTGCGTTGTCAGGGCAACAGTATCTGTGAGAGCAAGTCGTAAGGTGGCGCTGTGAACGTAAATGTTCTTTTTTTCTTACAAGCGTCCGAGCGACAGATCCATTATCCGCCGCATTCTGCCGAAAACCCTATCTGCCTCTCTCAGTGCCTACTACTTACTGCCCTCCTGCCCTAACCCCCCCAAAGAGAGGCGTCTGTGGCTGCGGCAGCGTTTATTCAGGCAATGGAATCAGCGCCGCCAGCGACGAGCTCGCTCTTCCTCTCTCTCTGGACCAGCACAGTGGATAAAATTGCACTTCATGGTCTGGAGAAGAGAGGAAAAAGACAAAAACGATGCGGGCACCAAGTACAATCACGCCAGCAAGGTGTGTGTCCCGACTAGTCTTCAGTCAGTGAAGGCGACCGCTAAGCAGGGGGGGGGGGTGAACACAACCAAGTTGGCACTAGTGGCAGTGCCAAAAGATGTGCTACGCACCACCACAGCTGCTGCAGCAGCACCACCACCACACGTTACTGACTCCTGTGCTGCTCACTGTTATTCTTGGCACCTTCTAGACTCTACGCAGCTGCCAAGCTGCTCCTTCTCTTCCGTCTCATCGTGTCGGAAAATGCAATCTGGCATCCCGCCCGGGGGCCGCCTTCTCTTTCACCTTAAACACTCGCTCCCTCGCTACTCCTGCAGCGAGATCTTCGACGGGCGCGCGCACACCGACAACCAGAGCGGTGCCAACGTCTACAACGCCTCCTACTGTCAGGATTGGGACGGGGGATAAGAGGGGACCACGACAGTCTTCGTGTCACACACTCACACACCGAAAAAGGGGATGCGCAGTTATTTCTCAACTTGGTGTCCAGGTTTTTCTTGTACTTCCCCTGCGTGTCCCTGATCCCTTCCCCCAATGTATGGACCCACGAGACGAGACGCATGCTTGCCTGCATGCGAGCCCAATGAGCACGCATTCGCACGCACGCACGCACGTCTTGAACAGCTTCTCTGGTGGGCTGGTTTCTTTCTCCCTTCTTTGCCCCCTCCAAGAAAGCCTGCCAGAGAAAGAAGGATCTGGAACAGATGATGGCAGGCCGGTTCAACAAGATGCCTTTCCTGACTGTCCCGACAGAATGGGAATGCCTCTTTTGCCGTCACTTTGGGAGTCAAGGTGTGCGTGCCAACATTCAGCTCGTGGCGTTCCATCAACATAGAAATTAGATGCACCGACTTGGCCGTCGTCGTCGTGGCCAACCATGACGACCATGTGGGCCAGCTCCGACCTTGCCCATCCATGTAGGACTCTTCTTCCCCAGGCAGAAAATACTGCGCACTTTGCTCGCAGCAAGATAAGAAGCGAGCAATCTGGCCAAGGCTGCCTTTGCATTCATCCGTCCTTTTGAGAGGTCCTTTCCGGCGGCGTCTTGATATCACTACCCACTGTGAAGGGGCTGCTGCACCTCTTTCTTTGCTCAGTGACTTTACAGAAAGTTGCTTTCTCTTCGGTGCGTGCGCCGCACGCGAACACGCACGCACGCACCGTCTATCCACAATGCGTGTAACGCCTTTCCTCTCATCGTCGTTGTCGTCCTGACTGAGGTTAACGGTAAAGGGCAAATTGAGATGTGGCATGCCTGGAAAAAGGGGGAAAGAAGGCTGGAGCGAATGCTTTCGCCTTAAACACACACCCACAAGCACACTCCAATGCGCAGAGGGTGTATGCATGTGGGAGTTGGGGGGGGGGGGGGGGATATCTTCCCCCCCTATCCGTCGTCTCATACTCGTATGCTATGATTTTTTTTTCTGTTTACATTTCCTTCAGCTTTCTTGGAACTTTAATTATCGTGAGGAAAATGGGGCAGGACAGGTGTGATTGCAGGCGCGATTCTCCCGCTCGGCCTCTGCTGTCGTGCCTTTTTCACTTTAACGTGGCAAACTTCTTTCCCGACTCAAAAATGCTACACTTTTAGGTGCTGGGATCACCTCGAATCATCCGAGACCAGCTGGGAGCTTGGTTGACACAGCACACAGTGATGACGATCACTTCTTAATGATAGACCTCGACACAACTGGTCTTGCCCGCGTAGTTAGGTTAAAAAATGCAGCATTCTTCATTGTTGACGAGCTAAACTGAATTCACACATTGAGGTTGAAATGTTAAGTCACCATTTTCAAGCAGGTGGAGGTCCTAAACCAAAAAAGTTCATGGAAGCAAAGTTGTTTGGCACTTCCAAAACTAGGGAAGTTGATGAGGTCAGATCTAGCCGTGGGTGCCGTTTAACGTCGCAAATTGAGATTAACAATTGTTGATGAGCACAAAATCTTCAAACTCATCTGCTTCCCAGTTTCTGGTCACTCTGCTATCATGAACTTTTAGGCTTTCGTGCCATTTTGTCCCTTTTTAGCTATTTTTTGGCATGGAATAACCCCACTTCTAATAGGAGACACCGAGAAATGGACCCTCCTGAGTTTTGCACTATCGAACCCAGACTCTCTACGTTGAATCCCAGGCCGATCTGTCCAATGGTCTTACCGTTTATCTCTGGACATACATACTGTCAGACAGAGATTCGCTTTTACGTCGAGGTAGGTAGATAGATTGCGACAGACCGACTGATGTCATACATGCGAGATTCTATTGTTACAGACTTGTACTTCAACCAAGTTGCAGGGTGTACGTATGACCACCAGTACCAGAGTAATTCGGAAGGTGGGAGCCAGGTGTAGAAATGTAGCGGAGCTCCCTGTACAATGTTATTGAACTCTGCTGCGAAACTTGCTCAAGTTGCTGTGGAAGCTGCAGCATTTCACCAGCTGTTCCGTCCACCCACGCGTCATTGACGTCTTGTGACTCTTCTCTCCTCTCTTGCAGATGTCAGGGGGACAGGGAACCGGACTGTTCCACAACCAAGACTCGAACATGAGTACTGGCTCTTGTCATTCCGACGGCGGTCTCGCCGGCATGGGCTGTGTTCCTGACGGTGGCGGGAAGGCGATGCAAGCTCCTGCCGCGGCGGGGGCTACGGGTCTGGATCCGAGTCCGGAGAAGATGACGCATCCCCCACCGACGGCCCGAACTCCCACCGAGCGAAAGAGAAAGCGGAAAAACCAACAGTCAGCCGCCGCCGCGGCTGCTGCCGCGGCTGCCGCGGCTGCAGCGGCGGCAGCGGCCGCCGAGGACCCTAGTGGGAGCAGCACCAAAGGGGCAAAGAAAATCAACGACTACTTCAAGCATGCACCATCATCCCCCATACGAGGAGGAAGTCAGCCACCGCCCTCTTCCTACTCCGTCTACTCTCCTGGTGGCGGCCCCGGCGGCGGCTCAAATTCCAATCCTCCAGGAAGCCCCTATAACAATTCCGACTGCGCTGGCGCTCCCGCGTCGGCCGGTAACCAGCCATTGGGACTCCTCCGGGGCAGCTCTCGTTCTTTGTCCAACTGGGCGACTCAGACGGATCTGACTGCAGCGGCCATTGCTTCGCTGGAAGCGTCGGCGACGTCCGAGTTAGAAGCGAAGGACAATCGCATCGACGAGCTGAGTCGGGTGAAGGATGAGCTGACGCGTCAGTTGTCTGCCAAGCAGAAGGAATGCGAGCAGCGCTCCAGCACCATCTCACGTTGCCTGGACGTGGTCAAGGACCTCCTTATCGAGAAATCTAACATCGAACGCAAGGAAGCCAGGGCCAAGTGCATGCAGAACAGGCTCAGGTTGGGGCAGTTTGTCACTCAGAGAGTGGGAGCCAGCTTCCAGGAGAACTGGACCGACGGATACGCATTTCAGGTCAGGAACTTATCATCAGTTGTTCACATTCACGCATTCTTCATGTACAAATCTGCCTGCAGGAGTTGGCCAAGCGTCAGGAGGAGATCAACAACGAACGAGAGGAGATCGAGCGGAAGAAGAAGCTACTGGTGAAGCGAAAGCCGACGGAGGCGGGCAGTACCAATCGAAAACGGGCAAGCACTGGAAGTAACAATTCCAGCAGCCACTCCGGTAACGGGAGCAACAGCAACTCGAGCAGCGGCGCCCCCAGCGGCTCGGTGCAACTTCACAATGGTGGCAACACCGATGAGACGCTCTTCACCAAGCCGCCGCCTAGAGATGGCATGACTGTGCAGGTCAGAGTGGCTTTAAAAGCCAACTTCACGTTAGCAGGTCTAGGTTGTCTCTAGGATTTTTGGGGAGCGAGTCAGCGCTCTACCACATCCAACTAACGACATTCTCTCTTTCAACAGGAGTACTATGAGGCGGAGGAGATCCTTCGGTTAAGGTTGAACTCTTTGAAAAAAGAGGATGCCGAGATGCAGTTGGAGATGGAGAAGCTGGAAAGAAGCAGGAACCTGCATATTAGAGAGCTCAAGAGGATACACAACGAAGACCAGAGCAGGTAATTGTTCGAAGTGACATTGGTTTGTCGGACAGCATCCGAGTGTCATTTATGTTCTCTAGGTACAACAACCATCCCACTCTCAACGATCGGTACCTCCTGTTGATGCTCCTTGGTAAAGGAGGATTCTCCGAAGTGCACAAGGTGAGACTTATGTGACGCACACCAAATATATGTACTGGTTAGCACTTACCTTATAGGTACTTAGTTATTACTAAGCTGTGCGTTAATTGAAAGTGTTCAATCTTCAGGGTTTTGACACTAAGGAACAGCGATATGTGGCTTGTAAGATCCATCAGTTGAACAAGGACTGGAAGGACGACAAGAAGGCCAACTACATCAAGCACGCGCTGCGCGAGTACAACATCCACAAGAACCTGCAGCATCCAAGGTATAATGATAACTTGCTTTCATTGCAAATGAAGATTAGTTGTGACTAACCACGCGAATTTCTTAGAATCGTGCATCTGTTCGACGTGTTTGAGATTGACGCCAACTCCTTCTGCACCGTGCTCGAGTATTGTGATGGACATGACCTAGACTTCTATCTGAAACAGGTATCGTTTCGTACGGTCTTTGACCAAGCATACTATAGCTCAACAACGTATCTTACGGTAATAATGCTTGTCCCGCACTGACGAAAGATATTGATCATTCTCTTGCAGCATAAAACTGTGACAGAGAGAGAGGCCCGGTCTATCGTCATGCAAGTATCTTCAGCCCTCAAGTATTTGAATGAAATCAAGCCGCCTGTGATTCACTATGATCTCAAACCAGGTGAGTCAACGAACTGCCAAAGTCAGAGCACAGGGTAATAATCATTGCGCAATGTCTTCCTCTTAAGGCAACATTTTGCTGACCGACGGTAGCGTGAGCGGCGACGTGAAGATCACCGATTTCGGGCTGTCCAAGATCATGGATCCTGAGAACTACAACCCGGAGCACGGGATGGACCTCACCTCGCAGGGAGCAGGAACCTACTGGTATCTCCCACCAGAATGCTTCGTCGTCGGCAAAAACCCGCCGAAGATCAGCTCTAAGGTAGACGTTTGGAGCCTTGGAGTCATCTTCTACCAGTGCCTCTACGGAAAGAAGGTAAAAAGTCTTGCAACTCCGTAAAAGGTGGTGAGTAAAACGAAAGCTATCCTTTCTTTTTAGCCATTCGGCCATAACCAATCCCAGGCCACGATCCTGGAGGAGAACATCATCCTGAAGGCAACGGACGTCCAGTTCCCTTCCAAGCCAGCTGTGTCGGCTGAAGCCAAGAGCTTTATCCGCAGATGCCTTGCCTACAGGTAAGCCATTGCGATCCGGCCCATGAAGGCAACATTTCTATACACAAGCACGTGTCTTTATCTCCTTGCAGAAAGGACGAGCGCCTGGACGTGCATGCGATGGTGAGGGATCCCTACCTCTGTCCACCTCAGACCAAACAACAGCGATTAGCAGCTGCTGCCCAAGCAGCTCAACAGCAGCAGCAGCAGCAACAACAACAACAACAACAACAGCAGCAGCAACAACAGCAGCAGCAGCACTACCAGCAAACCACCTTCCAGGCTTCCTTTCACGGTCAAAACTCCGCCGACTCCTAGAGAGCGAGAGAGAACAAGAAAAAAGAGGGAAAAATAAGTGAAAGAAATCGCTTTATCGATGGGACGATACAGATGTCGCGATATTTCTTTGAGAATCATGTGCCAGGAAGGTTCCTTGACCCGCCCAAGAAGGACCGATGCTGTTACAACTGCGACGCACTTGCTGAACGTGATGATCATTTACAATTAGTCCGATGTTTGTCGCATTTGGTGGAAGAAGACTTGTATACCTACAGGGCGGGCGGCGGCAGCTGCCTTGAGCCTGTGCCTGAGCAACACTGGGTCCCAGTTCTACTTTTCTGTTCGATGAAGAAAAGCGTTCTGAGAGACATCCTAAAGACAGACATGCGTACGTACATGTGATGATTGCGAATGTTATAAGAGACGTTTTGTGAAAGTGATTAAACCAAAATGAGCTCGAGTTAACATATCTTTGACTGCATTTCAGGGAATCATCTGTCAGAGAGAACTTTATTTTACTTTTTTTGTGCACTGTACGCAGAAGTGACGTGGCTGGCAGGACGCCCGCTTCGTACCCCGTGTTCGTCACCACGAACGCGGTGAAGTGCGGCAGTCGTAGTACGCACTGCAAGCGTCTATTTATTTACTTTTTTTTTTCATGCATTCGACGTTGCCAATGGACTCTTACAAAGGCTTGTTTTGTTGAGTGATATGCCATGGTAGCCTTGTGCCTTCGACAACAAAATGCCATCATATGTGCGTCGTTCTCGCTTCGACGTAGTCTGTTTGATCAATGGAGAATCCTGAATATTATTGTCTTTGAAGAAATCCGGCTGCCGCTGATCTAAGTGTCGTCACATCTTTGATCACTGATCCAGCAGTGTTATTGAACATGAGGGACATCTTTTTCAGCAGTGATTTCCTCGTCTTAGCAGAGTGCTCTTTAGTACGGCTTTGTGATCAGAAAGGGAAATGAGAAAAATTATGTTAGGTAAGGCTTTTTTGTTAACATTCCTAATTGTGCGGACCTTAGGGATATTTTTTTTCTTTTTCACAGGAGTTTGCAGCCCGATCTGATGGACTGGACAAGCCGGCCCTGCTTCCTCCTCTGCACAGCCGCCCTCGCAGCCGTCTCAAAGACCTCGGTCACGCCCTCCTTCCGCAGAGCGGAGCATTCGACCCAGGACTCGGCCCGGATTCGCCCGGCGACTGCGGCGATCTGGGCAGGGTCCACCGGGGCCTGAAGAAACGTGGATCTCGTGTAAAGTACAAATTCGCGACCTCAAAAATAAGGAAGGAAAAGAAAACTGGCATCACCTGTTCCACTCGTGCTAGAGAGTCTAGGACTTCTTGGTCTGTCCGCAGGTCCGTCTTGTTCCCCACCAGTACGACTGGCACCCCCCGGCAGAAGTGGCGCACCTCGGCGGACCACTGGGTCTCAACGTTGCTGAGCGTCTCGGGCCTGAAAGAGGAGGAGGCCCAAACATAGAGGAGGAGTAGAAACATGTACGCAGTTCTGATGACGCGTCGCACTGTCTAACCTAACCTATTAACAGTCGCTAGTGCAGGGTGCTTTTTTTTACCGGTAGCTCTTGTCTGGTGGTTTTTTGGGGTGGTAAGATTAGTCACGTTGGCAGTGGGGTGCTTCACGTATCTTTCCTTCGAGTACAGATTGCACCATATTATATGTTCATAACATATATTCGTCGTAGCACACGATGCATGAGATAGAGATGGCCGAGTGACCGTTGTTGACAACTTGCAAGATTCAGTATAAGAAGCCGTCAATTGGACACAGAACATTAAAAACCTCTTGAATTGCACCAAAATCTGTCAGTGTCCATTGTGCTGACAAGCTTAGCTACTAATTGTTACAACTTACTGGCATTCAAGGATTTGTGATCATGAGCAAAATGCATAGCATAACAAGTCTTCATTACGTACAACTGTCGAGTAGTTGCAGTACTGAGTGAGCTGTTTTACATTTTTCTTAGCTTAAAAATTAAGCTAAATTTTAACTTCAGAAAGCCTCCATGACCCCTAAAAAGAGCTTGTGACCCAAAGTTGAGTCATGACCCATAGACTAAGAAGCCCTAAGTCAGATGGAATCTTTTTGAATAACGTCAAACCAGAAGAGGTTAAACTGTTTTGTCACCAAGGCCACATATATCGTCAATGAGACTCCTAAGGTCGAACTCTTGTCCAACCTTCGTGTGCTGCT
>JAAUXU010038744.1_pt1 | contig 14672 bp, 11 predicted proteins | sample 7278151 | NCBI WGS metagenome assembly JAAUXU01 (sample SAMN14350113, study PRJNA611818) | marine sediment metagenome | isolation source: surface marine sediment (1.8m) | place: French Polynesia: Moorea | collected 2018-08 | reverse complement strand
GTCGGCGTCATCGACGTCGGCGTCATCGACGTCGGCGTCATCGACGTCGGCGTCATCGACGTCGGCGTCATCGACGTCGGCGTCATCGACGTCGGCGTCATCGACGTCGGCACCGCAGGACACAACGATCGGCCGTCGTCGACTCGTCGTCGCCGGAAGGGACAATTACGCATTCTTCCTTCCAGACTTGGTAGTTGTGGCAGCAGCTGCAGCCGCAACAACAGCAGCAGTTGGAAGTAAAGCACAACAGGTCTTTTTCCATATATACCAGCACTCGGACAGCTCAAGGGGGGAGGTCTCGTGGACCAAGTCCGTCCTCGAGATGTACCATGTGTCACAAAAGGGCCCCTTTTTTTCTAGATTCCGGGGGCAAAAGCACGCACGCACACACGCAAGCGCACAGGACAGAGAGAGACGTCATTTCCTGTTAGATTAAAAGTGCTGATATCCCAGGATTCTAGAGCGGAAATTGAACATTATGATGGAAAAATGGTCGGAATTTTATGTCTGCTTCAGGTTTTTGCCATTAGGAATTGAGTGATGCGGATTCGCCCCCTCTGTCTGTCTGTGTGTGTGAGAGAGAGGAACATTTTGCGGACTTCTCTTATCGCAAAAATGTGTGCAAAAATCTCCCTTGTGGTTGGACAAGAAAAATGGGCCCTCGCGTTTGGCACATTTTGAAGCGGTTTTTCAAGATAAAGCTTGGCTCTCGTCTACACACACACAAGGGTTGGCTGATGAAAAAGGGTTACGTCTGCTTACTGCGCGGCTCTTTTGTGAGCCAGTAAAGTGATGGATTGCGGTAAACCTTCATTCTTTTTTCTTTGCATATCATTTCCCGACCCTTGAAAAGCTTTCTGCGCAAGGCTCTGTCTGGGACGCCTATGAGCAGTGAAAATTGTTGCGTGAGCACCTGAGTGAGAAGAATTAAAGTTTTTTTCTGCTCGCACTGCATGGGAGGATCTGCAAAGTATTAATTAAGCAGGGAAAAAATGTGTCGTGACTTGATCATTGCTTGAAATTGCTTGATCTCCTTTTCTTTTTAGAGCTCACGAGCGTTCGTGCACTGTCTGTGCAGGGTGATCGAGATAAATCCGGACGAATTCCAAAAGAAGATTGCGGTCTCGACCGCTGCTAAAAATTTGTTCATATTTCTCTCAGGGACTTTTACTCCAGGCCCAGATTGAGCTTGCTGGCCTGTCTGCCCACCGGCCTGCCAGCCAGCCAGCCAGCCAGCCAGCCTCCCTGGACTGCCTGGACGGACAAGACAGATAGATGGATCGATGGACCACAATGACGAGCATGTGGACGGTCCGGACGAGGTGACAAAGGCTGCATCGTTGGCAGCTTCAGCTTGATAAATCATTGGCTTTTTGGCCTTCGTCAGCTCCACCTGTGCTGTGGCAGTGTTAACAAAATCTCAACTTCCAGGCTGGGTTTGGTCAATTCGGGTCTGGACCCAACGCCAAAATCCCCAAAAAGAATGACTTCTGAAACCTTGTGACGATCATGATAAGATGGGATTGTGCCGTTCAACGTTCAACCAAAAGACTTTGGGAGCAAAGACCTTGCTCTGGATGTCATAGATGAACGTGGGGACCGGCTGGACGTTGCAGCGAGCAAGGACAAGTCTGTGGCCGTGGTTGAGCTGAATCATTGCTCAAGCAGTCCTCATGGCATTCCTGGCCTCAAGAAATGCTGCCATACTGTCTATCGACATCACACGGGACAAAGCTCGGAGGCCATGAAGTCCTCCGTGGTCGTGAAGTGCGGATTAGAAATTCTTGCAAGGCCTTCCATAGGCGTTTTCGAGTATTCAATCAAGGCCAAACAAGGTCACTCTCAATGAATGTGGCCATGAGCCTTTTTTCTTGTTCTTTAACACCTGCGTGGAATGAGCAATGTTAATATTGAACTTCTCGTTCGAAGTTGCCTGCATTGTCCAATAAGAACATTTGAAGAAGTCTGCGTGCAAGTTGCGGGAGTATCTGACAACTTATCATTGAAGCTTGCCTAGAATACTGACTGAGTTCCGCAATGTTGTAAGTTGAGAGAAGATTCCTCCCCAAGAAAGAGTTATGGTCGAGCGTTACTGTTTAGCTGCCTCCTTTGGTTGTCCAGCCTGTGAGACCAGAGTCACACTGACTGATCTCCGAGAGATGAGAGAAACACGACTTTTGAACGTTTACAGCTCTGTATATCAACAGCAACGTCGTGCCGTAGTACGCTGGCACGCAGGCGCCCGCGCAGCCAGACACGTTTGGTAGGCCCTCCCCCTCCCTCCCCCGCCCTTCCTGGCCCTCCCCCTCCGTCCCTGCGTCCCCCTTCCCCCCTGCTGGGGGCCTCAGTCACGAGAATGCTCGTTCCGGAGCAGTAAAAATATTCCACTTTCGAAGGGCATCTGTGTGCGCGTGCGCGCCGTCTTTTAACAATCTTGTTTCCTCATCTATCTTTTTCCTCCCCTCTCTTCCCCCTGCGCGTGTGTGTTCCTTTTTTTGGCACTGTTTGTGCCTCTCTTGTTGCACAGGGTGGCTCAGTTAACGTTGCAACTTTGTCCCACTTTTACCTTGGAGGACGGACTTCTTAATACAAGTTTTCGTCCGTTCGAGGCTGAGGTCGTCAATTCAGCCTTGCAGGGGATGAACTAGATGAAGATGTTGTGCTTGCTGCCGCTGCCCAAGTGACACACCTTGTACACAACAAGGAGGTTGCTGTGAAATCAATGAGATGTCTCAACACTTGTAATGTTTTCTCACAACATTTTGAAAGCTCGACATCTTGCAACATTAAAGCCAAAGCAGCTCACCTGAGATTACGTGCAAAAAGACGTTTGTTTCTCCGTGGCAAACTTCTCAATATGACCTAGACTAGTTTTGCACGGTGCAATTCAGGTGAGACACATTCAAGAATCCTCCGTTACCTTTCCACGTACGATAACCCTGTACATCACACGAAACATTTTTTGTACAGCACATTAGTCTAGTGGTATTATAAAGACATGGTATTATATTTTGGGTGCTTCATTTCTCATTACTATCATTTTTATTTTAAGTTGTCGACGACCATAGTTATTGGGGCCGACATCTCCAGTCAAACCTCCAGTCCCACTCGAGGCCAGCACAACAACGGCAACAGCAACAACAAAATCAAGCCAGATGCTACCGAGACGGTTCCGAGGACGTCTTATTTTCCATCCACATGAAGTGTTCTTGCCCTTCAGCACTTCAAGTGGCAACACTGATCTGGATAGGATTGGTCTTTTTGGATTCGACTTCGACGCGGCGAAGTCCAAATTTTTCTGCATTCTTTTAACTGTTCAAGCTTTGAAGTGAGAAGTCAAAGACGGCGGTTGTTTCCTTCACTGCTAAAGAACAGTTTAAATCCCCCCTTTTTTTCTTTATTTCTGGCAAACACGCGAACAATCAGATCACGGTTTCGAAACGGTTTCTTTCTCACGAGACCGAGACAGAGCGAGAATTAATTTCTGTCACGGTTTCACGTTCTTATGCATTCTGGCAAAGCCAGGATGGATCTAAAGGGGCCTTCTCAGTCTTGCCCCCCTCTGTTTTTGGCTCTTACGAAGCAAAGGAGCAAAAAGTGTCCGAGAAGCAAGCGATCGAGGCGAAAACGCCGCATTTCTGCGACTGAGACTTGCGTGCAACACGTAGGCAAAAATGAAAAGTCGAGTAAAAAGCGGAGAAATGACGTTTTTTGAGCTCTTCTTAAGTATCTGTAATGGCCAAATGTTGATTTCAGGCCTTGTTGTGACTACAATCGGCTGAGTCCTTGTGCAGGTGGTTGTCTCAGCTCACTTTCTTCAGCTTCTGTTACACGGTGTGGAGCCTTCAGAATGTGTTACAAATTATGACGAGTCATTGCCGAAACATCTCATTTCATTTGCAGCAGTGTCATTGTTATGTAAACAGTGCCGAACTCAAGGTGGGTGGTCGGCAATGGTAGAATCTGCAACACCAGCATCTTCATCAGACTCACCCTGGCAAGTCTCAATTGACGACCTTACAGTGGTTATGGAAAACCCTTTCAAAGAGTTGCAACACTGCAATTGTGACAAAGTTGCGAGCCCAACTGTGCAACGATACGTAGATCGCGCCGACACCCTGTAGCTGCCCTGAACTCACCTTGTACGCCAAGTGCGAGGAAGCTGGAGACGAACAAGCCGCAGAAGGTGCGAAGCAGCGGCGACTCCATGGTGGAGGAGGACGACGTGAGGGGAAGGGGGTGAGGTTGGAGGTGGAGGCAGCACCTGCAAATGGAAAACAGAGAGAGAATTTCATTCACCGCGTTTCCCATCACTTTATAAGGATACGAGGAGAATAAAGCAGAGTTCACATCCTTCATTGAAGGCGGAAGTTGGTGTCTGGCTGGCCAGTGCAGTTCGGACTAAGGTGGGAGTTTACGGCTCCTCAAAGCAGCGCCAGCAGCAGCAGCAACAACGACATCTGGAATTACTGTGATTTTTGTCACTCTTTTGCAAATGAAACACTCCCTTTTCTCTTTAAAAGTGCTGTAATTTTTTTAATTCATATTTGCGGCTTTGAAGGCCACGGCCGGGGCCTCCTTTGGCACTAGATTAAATTTTCACAGCCTCCGAACGGCCTCAGATCAAGGTTCAGCGTCGAGACCTTTGCTACTACTTGTCGAGGAAAATTGGCAAATTGTCAGAGCGAGGTCAGAAAGTTTGCCTACCCCGGAGGAAGAAACCTTTTTGTAGCACCAGAAGCTCAGCTATGACCAGACCAATGCCACAGCTGGCATAGGATAGAGGCGAAGTCTGGACCTTGCCCAAGTTGCTGCAGCATTGGGAAGTGAGGCCACTGATCAGAGCTGAGCAACCTGAATAAATCGTGTTTTTATCCTGACGGCATCGAAACTTTCGACCTCAAGTGTGTGATAAACGATCACTTCGCTACTGACCAACTTGGACTTTTTCACGTCGTCTTATTGAGAGTCTAATGCTGTACGTGGGTTTGCAAGTAAAATAACATACCTAGCTACAAATTGGCAAGTGACCTAATAAGCGGAAGTGAGGAGGGGTTTTTAAGGCCTTTCATCATATGCTGGTAGAAATGTCATGGAACTGACATATCAAGTATATTGTTGCTGGAAAAGTGTACTTAAAGGCGAAAGCATCATACTTCTTTAGAATACAATTGATTAAAATTTCTCCTCCAGAAAATTCAACCCAATGCAATGACTTAGATATGCATTGGTATGTCTTCCATGAGCTTTTGCACTGAAATAGGAGCATGCGCGACATCTGTGGACTGGACTACATCCAGTACATGAACCAGACTTAGTTCCAGTAAAATACCGCAAAAAAGCACCCAATTCTGTGACCCCCAAAATTGCCTCTTTACTCTCTACTGCCACTGAAACCCACGTAAGTCATCTAAGCCCTTAATTGACCCGATTGAAGTCTGGATTTCTTTTTCATAGATTCAATGGTACAGCAAGTTGGTGCCGATCAAAGTGTCTACAAGAAAAGTACAAGTCTCAATTTTGTCATATTTTGCGGCGGACAAAAAGTCGTTCATTCATTTTGCAAGTCCGAATCTTGGAAAGACTGCGTGAGTGAGCGGCAAATTCCAGTGTTGTCCTTTACGTAACCCGTCAGGACGACAGACGAAACGGGTTCACACTTGACAAACAGGCGTGACTCGAAAGACCTGGGCGCGGACGGACAAGGGAGGGAAGGCAACTTCCGCAAACATTTAGCGGACCCACCAAGGATCCAGTTACACTGGTGCTGAAAAAGAAACACTGGCACAGCCAGACAAGAGTGAAGAGTTCGACCTGGCCATTTGTTCGGACCAAAATCTTCGAGGCATTCAACACTGCCGGTGTGGCTGATGTTATTGGCCAGGGTTGCCACATAAGACGGTGCCGCAGCACTGAGAGTCCCCTGTGTCAAGTACTGCCAATTCCTCTGGCCTTCGCTGATGCATTCAATCGCGGGCTGCAAATGAGACTTTTGACAGTCCTGCAATCAGAAAATGCTCGCTCCGTCCATCCGTCGTCTTCATCCCAAGAGTTACTCTTGACTCATCCTGCACATCTTACTCACTCACTTAAACGCGCGCGCGCGCGCACGCACGCACGCACGCAATCACGATCGCCCATGAACTTCCGCGTGTGCGTGCGTGTGCCCATTATTTAGAGGCGAGAGAGCAGTGAAAAATCGGACTTTTTTGCCGCTCTACTTCTTGACAAAGTTATGATCGTCTTGTCCCCCGCAGCCATCCGGCCATTCAGCCGTCCAGCCAGGGCGGGTGGACGACAGCTCTTTAGGGGCCCTGCATTAATGCAGAATTTTACCGGCAAAAGGTTGCTTTTGACGTCTTCCCACTTCCTTCATGTCTGACACTGAGATGCAAATTGCAGGGACCAGAAGAATGGGCCTGCTTCAGAGTGCTCTATGATGCATTAGTGGGCATCAAACATCTTGCTCACAGCACAGAAAGCTAACAAGAATGACGGAACTTTCGACATAAATTGCGGTTCAATCGACAGCAAAAACCAGGGTTGCTACATTGCTAGAACGACGACGCCTCCAGTGTTTGTGCCCACCGCGCAGACGTTTCCTGCCCCAAACTACGGGGTGCAGCAAAAATGACAGAAGTGATTCAGTTTTGACAATTTGACATCTCACTTTTTCTTCCTCCCAATCTCAGAGAATCGGTTCGTCAAGCAGGCAAAATTCAGAAGAAGAAAAAAACCTCGCGTGGGCGCTGACAAAGATGCCGCAAAAGCATCGGCAAAAACAAAGGGCGCGTTTGTTTGTGTGAGTGGAACACGATCTTAAGAAGCTTCCCCTTCGTACTTCAGCAAGTGCGACACTTCATTGTGGGAAATCTAATGATGCATCTGAATGAATAACACGAAAAGACCTCCTTATTAGTTGGGGTCCTCAGAGGTCTCTTATCTTCAGACATCTCACATACAGATTCGGCTCAGTTCAGTGTTGCGGACTCTTGTGCATCATTGTGTGAATGACTGCCACAAGAACAGTTTGTTATGTGACAACCCTTACTATGGGGGTAGTAACCTCGGGTTTTTTTTCTTCACCAAACAGTTTCAGGCAACGTCATTTACCTAAATTGGAGCGTAGCGTTTGGGCCCACTCTATACATGTAGGGTGTAACCGAATTGATTGCCACCTCCATCCAGACTTTTAGCCACAGCAGACGGATTTTTTTTACATTTTTGATAACGCAAAAAAAAGATCTCTGATAAATATGTTTCGTCAATATTTAGTGAGGCTCAAACATTTTGGCAGCCCTGATCGCGAGAGAAAGAAACAGACTCACATAGGACTTAATTCTGGCGTAGATGTGTGGCCAAGGGGGAAGTAAAGTCAACTTTGCTACACCCTGCCTGTCCTGTGAAATAAACCATTGTATAGATGGGGCCTTAGTTGATATTGACAGGGAAAAGAAAGAAATGTGCTGAAGACTGTCAGGACCTTGGAGTATCACATCAAGCAAAGGTATGTATGTACACAACAGATTTATCTGTCTGCTAAAGAAAAACAGTCTTAAAACTTCACAGAAAAAGTGATATTTTTCTCCTTGGTCAGCCAAGCGTGCATAAACGAGACCTCAAAGCATCTTTCTCTGCAGACACTATAAATTGCTGCAAAAAAGAGTTATCTCTTGATTTAGGCCGTGATTCTGACCAGTTAGCATTGCGGAACTGAGCTCAATCTTGGTTGAGCCTCCCAAGGGAGTAAAGAAGCAACTTCTCTTGGGTTATTATTCATTTTTCTTGATTGAGACTAAGTTGAAAGTTGAAAAAAAGAGACAAGACAAAGGATATTTTGGCATGCTTGGCAAGCTTGTTTTTTGGTCTTCTCTGCTCCTTGCTACAATGATAGTTTCGGCCGAGCAGACAAATTCATGCTCTACAGCTACTATATGCAGCAGTGCATAAAGGCATGTGGGCTTTTTTGATCCACATTTGGCGTTGAAACAACATCAAAACGACAAATTAGTCAATTTTTTTTGCCGCCCCAGCAACTGAAAGGTGACCAAGTCGCACTATGTACGGGGAGAAACGGAACACTAACCTCTGGAGGCTTCCTAATCTGGGTGCAACTGCTGCATAAAAATAATAGACCTCGGAATTTTAGGTAAAAACATAAAGTGCCTACCTTACCCAAGAAGGCTTTATTGATCCATCCAGTTAGTTGACTGCAAATTTTGACTACAGCTGACTCGTGTTATGATGGCAATTTTAAGTAGAACCCTAAAAGTTTGATGATGGAAGTGCCACACAACAATAATCTAGTGTCTAAAGAAGTGCAAGAGACAGTGAAATTTTGAAATATGCTTAAAATTGCTAAGGAAGATGAAGAAGCAAGGAGATGATTTCTTGGCTAAAAATGTTGGCCCCCCCCCCAAAAAAAAAATTGCCCACTTCTTATAGGCCTTAGTGGGGTTTGGCGTGAGGCTGACTTAGCACACACGCGCGCACAGAGCAGAGATTCGACACCACCGCCACATCATACAAAGAGGAAGTTCATCCAGGCCTCCAGAGACGTTATCCCAGTTCGTTTTCCGTAATAATTCCACTCCTGCTAGGCAAAAAATGTGGGATTTAATGAAGAGAGGAAGCAGGAGCACGGGGAGCAGAAGGAGGAGGAGGCCCGTTACGTTGCCCTGCAGCAAGCAGAAGTCCTAAGGCATCTTTGCAACAATTATCATTCACGTCTAGAGTGGAGCAATCGGTGTTCCTGGCTTCCTTCCTTCCTTCCTTGCTCTGTCTGTGTGTGCCACTGCAGCAAATTGTGTCAATGCACGCACGTGCACGCAGTCAGAGAGAACAACAAGACTTCCAGGGCCTGCGGATCGACACGTGATGAACGTAAATTACGAGTAGTTATCAGGCAAATAATGGACCAAACAAGCATTCTCACTGGAAAAGATGGCAAATGTTATTTTCATCCTCATTTGACAGGACCTAGTCCAGCCCAACCTAGCAATCCAGACTAGATTAACCTAGAAAAATTCTAACTCAGGTCTAGCCTAGGCAGGCCTAATTTTCGTTAGACCTTACCTAACCAAAGCTAATGTGCAGACAGACCTAGCTTTAACGCACCTAACCTGCTTTCTGTTACCAGCCAAAATTGGCAGTGCTCGTTTAGTGAAGGTTAAGTTGCATGACTCAGTTGTTTCAGCTTTTAATTTCAGCTCATTTCATCCGCATTTCCAGTTACTTACATTGGTCTGTTGTGGTCCCGGACAACTTTCCTCAGCCGCAACAAACTTGTGCTGAGAGATCGAGGACCTGACCTCAGCTTGCCTGAACGACCACTTTTGAGGATGCTCCTTTCACAAGTGATGTGCAGCAACAAAGAAGTCGTAAGTGACACAAAAGTTCCTCGGTCTTTGAAGGAATTCTGAACTTTTCTGAAGGTGTCAAGCAAAAAAAAGGCAGATATTGATCCAGCTTTTGTCGATGAATTTCGTTATGTAATCGTGGGTGACCACAGAAGTGTTCCGAAATGTGCACAACAATGTGACCACGAGCAATTTGCCAGGAGAAGTGCACATTCCTCACAGCAGCACGATAATTTAATGGGAGTGGCATCCATGTTATTTAGCCTTCAACGGCTGTGTCTTCAACACCGGAAGAATTAATGCTTTCCGGAAAGACAGAGTAGGTAGAGAAATTGCCTTGGGCAGTACCACACTGTGTGTGCGCGCGCGTGTGCGCGCGCGTCCAGTCTCATGCAATCAAGTTCTTGGCCGATCAAACCACGTTGGGATTGTCAAATACCATAAGTGTATTTCATTCATGATTCCGTTTCGTCTCATAGATATCTGCTGCCAAATTTGGAGGGGAAGAAAAGTGTTGTTGTAACAATATGACCGTGTTTTCGTTAAGTGTCAGACGAGCTGACCCATCCTTAGGCTCAAATTCGGTCAGGTCGACACAGTGACCTTGAGCAGTCAAAGTAAGTCAGACCAACCGAACCATGCTTCAAGCTCGATTTAGCTGAGGACTTTTCCTGCCGCTCTCTGTACTGAAGTCTTCGTACTTAAGGTCTTCTGCTTAACTTGACTTACGCTTTCAGTGTCATTCATTTGTCAAGCTTTACTTATAACCTTCCTTTTGGTCCGTAATTCTAAACTTGGGGGATTTAGTGGCGCAATTAGGCCTCAGCAACGACATTCAGCAAGGGCGGTTTCATCATGGTCACCATGAGGTCCATGAGGTCAAACAGTGTTCTAGAAAAGAAAAAAAAACCACACAAAGTTTGTCGTCAAGTCCGATCACGCTGTGGTCGAGGGGCTGTCTGAGAAGCACAGAGTGCAGTGACCCTCCTAGAGGTTGAATAAATACAGTGTCAAAACATTGCCTACGTACGTCATGGAGAAAAAATTTTGGCTGAGAAAAAGTTGAGCTACTTAATATCCACCCTTTTTTGCGTGGTATCACACGTAACTAACAACCAATGCATTCTGCCTTGGACACCCCATGGTGCTGATTCCTTTTCTTCACCCCTACATCATACAATGTTTGTGACAAAGTGAAGTCAGGACGTTTCAGCGTCAGCTTCAGCGTTGTCCTTGTGAGTACCATTGAACTCGACAAAAGTGGGGCAGGAGCAGGATGAAATAGGCTGTTTTGTAATGATCCACAGCTATCCCCCTTGAGACTGGACAGGCATTGACGCTGGACAGAGCCTTAGTGAGGGAGGATCCAGTCCAGCCCAGAAGGGCCAACTTGGTCCTCGCGGAGAGAGGGACAGACAGAGAGAGCCCGGTCAAAAGCTGTCTAACTGAGTCCATTGATCTTGCTCCAGCTGGGGTCAGGTTCTGTCTGCCCGAGCCAGCCAGGCCTGCCCAGGATGCCGGTGTCAGGTGGGCAGATAGGAAAATAATCCATAGCAAAAGAGCCGTGCAAAGGGAATTTTCCTCGCTCCTCAAACTGTGGTGAAGACATTTCCCAAGAGTATGTACGTATGCAGAACACTGAACAGAAGCCAGCCCTTTCAGCCGTTGTTGCTTGGCAGAGATTTGCCTGTCTCTTTGTGATGTCCCACTTGTTGGCTCTAAATGTTTGTTGATGACTTCGTTTGCCGACAATTTGACACATTGGGGAAGTTTCCACGGTCTTAGTGATTGTTGTCGATAGTACTAATAAGTGCGTTTGGGTCAGCTGATTGATGACTTTGCAGCCACCACAGTCATATTTTGCAGCCACCTTTTTAAGGGAATGGAATAATGGAAAGGTTTTGCTTGGGTTTGCCCTTTTAGCTCATCAAAGGAGGTGAGTGAACTTCCTCATGGGCAACGAAAAAACCGTACATACATTCGGGAGCCGCATTTAACCAGATTGAGACACCTCCACTGGGGATTGTGTCTGTCTCGTCCTAACCAATTGTATCCCTCCAAGACTCGTGCCAAATGCCAAATATCTTTTCTTTGCTCTTTCCATCCATCCCTCGGGGGCTCGTGCCAAATGCCAAATGGCCGACCGAAGGCCCTTCTTTGTTTCGTCCGTCATATTGGAGTCCAGCTGTAACCTTTCAAGATGGTCCATCTATTCTAGGTTCTAACTGATATCGCACCGACCGACCAAGCGAAGGCTTTCCCTTCCTGTGTGTGTGCCAACATGCCCTAAATGCCAAACAAACCCCGTTGCATGCCGAGATTTGGCACCTTTCACACTGCTCTGCGACGGACAGGGTGAGGCAGAGGAAGAAGCTCTGCTCCAGGGAGAAATGAAATGCTGGAGATGGGGGAGGATTTCAAAACTTTTTAGACAACTCACTGCATGAGAATTTTTTATGAAAAATTATCTCGATGCATAGAAATGATAATCAAAGAAGCAATTTTTTTATTCCTTTCAGCATAGACATTCGTGAGCGTTTGTTCTTGATATAAATGCAGAGTTGCCACTTTTCCATGACAGTGAGACTTTTTGTTCCAAGCACAATGGGGACAGATAGAAATTCTTGCAAATCCCCAGTTATACCTCAGACTTTCTCTTCTCCTAGTCACGCTTTAGTCTTGATGCAGGCTTTAAAAAAAGTATAAAGGCTCAAATGTGCATGAAAAAGTTGAGAAAAGACAGCAAAATTGCTGTTCCGTCACAAATTGTTCCAATTCGAGCACAGCAAAAGCATCTGAAGATTTCCCACCATAAGCAGAGAAATGTCCTAACGAATGGCGCTCCTGACAGCAGCCATCGCTTGTGTCAAAGCCCTGATATCAGTGCCATGCATTTGTCCTGACATTTTATGTGTGTGATCCACCATTTTTCAAACTTTTCTCACAGGAAGTCCAATTTTCAAATTTTTCTCTGGTCACTCCTGAATGCAGCAACAATGAAGGGAGGGACGGAGGAGGCGGGAGGGTTCAGGCCCCACAGGGGGTCTCACCAGACCTTGGACTACAGAATGACAAAACGGGAAACCCTCGGCGGATTTTTTTCTCATTTTTGGCACAGAAAAATGAATAAAAAATAGTCGTCCAAGGACCAGAGGGACAAACCACTTGCATGAGAGAGGTCTCGATCGTATGCTAATTACGGGTAGGAAGCCCCTTCTCAGGCAGAGTCAGGGCTGCCACCAGTCTCCAGGACACATTGCCAATCAGGGTTGCTACGTGACGGAAAGTTTTTTTAATTAGTGTCACAGACTTTCCCACGTTTCCGTCTCTTCCTTCCTCGTTCCTCCCCCAAAAAGATAAGCTCAGCCTGAGTAGGCCTGTTAATAGGCCTAGCCTTGGAAGGGCCTGCAACTAATCAGTGTTTAGGGGCCAACTTCAAGACTGTTGAGGCTTATTATTTTCGGGTCAACTCTTAATTCTTCGGGCTGGATAAAAAGTGGTGGCAAAATGAAACGAGCCCGCGTCAGCAGCCCTAATAATTCCTTTGGTGATGCGAAGAGCTAACCGGCTGTCAGACTCCGTCTACGACTCTGGCGGCCTTTCTGATTTCCGAGGCCATTTCGAGGCCGTTTTGAGGCCGATTCTCCTACGTCGGAAGTTCGTCGTCTCTCCAGCCAGTAGAAAACTTAAAAGAAGGCTAGCAATACTTTCTTGCGTCGATCAAGCTGTGAATTGTGAAACAAGACGAGGACGTCAAAAAAAGGCCTACTGAGCTCTGTTCGGAGAAGCATAATGCCGAGTTTGGGTCATTGCGCAAAGTTCATAATAAAAAAGAACACCACGGCCAGGGTGAGAGGCCTAAAGGCCCAAACAAAGGCCAAGCTGATTCTGCTCTTACCTCCTCAGCAGCAGCAGGTCCCAAGTTCAACTTTACAAAGAAAATCACCACGAGTCCAGTCTGTGGAGGCCTCGGTCCATAATATCACTTTGCAGATTTTGAGCGGTCTCCCAACAAAAAAAATTCCACTGTATCGCTTGCAAAGTTGGTTTTTGCCAATGTTTACGCGTGTGGTCCTCTCGAGGCCTGACCTCGCACTGAATAGGGCAACGCCAATTTCTGTGGAAGTCGGAGTCGTGCGCCGACGCCAGCGCTGGCGCAGAAAGAAGGAAAAAAAATCGTTGCCTCCTTCCTTTTACGCAGCAGAAGAAACGCCGGCGGCTGACGCATGAGTGCGTACGAGTGTGCGCGCTCGCGGCGTCAGACGTGGGTGCGTTGACGCAGCAGCAGCAGCAGCTGCTGCTGCTGCTGCAGCCGAAGCCCCTGATGCCAATGCCAATGCCGATGCCGATGCTGATGCTGATGCTGATGCACCTGAGCTCATTTTTTTAGGTGTTTCTTTTTTTTCCACCTGAGGACGTCATTAAGAAGGCTTTTCCTTAACTGAGTTTGCAGATTTTTGCACACTATGACTAAATTTTTGCCAAGTGCAAGAAGTGCACGCGCTCTCAGGTGCGGTCCTGTCGGGTCTCTTTTTTCTGCCCAGACTGGTTTTGAAAGAGAAGAAGAAAAAAGACGCAAAGGAAATGAAAAAAGTGGCGTCGACTTCTGGGTCGGGCCCAGCTGCCCCGACGGGGTCGTCGGTTCAACGAGAACCAGACTGAGCTTGAGAGGCGTTGATCGTTCCATTCTTCTTCCGTGCGTGCTCTCTCGCTCTCTCGCTCTCTCGCTCTCTCGCTCTCTCGCTCTCTCGCTCTCTCGCTGGGTCGCGTGCATGACCCAATTTTAGATTTGGGTCACCCATTTTGTATGGGACGTCCGAGACACGCAGGAAGCGCTGGAAATTCCGGGAATTCGCCCACTCGACAAATTGATCGAAATTATGATGGTGAGAGACAAAAGAAGACGCATTCGGGCGGCAGAGTTCCAGAGAGGTGCAGACGAGCTGATGTCCAGATGTTCCAAGGAGAACAGCAGTACAGGGTGCATCAGAGTTGGTGTGTCAGGTTAGGTTAGGTCGTGACTACGGGGTGAGGCAAAATTAGCACAACGCAGGATGTGTCATTCGTCATTGCGGAGAGGAATGTCAGACTGTACGTGAGTACAGGGTGAGGCACAATCAGCAAAAGTCCCAGAACGCTTCATTTCTACCATTCCGGAAGAAGCATCACAGGCGTTTCAAGAGATCTGATGAATCAATGCTACAACTGAGAACATTTTTGTGCTTTTATCTTCTACTGTGATGCCAAAAGGCAAAGAAACAGCTCAATGTTCAGAGTTGTCATGTTATGCAGGCAACCTCCCTTTCAGCCCTT
>JAAUXU010023983.1_pt1 | contig 14673 bp, 14 predicted proteins | sample 7278151 | NCBI WGS metagenome assembly JAAUXU01 (sample SAMN14350113, study PRJNA611818) | marine sediment metagenome | isolation source: surface marine sediment (1.8m) | place: French Polynesia: Moorea | collected 2018-08 | reverse complement strand
TGATTTGGTGTAATGTGGCCCGTCAACTAGGGGTTGGGAAAAAGGCTTGTATAAGGGCTACTCCCTATTGGTGTCTCTCAATCTATAGGGATACCAATACCCAAAAACAAACAAACAAACAAACAAGCCCAAGTCTCCAATGTGCGTGTCTCTATTAAGCGTGTTCCACTGTATTGACATTTCTGAAATGTACCGTTGCAAGCGAACCACTCTGTATCGTAGTCTAGCGAAAAGAGACGGCGGCGACCATTTAATTCTGCAACTTCTGATGCAGATTTTGTTTAAGAGCGATATCACTGTTGCCATAGATACAATACTGACAGCACTTTAGCAGCACTTTAACATAACGGCATTAAATCTAGATAGTACCGTACCGCTTTTGTACTATTGACCAGTCACTACACTTCCTTCTTTACAACAGCTTGTGCAATTGGACCCTGACTGCAATAATACAATGATAGCAGTGTTCTCGTAATAGCAGTGCCATAGTACCATAGCTATAATCTATCTAACGCACCATTTTTGGAATAATTCCCCGATTTTTTAACAGGTGGAAGTTCACTCCCCAACGTGTAGATTCGCATGTCAGTTTGGCTGTGAGCTATTTCTCAGCTGCCATCGCGTGAATTTAAAATACTCATTTTGATGCCAGCTAAAAATACACAGCATGCTGTGGTTTTGCGTATGTATTGGGATGCACCTGTAGTTGGTTTTGACTTTTTATTCTTGGAAAATTGGCACTAGACACTGGCAAAGCTGGCACAAGTCTCATTTTTGGAAAAAAAAATGATTTACTATCTGCACTTTTAATTTGAAGTTTTGCTACTTATGTTTAGACAGAACATGGCAAACTGCAAAAAATGCCATGTTATAAAAGTGTCTCTGGTTGAGCTGAATTTTTTTGCTAATGCTAGACATTCCCCACTATGACTAAAATGTCAGATCAATCAGGGACACTTTTATAACATAGCATTTTTAAAGTTACAATTTTGGACAGCTCTATGTACAATGCTATTGTAGTAAACTTCAAATTAAAAGTGCAGATAGTAAATGATTTGTTAGGAAAAACTTTTTTAGTAAACCCTCTTAATTTGACCCTCTGCCAAAAACCCAGGATGGAAAAATATGAATTTCCGGAGAAATTTCAACCATTTCAAACTAGCCCTATATATATAAAGTGAGAGTGGGAGAGAAGATGCACTTTCTCCCCTCAGCAGAATTCAGTGCTTCTCTTCCTTGTGTTGTGTGGTCACCAGATGTCATAGCCTCCCTCCTATGCAGGTGGTTACCCAGTGCCTCTGCATGCCGGAACAAAATCTTTGGTTTTATTACTATCAAATACCTGTTTTTTGCTCTAATTTCATTTTGTATTTTTCCATGTCAGAAACTGCCAGCCATTCTCCAGTATGTGCATAAAGTTCGATGTAAGCAGGAAGAAATCATGTATATAGAGCAATTTGTTACTCCCTGTAGTGAATCAGGCAAAAGTTTGAGGCTTGGAGGAAAAAATAATGTTGGGTTGGGAAGTATTTTCTTGAATTTCTTCTTAAATTATTGTCCTGCTAAGCTGATATCTTGACCTGATATGTGTAAGATGTATGTGTACCACATATCAAGAGCTTGGGATGATTTGCCGTCCCATCAAAAGGTGTATCCGAAACCACTGTGTGCAGCAGCTCTTAAATCACAACTAGCGGTTGACTGACATCTAAATTTTGAGGACTCCAAACTGTAAGAGCCACCTAAATTTCGCATCTAACGACTTTAGATGCGTTCTAAAATTTTAAAAGATCGGCTTCTGCAAACACGACCCATCTCCAGCGTTATCTGCCTCCTGTCTACAGAGCAGGAACCCCAATAAAGGTAGAATATCAAATCCTGCTAGATGAATTCGCTTCTGTTTCTCTGCCAGACTCAATCGTAGGAAGCGTTCACTCATGCGTACATGGGCAGCTTGTTGGCATGTGTGAACAGCCAGGCCTGTACGTGCAGTGCATGTACCCCCAAACTGTCGTCGGCCTTCAACATGGTCATGTCGGGCTGGAAGGCGGTTTGTCAGCACTCTTACCTCGCTCTGGCGTCCCAGTCCACTCCTGCGGCGTTGCTGGTACTTTAGTTCGTCCATTGCATCAAACTGGGTCAGCGGAATGTCTGGACCATATCTGGGGCAGCTGGCTTCGGTCCCGGAGCAGCGCCCCCGGCCGATGCCGCGTATGCCCCTCCGGGTGGCCTCGACGTCGTCGGGTGGCTGCTGTCGTGGCATTGAGGGTGAACCGTTGCCACGGCGGAAGCAACGACCAAGTGCGCAACCCATGCGTGCTTCCTCACATAGCAAGGTGGAATCAAAAGTTGAAAAATGCATCTACCCAGATCTGTTTCACTCAACATCTTAAACGGACTCGCGCACCTTACGTTAAAACAATTCAGCTTTCACCTGTGTATGTGTGTGTGTGTTTCCGTTCCTTAGTTGTCTTTACGTACATTACAGACATGAACTTGTGTACGCGATAGGAGGGTTAGAGCTTTTCCATAGAAGTTTTCTTCCACTATTCCCTTCTACTTCGAGAGCAAATTTGCCGCGTCCTTGGCGAGCTCCCTCTTGACGGACTTCAAAGTGAGGTGGCAACTTTGCCCGTTCACGACCAAGTGGTGGCAGTTTCTGTTTTCTTCCGCAAAAGAGGCGATTCTTATGACCAGTGGTGCTGATGTCAGTGCCAACTGTTCTTACGCCGTCCAACGCCGCCTCTCCGCGGCCGCCGCGAGGGACATGGAGGTGCAGCACTGGAGAGGAGCGTGCGTGTCGTGTTCGCCAGCGCGAACACGAATGGGTGTTTCGTGAATGAAGTGGCACCATAATAGAGAAGAACGACTGAGCAGAGTGAAAAGGAAGGCGCTTTCCGCTACTTCTCCCAAGAGAGACTTGGTATGCGTAGCGTAAACTGTCCTGCACTTGTACGCGCAGCGTAGAACCCAGCTCAGTTCAAGATCTGGCGCACACAACCTACGCCAACGTGCGCGTGTACACGCCCACGCTGCGCTACGTGTACAGGGGTGCGTATGCCAAGTTGCACGTTCACGACCACCCGGTACAACTTCATGAAGAACTGGGCTGTTCAAGGACTGAATCACCTGGAACTTTGTACAGTTGTTCGTCTCAACGATGAAAATGTTTTGATCAATGTAGCCTCCATCGGCATCAACGCAGGCCTGAACATGGCAGCGAAATAGACGGCAGATCTTGATGACATCGCCCTGGGACATGACGTACTTCTTCTCTTGATCTTGACCCTCAGCTGAGTGGCTCCGTAATGAGGAATAGCCCTGACGTCACCATCCAAGGTACTCATTTCGCTGATATTCAAAGGGTAGAGATCCTGGGACTATGGAGGCCAGAAGTCCTTGGGCCAGAACTCCCGAATGACCTCGACAGTGTGGCAGGGGACACCATCCTGCTGAAGTACATACTTGTCATCCTCAAAGGTGCTGTTCATCCAGGGGAGGCCGTGTTTCTTTAGGGTGTGAAGGTGCTAGTTATTTTACGACAACAGTGCACTGTCCCTTGTCTTCTCTTCAAAGGTCATTTTGAGGTCTTTGCTGCACTTCTATAAGATGCTGTGCATCATTTGATTCCTCTCCTTCAGCTGATTTATTAGCATGACCAACCAGGAAATCATCCGAATGCTATAAGATCATTTTGGAATTAAATTCCAAATGCAGGCAATTTGGCTTATGCACCCTGTGGGTGGAATCAATGCTGCTGGTGCGTACCTGACAGAACTGAACTTTCCTCTGTAGAGGAGAATTGAAGCCCATCACATTAGTGATCCATGGGCATGTTTGTCTCTTGCCAGGTCTTCTTGTCAACCAGGTGTTCTTCAATGAGCTTCGCGGAGCCGAGAAGTACAGGCAGCGCTGCTTAGGCCGCTGGTCATGTGGCTGACTTTTGCTGACGCACTGTCGTAATTGAAGGTGGCGGCTGCCAATAGAGAAGGTCGTGGGGATGGAGAGGAACATGTTTGAGTTCCGTACCAGGAACCTGCTGTTAATAGTCCTCTTGTGGATAACCTTGACAATGTTGTACATGGACAGTACCAACATAAAATGGAAGAGCAGAGTCTGAGCTACACTACACACAATTATTTTTCATTCTTTGCTGGTAGTCGCCTTGGTGCATCTGGTCAAGGTGTTGAGGCTGTTTTTACTGTACATACTCTTTACTTTTACTCATTCTTAAAGGCTCTATCATTCGCCTCCTCAGCTCCTCATAGTTCAAGTCTTTGTGAATTGCGCTCTCATTGACACTGAGGGCCCGAGCAATGACAGCCTTGCTCTTGCTAGATGTGACACACATGATGACCTAACAGAGCTTATTCTTCAACCAGTGACTCCTCAACTGCTGACTCTAGAAAAAAGCCTTCTACAAAAGATGTAAAAAATTGATAAAAGTACGTGAAATTGACTGAAATATTCATGGGACAATCCAACCCCCCCCCCTCCCCGCATCCATCATTTTGCAAAGCACACAAAAAACCCATGTCCGCGTTGAGAGGTGACTGAGAGCTGTGAAGCTACCAAAAGAGAGTGGCTCGGTGACTCTTCGACATTTATATGTCGACGTGATTTATATGTCGACCAAACGCTTCGACACTGACAAGCTGCACGATGATCTGAACAGTCCGGAGAAATCGCTTTGAGTGTGGACTCGAATCTGGCAGTCCAGATCGCACTCAGCAGTGGATCAGTGTCGAGGATGAGATGCCCCGACTGTCAAAGGCGATGCGCTTTGTTTAGACTGAAGTCTCACCCAGTCGCTCTCTTTTTGGAACGTCAAGGAACCTGGCAACCTCCAAACCCGGACGCAGGGCTTTTGCATGCTTGCGCACGGCGCCAGGCGGCCTGGGGAGTGAATCTCCCTGGAAATGGTGAGCCGGGGAGGGGCAGGATTGTTCCATGAACATTTGAGGGCAATTTCATCACCTGAAACTGCCAAACTTCCAGGCTCTTTGGTGCGCTACCCTGTCCAGTTGGTCTCCTTTTGAGCCCTCTAGCATCAAAATGGGCTGTCTTAACATTGAACCTCTGCACTCAACATTGTGTCCCAGCATCGCATCTACGCGTTCCACATCAAAATTCCCTCTCAAAACGTTTGAGAGCAGCATATTTGGCGATTTCTTTAGGCAAGGACTATACACTGTGATATAACACTTTGGAACACAATATCGACGTGAGCTGGAAGATAGCTGCAGGCGACTTTTAGAAATGTCAGTTTTTACTTCTATGGTCTCCGTGGCACGAGTCCGTGATTAAACATTGTTGTTTTTGTTACTAATGATACATTCACCTTGCGAAAGTAGTAACCAGAACCGGTCTTTTAAAATTTAAGAATGCATCTAAAGTCGTTAGATGAGACATTTAGGTAGTTGTTACAGTTTTAAGTCCTTTAAATTTAGATCTCAGTCAACTGCTAGTTGTGATTTAAGAGCTTCAAGAGAGTACTTTCAGCTGGCATCAAAATGACTATTCTAAATTCAAGCGATGGCAGCTAAGAAATGGCTCACAGCCAAACTGACCTAGAAATATACATGTTGGGGGATGAGCTCCTCGATTTGAAGACTTTCACTCATACTTTCCGTGACTGCCGAAAATGGACACCTCTGCCACGGCTGCTGCCGTCACCTCTGATAGCAGCAACAACGTCTCGACCAAGGAGATGTTCCAAGTCTCTGTTCACGGTGTCGTCCTTCTGACTGTTGTCCTTCTTCTGATTCAGCATTTGAAATGCGGCTCTTTCGAGTGCCAGAGCTGACTGTTTCAGTCAGCTCTTACACACTCTTTCACTTCTAGGTGAATTCCTCATCTCCTCGTATCTAATGACGTGGCAGGAAGAACTATTTGAAATCCTGAGATTTTAATGCCTGCTACTGAGACGAGCGCTCATTGCTCTGTAGAGGTCACATATATTCGGAAGTGAGCTTGCTAGATATGAATTTAAAAAGACCGATTTCAGATCAATGCCACTGGGTACGACAATGTCGTTTCAGGAGAATTTTTGTACTTATCCAAAATTTTTCCTGGTCTTCAAGAAGTCTTCCGGTCTTCCCGGAAGTCTTTCCAGTGTACTAAGCTCTGTTGGTCATAGGCGAGATGATATAGAGAACGAATATACTAGTACTAGTAACAATACCAGGCTACGTCGGGGAAGAGTATGATAGTCGTTCAACATTTCATTATTGGCAAAAAAGTGTTTTTTTGTCATTTCTCAACATTATCTCCTCCTTCCAGTTGGATGTATTTCTTCATTCGATGCAGCCACTTCTCAAACACCTGTATGAATCCATCATTTGACGCATCCTTCAAGGCAGCTATTTTCACTTTACAGTCAGTGCTGAAACATTGCCCTGCGAATCTTTTCTCCAGCTCTGGCCCAGATGTCGAAGTTCCTTGTGACCTCTTGGGCATGAATTCTTCGCTTTGTTCGCTTGCATGGGGCTATATTGTTCTGGTGCAGTTGTCCTGGTCCTGGTTCTTAGCTGCTTTCCACCAAATCGCTTCTTTCTCAGGTACTGAGTTATGAGTGTCTCGCAAACAGATACAGTCAGGCTCAAAAGTGTTCGTAACATAATTAATCCTGATTAGCATTTACACACGCGAAAAAGGGACTTTTAATGGTTCTAGTGTCATATCACTGCCCTCATCTAAAAGTTGTGCACTATATCCACATCATGTAAGACAGTATGAGAAGCAGAAAGGAAAGGTTGAAAAGTATTTGTAACGCTGAATAACTCGTGGTAGTTCTTGGCTCATGAAGTGTGATCAGTGCAGAAGACAGCGAGCATGCAGAGGATGGTGAAAAGACAACTTCTGCTCATTTCCAGCCAGAGTGACCAATGATGACTCTTCACAGGGCGCTTCAAGTTTAGCTTGCTATGCAGAAATGCTATGAATGTCCTCTACAAGATCTGTTTTATGAAATTTTCTCTAAAATTACCAGGTATTTCAGCATGGCATCGACTGCGTTGGCGGTTAAGGGCCGGGGTGCCAGCCGGGGTGGCGGTGACGGTGCCTGAGGGTCATCCTCCCCTGAGAGCTGTTACATCCAAATTCGCGTGTGTTGTGCTATTCTGCAAAAATGACTTTTGTCATCAAACGTTGCTTATTTGGTTACGAGCTTCCATGCTTCGTTGCACGTCTTAGCTGGCGCCAACGTCAATGCGCTGCCAACCTCATGACCAAGAAGCGCAACCGACTCAGTGACAGAATTCAAGAATGATGGAGGTGTTATAATTAACCTGTATGTTCATCACTAATGACCTGCTGTACATGCTGTTCCTTTGGCGTTCTCACTTTTTCAAAGACTTTCTAAAAAACATCTCGAGTACCCTAAATTCAGTTCTTTAGGTATGGGAATTTTCGAACACGTTCACGAACTGTTCGAGATCGACGTCTCATGATCGATCGATACTCGAGATCGACATTGCCATGTTCGAAAACATCAGAGCGGAGCCCTCGGCCAGTAAGGAGCCATCAACGGGTCAAGCTGCCTCGGATTCAAACATCTGAATAATAAGTCCAATAAAGTTTGTGTAAAGCGATGAAGTGTAGTATTTGGACGCAATTTACGGAATGATATCCCAATCAATCCACACCTACCGGATGCGGTGGAAAATTTTGGCATCTCTCCTACGTCATCCCGGTTCTTTCAAAGATCATAACTCAACTGCAGCAGCAAGCTACCGAAATAGAACGAACGCGGAAATATCTATATCTATACCTATATACCAAGGAAACGTTAATTTTATGTTACATTTTCACATGATAACCATAGGACATCAATCCCTAAGACCTTATATATTCTGAATCAGCATGACAAGGGGAATGTTTTAGGCCACTTTCTGTCAAGGTTAGTTAGGGTCTTGGGTCGGGTGCAGAACCGGGTTCGTCAACTCGTGGATTAAGGAAGTTTTAATCACAAGAAGCAATCACAACTGACTGTTCCTCGACATTTCTGAGGGTCAACTTCCTCACCCCACTGCAAGTCGGGTCAGGGAAGCAACCAAATTTGAGCCGGGTACCTCTGCTAGTTTAGCATAAACTGATTTCTTCGACCATAAAACCAAAGAAGGTCTCTTTCAACACAGTGAACTTCATAGCATAACTTTAAAATCCAGCTTTATAGCAACTCTCGATCTACCAAACATCAGCCGATTTCTGGCACTCCCAGTTGAAACCTCTCCAACAAAAGTAGCTACAATTTTTCTAAAATTGCCCTGAATATTTTCTGGACAAAGCTGAAGCCCTTGTTGGGAAAAGCTCACCTCACTCAACATTAAGTATCTGTAGAACAAGCAGTTGATGCAAGAATGTCATTTCGTTACTGTATGCATAGCACATATGCTGAGCAGGATATAATACAGGTGTTCATCATACAGAGACTCAACGAACTGTTTGGAGTTTTCCTGTCATCCAAGTAGTCCTAAGTCGGTGTCTGCTTGAATCTCACTCCTGTGACTTTGTCTCTCTTGCTGTTGTGAACCTCTCGATAATATAAACTTTTCCCTGAGCAACATAAGGTATCGAGAGTCTATTGTACTTTAGTTTGGCCAACTTTCATCTCCACTATCTTTTTACTGAGTGCTTGAAAGACAGCAAGTCGAGGAGTCCATAATGCACTTCAGTGTGCATCATGAATTCTTAGACTATTTCCAAGATGGTCTTATTTGTTCTGTGGCGACATAACGATAAAGTTTTGCTGCATTCTTTAGTTGGGGAGTCAGATCAAAGTGTTGCATCAACTTTGGGCAGTCAAAGATACACTGGAGGCCACGAGGTTTTAAAGGTCACTGCGAAAGTGGCGGCGCCATCACTTGACTTCTGGAATCTTGTTCCAGTTTTTCCCAAGGGCAGCTTCCAAGCTGGCAATGCTGCTGTGCCTGCTTGTGTGGAATTCTCCTTGCAAATATGCCCATATCACCTTGTCCAATGGATTTACATGGTGTGAATTAGGTGGCCACTTATCTTGGCCCCAAAATCCAGACATATTCCTAGGGAGCCACTTAATTGTCTTCTGGGCAGTAAGAAGCTTCATGAAGCCATGTCTAAGCCAATATCTTGTTCCAGGAGCCACACTCGTAGATGGGGCTTTCTCATGGCTGTTGGTGACGTCCTATGGTCATAGGCTGTTGCATGGCTGATTTCTACTTTGCCTTTAGCTTCCTCCATGCTGTCTCCACAAAGTAGATTGTTGAGAAACTTCAACTTCCTGGTATCCATAGTGATAATGACATGCGTTCGCTCCAAATGGATTTATTAAAAAATCATTCAAGAGATAGATTATCAGCACTCCTGGCTGGGCAGTTGTCCCCATTTCTCTTGATAGCAACTATTCCGCGGAGGAGAGCAACAGGACTACCTACAGCACCGTGGCAGCCAAGAGGGATGCCCCCAGCTTGACCCGGGACTCAACAATCGTACATCAGTCAGTCGCAGAGCATCCACGCACCCTGCACAGTGTGAGGCAACAAAAGGCCTCAGGAGACAGACGATGAAACAAAGAAGTTCCTTTAGGTCGGGGACTCAAACAGACCGGAGGGCAACATCTGTCCACGCAATACGATTGAAGCCGCTCACAAGAGCAGCTTGTGTAACGGCAACCAGAACCACCGAAAGCTATTCATAAGAAACGACAGATATTATGCTATCAAAGCGACTGACCACTTAATGTAATCCGGTATGTGGGGGTACATGAGACACATGGAAGAGAACCTCTAAACGTATGCAATGGTCGTGATACGTAAAGTACGACTTCGGTGATCGTGTTCCATTTTGACTCCGAGAGAAACGAATGCTTCAATTATCGTGACGACAAAAATCACTTCTGGTGTGTTTCATACAAGACAGCATAAATACTTGACTGAGAGAGTCGGTAGTGGACTTTACAAAATAAATAACACTTGATGGAATACCAAGCATTTTGTTGAATTTCCCGAGCGGACAGGGTAGCTTTCCCTTTTGCTGTGCTTTCCCCGAAGAAATAGTACTAAGAACAATCAAGATGACTAAGTCGCCAGAGATGTTGAAGACAGTGAGGAGAATCAAGGTAGACGTTAGAATGATTCTTACATTGTTATGCAGTTTGGAAAGACTTTCAGCCTTTGCAGCAATGAAGACACATTAATGAAACTCTGCTGCTGTGACTCACTATCATTCACAGCAGTGCCACGTTGTTAATTGCTGAACAAAGAACGAATCTTCCGTGACAACAGCTCAGTGTAAGATTCAAAGAATGTCATATAACTTTGTCAACAGATAGTACTTTAAATCTTGTTCACTTTTTGTGTATCATTTTTCCTTTAATGCGTGCGTAAGAAATAAGGAGGAGGGGAGATGAAACAAGATCGGGATTAGTCCTAAAACTTTAAAAGGTGAACTTCCACGATGTGAACTTCATGCGGCTGAGCGAACTACGCACTTTGAGAATTGTCCTGAATTGTCTCTCTCCGGGTCTTCACTCTGACTCAAAAGTTTAGCAACTCGGTTCCCGTAATACTTCTGGTGACATGAAATTATGAAAAAATAACAAAAAATTCAGTACTTTATGACAACAAAGGGCATCTGAAGATCCGCCGACCACTGCCTTGCACTTGCTGCCCTTCTGACAAATGAAAAAACATAGGTAACGTGGTAACGTCTTCCTCCAGAACAGTGAAAATGACCCCGGGGTGAGACCAAAGGTCTTCAAGACCACCAGCATTGGTTACTCATGTCCACGATGCTGTCAAATCTGCGGGTGCTTATGTCAAGATCTAGTTATTCAGCCATGCATTTTTTTTGTACTGAGACGTCGTCACAGTCGCGTCAAGTGTTCGTCAAAGCAATGGCGCAGTAAATAAGGATCCAGCAGTGTTCACACAAAAGCTTTGTATGAAACTCATAGTGGTCATTTACTCGCCAACCTTGGTTAGTTCCTTCCTTCAATTCTGCCGTCATTCATTCCGAAAAAGAATCCCAGGAACTTGATGACTTTGACTGGTGCCTGACCTTTTGTTGCAGCTGATCAAGGGGTATTCGTTGCATGATTGCAACGAATAAGTCAAGCTGGTCCTGGACGACAACGATGAATGGTGGCTTCCATGAAATTTGGCAAAAGTCATGAGCAAATTTTTCCTTGTCCGACCTTTTTTTTGCGTACCGCACGGGGCCAGTTGTGGCGCCCTTGTGCCAGTCACTGACAACATGGAGAAAGATGACCACCTTGACCCTGTCCCTGACCCTGGACGATCCCGAATAATTTCCTCAAGTCTGACGGACCGAGGACGAGTCAGCATAAGGCACACATGGCTGGCCTTCACAGGGTTGGTGGCTCCTCTCGTCATGCTTCAAGAGACTCGCATGGAACGTGTGTGCGTGCAGCTACGTAGAAACTCGGCAATTGCTCCCGAAACCATCCTTGAAGTTGGTTTTCTTCCTCCTCCTTCTCTTTCTTTACCGTTGACCAGGACCGCCTTGAAATATTTTCCAGCCAAGAGACCTTGGAGACACCGAGACAGGGGCAGGATTTAATTGACTCGTGCTTGCTCGACCGTTAAAATCGTGTGCGACCTCAGGCGAGAAATGTGTGCAAACGCGTGCACACAAGAGCAAAGATGACTGGTCATTTGAGGCACGATTTGTCTCAAGCGCCTCCTCCCTTTCATTAGCTCGGTACCGGGTGTCCCGCAAGTGCGAGGGCGCTTCTGCAGACACCCTGACGGTGTCCTCAGACTCGCGGGACACCCGGGGGATGTCACGTATGTGCGAACGATCAATGATGGGGGGGGGGGGGGGGAGGGAGTAAGTAAAAAAATGTTCTTTCTTACTCATGAGTGAGTACGTAACGGTGGTTTTTTTGCACACTCCCTGAATGTGTGGAATCTACACTGTACAGTACGTGTGAGAGCACATAACGCCCCGTTGTACAAACCACTGCTACGAGCTATCTGTACGTGATGCTTACTAAAAGCGCAAACCAGTGTACTACAATGCATTACACATCCAGTGGGTACGATCGTCAATATGGTCCGATTTAAAAACATAACGTCATAATCTTTTCTGAGAATTTGTCGTACCATTTTTCGAGTTAAGTTTACAGCGACGCGTAATGGAGAGAAATAATTTCCTCCCGACGATGTACAGGGTGTAAGGCAATTGTCCCCCCAGTGCACTTGTTTCTCATTTCTCTGGGTTGCCAAAATGTTGGAGTTTGGTGTGCAGCATGACTAATTGCTGACACAACAATTGATCAGAGAAAGAAAAAATGTCAAAAACTTCTGCTACTTAGGCTAAAACGTCAGGGGGGTGATCAATTCTGCCACACGCTGTACAGTGCACTTACCAGGTACGCAAAACGACGTCTCCTTGTAAACATAAGGGACCGTTAAAGCTTACCCTCATTACGCAGAGGCAATTGTCTTCAGTGCTGTGGTAAAAGCGTCTTAGTTAAGTCCTTTCGACATGCACATCTGTACGTGCGCACGCACGCGCACGCACGCACGCACATCAGCGCTCTCGTCCTCCTGATCTCTCAGTACTTTGGCTGCCGGCTAGATTCGCTGACACACACACACACACACACACACACACGCATTGGAGGCACGACAAAAAAAATCGCAGACTTTTACGAAATGAGCATCGTTGCACTGTTGCTCTCCTTGACGGTCTTGCCAGCCACGCTGAACGCGACCCCGTTCATCGTGCAGTCGCTGTCCTCACGCTACGCCCTGGTCTTGGGTGGCTATGGGAGGGGCTACCAGGAACTTCGGGAGGTCGACGTCGTCAAGCACAATGCTGTCTGCCAAGGAGTCATCAGGTAAGCCAACTCATCTGCATGTGACTTGTACAAGTACGGCACTGTCACTGCATCAAGGTGCTTCGCTGTGTAGCACCACGTAACTATGCATCGCAGTAATACAGTTCCATAGGACTACTTTGGCCCCATCCCCAGCCGGGCCGGCGTGTCCGATTAGTACCAGGTCCGGAGCCAATTTCTGACAGTGCAAACAGGGTGTCCCACAATTACTGGTTTCGTTGTGACCAACTGCTTCAAGTGGTGCAGGAATGTCGCAATTTGTTTCGCAGACACCCTGACAAATGTCTCTGGTCTTCTAACGGCCTCATCTGTCACAACAGCCGCGTGGTCCTGATCACTTTATACCGTTCGATTATTTCGCTCCAAGACGGTGTTTTTATCGCCACTGCGTTTTCTGCATATTCCAGACCTTTTTCACGGTCGCTACTCAAGTCTGCTATCACCAGCATCTGATTCCTCATATCTTAAGCTAATCAATACAAAGAGAAGTCTCGTTTGAAGTCGCACGACCCTCGAAGTTATTGTAGTAGTTATTGCATGGACAGCCTGCGACAGAAGTGGTCAGTAGAACCTGCCTTGGGCTAGTGAATGTAAGCAAATGCTGGGGACTTGCAGAAGTTGGACACGGTAAATGGATGCCATCTCACACATCTGCATCACATGACGTGCTTCTGTGATGGGTCATTATGATGGCCTGTGCACTAACACTGACAAGCAAAACTTGCCTGTTGGCATAGGGACCATTGAGTGCACCAGAAAACCGTCAAGATCAATCAGGAGTCCAGGGTTATTTGCAAGGACCAACTTTAATTATCGCAAGTGTAGTCTATTATAAGTGGGCAAGACGGTTTTGACTTTCGAAGGGACTCGAAGAAGCTTGTCTCGATGACCATTACTTACGCCAGGAACTGCTCACCGAGTGCTTTATGTTCAGCCTTCTTTCGAGCACCCCCTCTTTCGCGTGAGCAGCATGGACAACTTGGCCAAGAACAACATGGACAATCAACGCAGTTTTTGTTTCGAACTTTCGACTGCACTTTTGGTGCAGAGGAACTGCTTCATTTTTTCCTTTCGCTATCAATCTTACAACTTGAGGCTGACCCGCGATCATTGCTACTGTGCGTGTACGTACAACAACTTGGTCAAGAACAGCATGCCCATGACGTTGTGCCTGTTACGGCCCGGAGTCAGATCTGAGGTCTTCATTGCGAAGGGAGAGAGCAGTGAACAACCCGTGCGACCATGTCCAAAAAACTGTCTCAAACGTGAGTCATGAGTACTTCCTCGACCAAAGCCTCCTCCAACTTTAGACAGAGCTTCTAAACACTCAGAGTTGCTTTGACTATTGCGGATTCTTATACTGTGCACGCACTCCGGACATGACTGCTCGCCCAAAGTCATGAAGTAAATGGGGTACCAAATTTAGTCACTTCAATTGTAAAATCGAGATTTGACTGTATTCACCAATGATGCTGGCTTGTTCTCATTGTCGTACACTGTTGAGAGCAAACGTCTTTACTCGAGAGCTCTCTAAACAGCCTTGTAGCGTGCACAGGAGGTCAAAAGAACTCATATGTGAGAGAGTGAATTCTAAAGATTGCTTTTTTAGCGTACTCCAAAATGTCTCGTTGTGCAGCAAGACCTGCCTAACCCAATCGGGTCGGCAGCGGGTCATTTCGGTGCACAAGCAGCCATCTTGGTCCACGCTGACGGTTCATTCCATACGTTGAAGTGGAGCGCTTGTGTAGCCTCCCGAGGACGTTTCACGAATTTAATGTACCTCCTCTGGTACCATATTTCTGATACGTCACGATGCCGTTCGCGGTTTG
>JAAUXU010000846.1_pt1 | contig 14677 bp, 10 predicted proteins | sample 7278151 | NCBI WGS metagenome assembly JAAUXU01 (sample SAMN14350113, study PRJNA611818) | marine sediment metagenome | isolation source: surface marine sediment (1.8m) | place: French Polynesia: Moorea | collected 2018-08 | reverse complement strand
TTGTTACTCTTGCCCAGGCCAAGACACACCCTGGTTACTACACTTCCCCTTCCTCATTTACTTGTATTTAAACCCTCTGTGCACAATACATGGCATCCCCAGTCTGAACTCTCAGACTTCGCTGTCTCTATATCCTCCTCACCTCAAACATCGCACCGCCGCTACGATCGTCGCCGCACCGACCTGAGTTACTCTGGGTCATTTTGGACTGAGTTACTCTGGTCGCTCTGGCTGAGTTACACTCACACTCACGCACACGTAGCCCGGCGCGAACTGTACTACGTTACAAGAACTGTACAATACGTTACACCTTGCTGTCCTTGCTGTCCTTGCTGTCCTTGCTGTCCTTGCTGTCCTTGCTGTCCTTGCTGTCCTTGCTGTCCTTGCTGTCCTTGCTGTCCTTGTTATCCGTGTTATCCTTGCTATGTCACTAAGACCTGCGAATCATCATAGGAGGGGCCATGCAACCGCAGGTACCTCAAACCAGTTGACTGACAGCATGATGATGATGAATAAGAGTCTGTCTTACCGGGAAAGTCCCTATTTCCTTCACAAGGTATTTTCAACGAGTGCTGATAGATCACCTGGATCATAGAACCAAGTGCAAGAAGGATCCCGACGCATTCTTAAACACACGCTGTGGATGCAAAGGGCTTTTTGAAAAGGCGTGAAGAGCGTGAAGACGATCAATTCCGGTCAAATATATATTTTTCTATCACTGCCATGAGACAGTCAGGATCTTCATTCCTAACAATTTTTGTTGGAGGATTTATGAGACATACTGTAGAGTGTTAAGTGCTTCCTATGGTTTTAAAAAAATGATTTGCATTAGGAGCATGGGGAGCGAGGCGTCTTGAAGAGCTGGATCTGTCACACTCCACACAGTAGTGAGACCTGGAGGTTGCAGTTGATCAGGAATGGTCAAACCTCTCCGAGGAGTTCATCACCACTACCTGCTCAGACTTCACGGCTTCGTGCAGAAGGAAGTGGACAATGGTAATTGCTACATTAAGAAGTTGCCTAAGGGCCAATTTTAACGATAAGACAACAAGATAACACAAGTGCCACTTGATATGGGACACCTGCAACCCAAGTGAACCGCATCGAGAAATATTGCTTCATCTATGGCCTTGCCGCGTGATCACAACTTGAGAATAAATTTTGGACTAGGCAAAGAATGACAACTTTTACAAAACTGAAGGCATTGAGTGACAACATCTGCAATATTCGGGGTAGTGTGCAACTCGGTCCGCGTAAAAAAATCGCACATAGTCATTAGCGTAGTTCAAAAAAGTCAATTTTAGTTTTTTGCGGTGGAAAATTGGCGTTAGACACTGCCAAAGCTGGTACAAGTCCATTTCTTGAAAAGAGATGTTGTACTATGAGCCCTTTTGACTCAAAGTTTTATAGCATACTATAAGTATGAAGTGAGGACACTTCTGCTTACAGTCGTAGCTTTTGAGTATTTTAAGCTAGAGAAGGGGTTTGCCCCGCTACGAAAAGCTAAGAATTTCCTACAAAACCAAACCATTCATTTTTCCTCAATATGGGATCAGAGTTATGTACTGTAGCTGAGTTCACAGCATAAAAGTTTTACTGCATTGTGTGCACCATTTGAGTTTGAACGAAGCGTCTTAGCTGTCCATGGGGGGTGGGGTGGGAGGGTGAATCACTTCTTTCGATCAATCCAGTCAAAAGTCGTGGCTGAAAAAAGAAGTGTCCACTACACCCACTACATAAAGTACATTGTAGAACTTGGAGTTAAAATTGCCCGTAGTTAAAATTACCCGTAGTTGAAAGTCCTTAAATAAGTTAAGTTCACGGGTGGACTCGCCACGCCAGGCATAAATGTCCATTAAGCACTTACACGTTTGCCACAAACTGGGGCAAGAAAAGACCCAACCCAGGGTTACTCCTTTCTCTTGTTGGGACATTCGTTCCCATCGAGAGACCCCTTTAACAAACAAACAAGTCCTTAAATACAGAATGTTTTTAATGAAATCGAAACAATTTGTCCAACTGTCAAAAACGCAGGCCAAAAAATATCATTTTCCGAAAAGGTGTTTTTTCTAACTAGCCTAAGACACATTTAAGAACCACCCCCATCCCCGCGTGTGCATATGAGATTGCATGATGATAAAATTCAGTGCAGCAAGAGAGAGACAATTAGTCACAGCACACTTATTATACACCACCCCATGACGAAAGCAGCCAACATGGGCAAGGGCACAAAGCTGTCACAGCTTGAGCAAGGGCAACTTGACACTCTTCGAGGGGAGGATGTATCCATGACAGCCATTGCTGCCAGGACTTTCGCAAAGCAACAAACACATATCTGCAAGACCGTGAGGCCTAAAGGAGGAACAAAGACCAAGCAGACGGCAGCAAAAGCTTACAGCAGCTGCTGGCAGATATGTCAGTTGCACAGCACATGCAAACTCAGGCCAGTCAAGTGCACGACTGGTGCAGTAGTATCACCCATCACTATTCAGCACTTGCTCAAGAAGACAAACATTTTCCAGAGGAAGAGGCTGCATCTATGGCCGCGAGTCGTGAGGCTGCAGTTTGCACAGCACCACCTAAGACGGGATGAGGAGAGGCAGACCGTGCTCGTCTCCGGCGCGAAGAAGTTGAACCTCGATGGCCAGTTCTACTGGCATTTGGTTTACCTATAGTACATTGCATGCACGCAAGGTCATCCTTATAACGCATCCCCAAGAAATAATATCGGCTATAACAGCGCGATTCTAAGGTTTTGATCAGCACTGCACCATGTCCAACTTGTTGCTCTTGATGATGACTGTTCAGTCATGTCGACCCCCTAATTCTTCCTCCTCGCCTTGTACATGGGAAGGCATCTGTTCACCGCACCCTCTTCATCCACATCCTGGTCAGCATCTGTAACCGTGTAAAGCAGGGGTATTTTGCAGGTTCAACCATTTCCTCGGGAACATTAATGAGAACAAAAACTGATGCTTAGCTTTTTCTCGACCCGTTTGGTTTCTGAGTGGTCTCCAAAAGTCGCCAATACTTTTTTAAGATATTTTACTCCTTGAGCACCAAAAGTTGATACCTTTTTAAGATATTTTACTCTTTGAGCACCAAAAGTTGATACCTTCTAAAGGTATTTTACCCTCTGAGCACCAAAATTTAATACTTTTTGAGATAAGCGAGAGCAAAACATTAAAAAGATGCCCAATTGTTTAACTGGTTCGGGTCGGGCAGATCAGCTGCGCGATGACTCACAGTCTCCACCTCTTTTTACATAGTCCAGGCGCACTTCATCGGCATTGATATCGATGATATGACGAAACCATAGGTGCATATAGGACGTGGTATACACCTGCGCACACAAATTTGCGTGCCATGGCCTTCAATTCCGAGATAATCACCGCATTCCGCCATCTTCATAGGGTAACTGTCATGTATCACGGTCTAATACTCGCATGTGCAACTCTACATGCGACATGCGTGTCGCATACGATAGATACGGGAGGTACGAGCAAACTCTATGTCCGTATTGTGCTCTGTAGGATGCATAAGTGGGCAGCAGACAGCGTACTAGAAATCATGTGTGCTGGTCCGCATTCACAGTGACGCATGCGCTGCTCATACGACGGACATGCATCACTCTACACTCGAACACGCATTTCAGATGCTGGATACAGGAGACGCAGCACAGTACCAACTGTAGTGTCAGGCGCTGGGATAGTTTGGGTATATCGGATTTCACCGCCACTATCACTGCAGCTACCTTTGCAACAGAACACCTATGTACGACACGTCGTGCAATGAGCCAGTACTACGCAGTAACACGCACGTGGACAAGTCCACAGGGGACCCTACAGGGTGCGTGGAAGAATTTTAAGAGTCAAAGCAGAAAAATAGCTTGATGATAATTTTTCATGCAATTTGGTTCAGGTTTTGTTTTGTTCTTTTCAGATCCTTTGATTCATTTTTGCGCTGATTTTCAAATTTTCAACGGGACACAAAAGCTGAAGGTCTCAGCTATCAAATGATGTTGGTCAAAGTTTGATAGCATGGCAAATGTGTCTATAAGAATTTTTGTTGACCCGCCAAATTCTCCCACACACCCTGTAAGGTAAACATTACTGCTACGCACATGGCGTATTGGACTGGCAATAACGCTAACTAAGGTCGAGCTGCGTGAATGGATCGTTGTCACATACATACGAAGGCACTTGATGACCTCTTTCCTAGGTCATCACTCCATTGTAGCGTGTTTTAAGCAGCCGTTATGGAGGTTAGTGGGTGTAAACGTTACCTTTTATGCTACACCAATGAGGACACGTGCGCTTACTGTGTGATTTCTCTCCTGAGCTCAAAGTGGGCTAGTCCTCGCAAGATTATGTTACCATGAGATCTTTTCATCAACTCAAACAAAAAAGCAACACTTTCAGGTATCTGACGGCGAAATCTGACAAAAATAGCCCCTAGACGCCATCATGACGAGATATCGTTTACACTTTGTGATCCAACGTGTGGATCAACAACGGCTACTGCGACGTAGAAGGTACGAAGCGTGCAAGTTACAGAAGAATATATGACACGAAACCTCTCGGAAAGGAGGAAAATGACTTTATTGACGCGTCATTACAGCTCAGCGAGGCGTGCACCTTATAAATTACCGACATACGAGCATGTTCGAACGTCAGCACTTGCATGCAAATTAGTAGAAAGCGTAGCAACAGTGCACACCAGCAATGTTTGCATGGGGTCCAATGAGGAGCCCAATTTACAATTTTAATGCTATCTCTTAGCACCTCTTGTTATCCCAGAGATAACTCAAGGAGATTCTTTGAATGCTGAAGTAATCCGCAAGTCTCGTTAGGCAGAGTGAATCGAAAGTTTCTACTTCAAAAGGCTCTGGAAGATGCTCGCTCTAAGACGCTTTTTTGCTACCTTGGTGATCTTTCTTGTTTTGGCAACCCGCGCCGGTAAGAGCAAGAAATAAAATCTCATTGCAGCAGAAACTGTGATCTTTTGCTCGCCCAGTTACTCTCTTTTATCATACTTACTTTCAATTACCACACTACGCTCATTGCAACTACGATATGATGTTGTGTGGTTGACTCAGAACGTACAACGAGCACATTTTACGCTGATAGCTAACGTGACCTATTCTTATACTTAACCCTTTGGTAGTGTCTGGGTTGAAGTCTGTCGTTCAAACTCGTCCGAAGCGGGCACAAACATTTGGGGGTCACACATCGCTCTTTTAAGGTATCTGCAAGGCGCATTACGAACAGCTGAACAAGCACTGTAGGTGTGTCAACAGCCAATCTCTTCCTTGGACAAGACCTAGAAAGTCCAGGAGGTTCCAGATAATGAGTTCTCTTTCTCCTCCAGACTAACACGAACGTTTATTTTTGCTAGATCAACGTCAACAGAGCGCAGACTGCGAAATCCTTCTGGATGTTGGTTCGTCCTGGCCAGATTTTCCTCCCATCCTCACTTCGTCACTAGGCGAGTTCGTGTATCCTGAGGGCTCCGAAGACGATAGAGTTATCACGCTGCAAATGGGGGAGACGATCGAGATGTCGTGCGCGGGGACGCAGTTTGACACATCAGATCTTGCAGGGGTTGAATTTGCCTCAGCCACGTAAGAGAATGATTGAACTGGATTGCACCAACTGTAATAGCGGTAACGGTCGCGGTGTCAAAGTACGTACAATCGTGTAAGACAAGTGAATTTGTCGTCCATGAAGACTTATAACATGTGAAAGTGCAGTTCTAAGTGTAGCTCTACACGCAAATGCATTAGGACCTGTATACTGTATGTACTGGGAACTGATTATTCATATATTTATCTAGAAAAAAGTGACACTGATCCATATGGCATTTTCTGCAATTAATTGCATCGTTTTGCTCCAGTTGAGTGCATTCACTCAAGACAACTAAAAGGCTACAGCTTTACCTCCGTCCTCTGTTCTGCTCCTATGTACTGCCACTTCAGCATTGCATATGTCGTATGCCTGAGGATAGCTGGATGGGGTAATTTTATTCATTTGCTAGGCAAATAATTTGTTCCGCAGCAATTTTTGGTTCGTTACCGCGACACACAGAGCGCGGTGCACACCAAAAAAGGCAAAGGGTTGATTAAGGCCATAATCAAATCACAGATCGATCTTGACTGAAAAAAAGTCACGCTGAGTAAAATTTCAGCACTCCGCACCTATTCAATGTCAGACAGCATCTTATCCGTCTTTCAAAAATGAAAATCACTGTGTGCTTCCAATGATGCCCGGATTCAGCGGAGGAATCTTTGCTCTTGATATGGTACAAGTGCTCCCTGTGTGAAACCAAGCACACGTTATTTTTGCAGATGTGAATCTAACAGTGACTTTTCCGTATCTTCGACAAGTGACCCAGAAGCAGGGACGTTTTTTTTCGGTGATCTCGGTTGTCAGGTGCAGCCAAAGGACGAATCGACCGAAGAAGGTACGTACGTGCCTACTCAACCATTTTCAACAGCCAAGAAAGTTGGTGCGAGTGCAGTTATCATCTTCTTCCTCATCCAGACACGACCTCTTGTGGCCCCGATGAAGATGGCAAAGAAATCCGCCTAGGATTCAGGACTGAAAGAGGATTCGCTACCACTTTGATAGTTTGCTTCCAACAAGAGGTCTCCAAGTACGCTAAGTCATCGTACCTTGTAAGTTCGTGTATATTGTTCGTATGAGTGCGAGGTGGCGAGGAGTGACCTCCTTGCTTCCAAAACTACAGTGTGTGTCAAAGTTAGTACGATTCCTGTTTTGTCACCCTCCATAACTTCCTACAGACTGCAAGGAGCAAAGATTACAAGAAAGGCCGTGACCGATAGAATAACTAGAGCGACTCAAAATGGGTCGTTCAAGTTCCTGATTAACACGTCAACATCCGTTATCAACATTATTTTCTCCGGGGATTCATTGAGGCTGAAGTTCAAGGAAGAAGGCCAGGGTCAATAAAACAGCTGAAGCAAGCAATACAAGATGTTTGTGAGATCATTCACTGGCATGTGGTCTTGCCTGCAGTTGGAAATTTGCTCAAATGCTGCAAGTCCTGAGTGAGGGAGGAAGAAGAGCATTTTTAAGAGATCCTTGAGGTGATTTTTTTTTAAAAAAAAGCCCTGATAGTGACGCACAATTTGCCCTAGTCTATGAACTGATCATTTCTGATTCTAATCAAATACTCAGGGCTAACTGTAATTTCTTATCTCGTCAATGATGCAGATGAATACCCTTAGCATGCGGCGTTTAAAAACTTAAGTGGACAAAACCAATGGCTCTAACTATAATGTACCACACGCGTTTTGATGATGCCATTACACTTTTAGGAGCTTTTATGCCGTGCACGTGTTGCCTCGCCAAAATATAGCCAGGGATCACAGCAACGACCGGCCAAGCTTCAAGTCAGACGGATACTATCCATTTGACGTGAATGAATATTACACCAGGGTAGGTTGCTCTTACACAGATCTAATAATTATTCATGGATCCACTCAGTACCTTGGGATGGATCTTACTGTCCGTCCACTTTGTGCCATTGTCATCTTGCTACATTAGAGTCAACAACAAGAGACGATTGCCGAGTTGGTGGGCTCCGAGGCTCTGGCCGAGGAATACGTTGACGACACCAGTAACGTCTATCTCGTTAGAGGACACTTGTCACCCAACTCGGACTTCGTCTACTACGCGCACCAGGTCAGAAATAACATAATGCTGCGCTGAACTTGCCTAAAGGAAGCTTTATCCGCAGGATTCCACATACTACTTCATCAACGTCATGCCTCAGTGGCAGGTGTTTAATAGTGGCCACTGGCTGGACATCGAGAACGGGATACGGACCTTCGTCGAATATCAGGGTAGAGATCTTCTTGTCTATACGGGCACCCACGGCGTCATGGAACTCAAGGACATTAACGGGGTGAACGTGGAAATCTACCTTTATCCCGAGGAAAACCGCCTCCCAGTGCCCAGGTACGACGTCCTGCATGCGTAGGTATAGTCACGATGCTCGTCACAAAAATCGGTCACGGGTACTCAGGAAGTGCTGTTGGATATTTTGCAAAATCGCAGTGTTTGATATCGCATATCGACATATCGCATAGTCTCTCCTCACCTGCTTCCATGCACAACACACATCATATAAGTTTTTCTCAGCTCATGCTCGCCTAAAATGTCTTCCCACTATTCGTAACCGGTGCACATTGCGTCGAGATGCGCTCCTTCTCCTGCCTCGAGCAGTACTGAAATGTGTACTCCTGCAGCAAGATTAACTTGAGCATCGACTCGAGATCTTATACTAGAGTCGTGAAAAGTTCCACCTCCAAAATATAACTTCACGTGTCATTCTAAAAAAAAGAGTGGCTGAAGCTAATCTGGTGGTTCTTTTTTAGCGAATGCTCATTCATCTACTTAACGAATCACAAACAAATTGCGGTGAAAGTAGAGGCTCAAAACTACACTTGAATAAAATTGTCGGAGTGTATTGACCAAGAGACTTTTTCAACTGATAGTGTAACTGCTTTCTTTTGGAAGCATCAATCTCTTCGTTTGAGAGCTGCATTAGCCCTGGAGATGACCATTACATTACGCTGTTGTGCCATGTCTCTTGCTCCAACATAACCGGGGTGTGTATGTGGAGTCGCTTCGGTTTTTGCTTACTGTCATGAACAGGTCCTGCTTTCCGCATAATCTTGTCATAGGTCCATGGCAAAGTTAGCTTTCCATCAGTACCAACACCGCCTCATATGACCCTTCTGCAGTGGAACTACTCAGCTGTTTTTAAATGAGGCTACTAATTCTGTCGCATCCAGTACAGTACAGTTCAGCACATGCAACACTGACTTTTGCACATGTCTCTTCAGCACTCTAGGCTGTGTGTTCCACAGCAAAGTCTCATGTCAGCCATGACAGGGCCATGAAGTCAAAGGCGTACATGACACCAGGCATAAACGAGCCACAATTGGTGTGTTCTACTGCTCTTCCTCCATCTCCTCTCCTCTGACCCTACCAATTGTCGTCTTCCAAGTTTCAAAAAACCCTCTGATTATCAGGATGCCTGCGATCGATCGATCCCTTTATCCAAGGAAGCTTTCCCAAGTCCGTTGAATAGGGGCAAATGCGGACACTGATTGGCGTCGACCAGGCAGTCGAGACTCTCCTCATTCACGGCAAATGCTTTCCGCACGCAAAGTCAATGCCCACGTAGCAAACGCTGTATGGGAGGTTCAGCTCTGGCTGCAGACGAGTTGAGGCATCGGTTATTAACCTTTTCCTTCGGCAGCGCTGTTAACGTCATATTTTCGTACCTCGTTGTTTACATTTGCATAATGCTAACAATTCATCACTAATCAGGGAACTTTTAGGTACTTCTGGAAGGTGCTGTACGACCAATCTGATGAGACGGCCATAGCGATCGTTGGAGTAAACAACCCTCACCTCTCTGAAGAGGAGATCGACTCGGATTACAGGGTGTGCCAAGACGAAATCACTGATCACCCCATATTTTTGGAGATCGACGACCCAGATGACATCTCAAAGGGTGTGGTTTATGCCTGTTTCTACCAAGAGCTGGCAGACCAGTTTCCTGAGGTGCCCTATCTGGGAGATCCAGGCCTACTCATATAAAGAAGGTTGCGTGATTTGAATAGTAGCCATTCGCTGAGGTGCTCTTCACGGCATGCATGTGCATACGTATACGAAGGTATAATATTAAATCTAGCCACACTCATTCCTCTACTATGTAAGTGTTCTTTCTGTGCTTATCATTAAAAGCGAATGATTACGGTTAAGCTAGAGTTTGTACTCCACGCACTCCGAACGCGGATGTAGATGTTTAGCAGATATCTCTCTTATTTCCCTCCTGCGTGCACAGTGCACGTTTCTCTCCGTCATTATCATAAATTGTCATAAATATCTCGACTCGGCAGGACCTGCCAGACCACTGCACTCGGCAGTACTTGCAATGAGACGCAGCATCGTTCTCCCCGCAGGGTGCAATTTGATATGATTACCAGAACAATATACTGTACGCAGGTGGAGCATCGGTCTTTCACCTCCCCCTGCTCCTGGAGTCATGAGTCTTTTTCGTCTGCTAAGAAATCTTTCACTTTTCCTCTCCTTTCTAGCCTTCTTCAAACCAAATCGAGCAGAAAGTGACAACTTCAGCTTAGTCGGGGAAAAGACTGGTAAAAGTGCAGAAAAAAGTTAACCTTTTCTTGACTCCATTTTCGTCCTTAGCCTGCAGGTACAAGGTGTGGTACTGGGAGCCTTGCGACACAGAGGAGCACGTCCAGGTCATCCACATGATTCTCTCCAGAGGAAGCATAGAGTGCGAGATAGCCAAACATCGAACGAAGGCATGGAGGCTGTGGCACAAAAAAAAAAATGCTGCTGCTTATCTCTATGAGGCTGAAAGAAAATAACTTTTAGGTGTGCGTTCCTTCTGCCGAAAATGTCCGCGTTCGAACTCCCGAGAAGACCCTGCTTAAGGAACTTTTGACCTCTAAGGACCACACACTGGGTGCCATCAAGGAGGTCGTGGCTAAGACTGTAAGTTATGTTTTGACAAGTGTAGAAGGAAAATGTACGCGCAGTTCTCAAGAAAAAGATTATTTTTGGAACATTTTTTCCCATCCAAACGTTGTCATGAGAAGCCAACTTTTGACATGCATGGAGTCCCATCACTTGGCTGAGACCACATCAAATTCCATCCAGGTGTCAGCTCTTACAGCAGACAAGGGGAAAAAGCAAGTACCCCACCCCGACTTCATTCACATTGACTTTTTACAAGGAATCGAGCTCCTGAAGCTCGATTACATTACCAACTAATGTCGTGCGTCGGTCCGATAGCACCACCGACTGGCAGATGAAGCGTTTCCCCTGGAAAATGGCAACCCTCGATATCGATCTCTCTCTGTCTCGACAACGTCCAAAGATGAAACAGCCTCATTCAACCTCGTCTGGTGTAAAACTGTCTTTCCACTTCAAGCTGATTCTCTGCCTCCAGATCCTCAGATTTGGTACACATTCAGTGCCACAGACATCATGGGGCAGATGGTCTGGCTATCCTCAGTTGTCAGGGGGGTCAAGATCAGGGCGAAAAAGACGTCCTACCCATGTGCTAAACAGTACATTGGGGGCGTGGTGGAAATCCAGGTGTGATACTTCTTTCTCCTGTTTGTCTGCTCTCAAGGCTCACACCTGGGTGGAATTTAGGGTGTTCTCAGCCAAGGAAGAGGACTCCATGCATGTCAAAAATTGGCCTCCAATGACGACGTTTTCCATGGAAAAAAGTGTGCCCAGATTTTAGATTTTTGTACATACACACGAAAAACTGTACATACACACGTCCCCACGTACATTTTCGTAGACCCAAGGCTCCCTTCCCGATGTTCTCCACGATTCTGCTGAGGAATCATTGCGTCTCAAAGCCGAGGAAGAGATTTTGAAGGAGTTGAAGGAATACGAAAAAGCTTTGTACAAAATGAATGTGTCCATCACGATATCCAAGGACGGAGAGTACGAGAATGAAGGAGAGACCACGAAGAACATACTTGAAATGGAAGGAGGTGAGTGCACTAAGCGTTACATCCTCTCCCATCCTCTGGATTCGATGTGCCTCAGAACTGACACGGGACTTTATTTCAAGGTGGAGTCAACCTTTTAGAAGGTTTGTTAGGATCATCTCGGAAGGCTTCAGCCAACGGCAGCGGCAGTGAGGGAGAATCCATCAATGTGGCAGCGAAAGTCAGTGTCCTTCACGATCAAAAGAATGAATCCAATGACAAAACTGATGACGAAGGACGCGGAATCATCACCAAGCTCATGAGCCTGTTCAAGAAAAGCAGGCGCAGATCTAAAGAAGATAAGGGTGTGGTCGTGGAGACCCAGGGAGAGCAGAACCACGAGGGCAGAGAAACTGAAAAAAGAAAGCTACTGGCAGAGATTGGCCAGGAGTTGGTTGGCAAGATTCCCCAAGGTGATCTCGAAGTCATTACCGTAGCAGCACCGTCAGAGATGACTTTACGTATGTTTGGAGAGAGCGACAAACATTCGTCCAATAAAGTGGAACTGAACAATCCAAATGACCCCATCTTGGGGTCGGTACCGGCCAGTGATGGCAGAAAAGGAGAGGAGATGATAAAAAAAGAGACAACCTTAAAAGAGACTCTGGCAAAGGGAGAAACGCTTCTCGAGAAGCTTTTTGGAGAAAAGGAGAACAAGGAAAAGATCAAGATGTCACCTGAGGAGAAGAAGAAAGAAAGAAGCAAAGTTGTGGAGAGGCTGAGTAATGAGGGTAACGAAATAAACACGGTTAAGGTTAAGACTGAAACCACCGCCCTCAAGAGTGACGTGACGAGAAACATCAATGGCAATGATCAAGCTGACAAGAAATCCTTCGTTAAAGGAGTGTTCCAAGATCTAAGCATGAAGAGTAAGGACGAACGTGTTCCGTGGAGAAGTGAAAGGCATGAAAAAACAGGCAGAGGAGATTATAGTCATCTCGAAGACTATGATCCTCCCTATGCCTTTGAGCATCCTGTAAACAGACCTCAAAATGATTTCTCGTCGGGGACACTAAACGCCATTAAGAGAAAGCTAAAAGAATTGCTTGAACAACGAGAAAAAAAGCATTTCTCTCATTCTGCAACCACATTGACAAATTACCCTTCCAAGGACAGTGACCGAAGTGCAACTTGGAAAGCTGCGGGAGGTTGGAAAAGTGGAACATGGGGCCAGGAGCGGAGCCGGAAAGAATTGTGGCATTATCCAGCCAGGGCGACCAAGGAAAAGTGGACCTCACACGGACACAACGCAGATGAAATCACTACAAAAACACAGAATAAATCTGATTACAAAACTGGGAGGCTTCGGAAGAGTAACGATCCCCACTGGCCATCCGAATCTCCTGGAGATGCCAAAAGTGGCAACTGGGGATTACCGGCTGGCACGACTACGTGGGAGGAAGATAAACTGGGGCATGAAGGACATGGACAGGACAGCACCTTGAAGACAGCAGCTCCATCCCGCCTTCCTCCAGGAACAACATGGACCACTCTGGACCATCCACGGAAGATCGTGGAACGTATGAAATGGAACACTCCAGCACCTACTGATAGTGGTCGGACGTGGATGGATTTGCCTTCACCAACCTTTTGGACTCAGCCAATGGAGATCAAACCTCGGACAAACGACCAGAGCGTTCCAGATCAGTGGACCAGAATCGAGAAGGGTGAAGAATCCGATCATGGGAGTGTCCTCGAACACTTCATGAAGGGAAACGTGCCAAGGATAATAAATTGGAGGGTTGACAACATGCCAAGCGGGAAGCAAACAATTGTAATATTGTAGCAACAATACAGGACTATTGTATCCTTCCTTAACAACATGTATAACATTCCTCCACTGAATGTACTCACGTGACAAGGTACGATATCTACATTGGTATGTGCCACATTCGAAAGTGCAGTACAATATTCAAGACGATGTGTGAGTGTCATGAAATGACAAAATAATACCTCGCCTCAGCGGTGCGACAACGATCTGCTTCTCTCACTATGACTTAGTGCTTGTATTCACTAAGCAATTAGTTCGGCTTAGGAATTAGGACAGAGTGGATACTAATTATTTACACATCCTTCCCTTTTTTTTACATTTGTGACTAATGAATTGATGATAGCTTTATCTCCTTCGTTTTTGCCCAAATTGTAAACTTAAACAATGACGGAGAGGCATTCGTTGCAATTAGCCAACAGCTGAAAAATCTGTGGTGGCCACTTTTCATTTTTACTTTTCATTTTACTATCATCAGGTCCAGCGTACGGTACGGACGCACGCAACAGTCACAAACTGTGATCCCCAACACAGGTTAGTGATCCGAAGCTTTTTGCAATTTCCTGGCTATTTTCGAGATTTTTCAATTAAGTCAGAGAGGGTTCCAGGATCACAAACCGAGTTTGCTTTTCTCAGGTCTCTCACCACGGTCAAGGAAGGTCTTGTCAGGCAAAAAACAGGCCATTGTGGTCCTCCTGAAGGCTGAGCATAGTGCCTTTTTTAGTATCCTAGTCGAGATCTTGCAAAAGCAGTCCCCCTTGGTCAGAGAAGGAAACATAAAGCATCCAGGGCATTTATGTAAGAGTAGCTTGCTTGTGCAGTATGTAATAACTATATATTGACGATGCATATTGTAGTACTATATGGACAAGGATATGCCGTCAAGTCCAAAGAGGGTCAACATAGGGCACATTATGCATCGTTCATTCGTAATTTCATGCACGACTTCCGGAATGTTATCCTGCTTTCTTGAAGCTTTCAAAATAGTTGAAAGAGGTAAAATACCGACTTGGGTCAGCTGAACGTGAGTCGGCAGAATCGGATTCAGGATGGAGTGCCCCCCTTAAATTTCTAGACTAAGAGTGTTGATTCACAAAATGTCCCTCGGGGGGGGGATACAGTGGTAAGGGAAATATGGTGCAAGTATATTTCCCGCTAGTCAGTAAATGAGCGGGGCAATATTCTGGAAATCGTGTGTTAATGTATTAATGTCACTTTTCGCAAATACTTCTCCCTTTTTTTTACTAGAAGTGTGCCGCATTTTTCCGCTATACAGTCTTAGTAGCATGGGCAGCCAAAAAACTGAAGTGTATAGTGTACTGTGGGCAGAATGG
>JAAUXU010086059.1_pt1 | contig 14682 bp, 14 predicted proteins | sample 7278151 | NCBI WGS metagenome assembly JAAUXU01 (sample SAMN14350113, study PRJNA611818) | marine sediment metagenome | isolation source: surface marine sediment (1.8m) | place: French Polynesia: Moorea | collected 2018-08 | reverse complement strand
TCTATGTGCAAACTGCAATTTGACTGCAAAGTCCTCTGGGGTTGGTCTCAGCTCCAGCAGATTGGTTGCATGTTGATCAGGTCACACTCACAAGGCATTCTTATATGTACTAAGCAATAATCCACACTATCAGCACGATTCTCAGGTTTTGATCATCACTGTGTTCGTGAGGAATAAGAGCAAGAACGTACAGTACGAAGTACAGTACGAAGTACAGTACAAAGTACTGTTCCCTCCCTCCCCTTTTCCCCATTCAGTACTGTTTCGTACAGACCCTGACTGCAAGAGGTTGATTCTCCGTGTCAATCTTGGCGTTGATCTTGCCGGCTGCCGCGGCTATTGCGGCTGCTGCCGCGGTTGTGGCTGTAGCTGGCACACCCTCCTCGCTACCCAGGAAGCAATTTCTGTTTCTCCTCCCGCTACCTTCCCCTCCCCAAAAGTGCCCGGCAACTCTTACAAAAGTGTACGGACGTGCACACATGTGCAGCTTCACATGTGTCTTCAACATGCGTGTTTGCAAAGTTACCGGTTAATGAGCACATCATGTCTCTGGCACATATGTGCTTGACTTCAGCGCATCATTAATCTCTCCAACACAACCCAGAAACTTTTTTGAAAAGAAGAATCCAAAACTTTTTCTGGTACATTTAAGGCCACACACACACACACACACACACACACACACACACACAAACACACACACACACACACACACAAACACACAAACACACACACACAAACACACAAACACACACACACAAACACACACACACACACACCGAAGTAGCATGCGCATATATTTGTCAGAGCCCCCATTGTAGTTGTTTATCTTTGTTCAGTGCCAAGGCCAGACCAGATGCCGTTTATATCCTAACTTATGGCTGCTGCTAACTCCCAAGGAGCGACCCAAGGAGTCTTTTCTACTTCTGTATTTCGAAAAAATAACCCACTTTTGCCAAACCTCATTGAGTGAAAAGAGAGAAGAGATAAACTTAATTGCGTCTCTCTTTTCTGAATGGGGACTTTTACACAACGACACTTTTGGCCTTGGACGAGAAATAATTTGCGCACACAAAAGCGAGCAGGTGTTTTTCGGAGACAATGACTAATACGTCTTTAAAGGAAAGGCCTTGACTTATTTCGAATGAATTTATAGTACCGAAAGAGCTATAAATAAGCTCCCCGAACTGCAGTCACAAAAGTGATTTTAGTGAAGAAAGTTTACCTCTTTCTGGTTTCATGCACTACTTTTGTAACTTCACTGACCGCTGTGAATATTGCTGCAGAGGGTAAAGAGTCAGTTCAGTTGAAATTCAGACTGTCTGTCATCAGCACCAGGATCAACTGATGCAAGCTGTAACATTGCTCCCCACGCAGCTTAGGAGCGATGCGAGATAATTCAAAGTTAATTCAATGTGATGCTTTGGACGCGCCAATAGTAGAGACAATCTATGCACATTAAGTGCGAGGTCCGTATGCATGTATGGGTACATGTTCGTACTTTCGTGGAGTGGGCGAACTTACATTTTCAGTAGCAATCTGTCTGTAAGAGATACTGACGATGACGATTGCTCAATGAGACAACCGTACCCTCAGCATCCGCCACATGTCCCAGCCTGTCCAAGGCAGCTTTTCAAATCTTTGTAAGGCTTTAGAATCCTCCAGTACTCAGACTTCAGAATCCTCTCACAGATTTCGGCAAGTCTACAATTTTCTTCAGGTCTTTTCTCCTTAGGGGCTGCAAGGCTCTCAACCCTGGCCAGCTCCCACCCCCGATGCCAAGGGATTGCTGTCAAGGGTTAAAGGAGGCCACACTTCCGTGGAGCAAACTTTTTTAAAGACTTTGCTGGGTTGATTGAGCAGCATGCGCAGAGGATCCATTTGCATGAAAATGAATTCCCCCAGTGCATAACCTTGTAAGATTTTGTCCGCTCCAGGGGCAGTGACCGGTAAAATAGAAACTTAATGAAAAGGTGCCATACACTGCATACAATACGTGGCTTCTCCTGATAGACCTTTGCCATCATTGATCTATTCAGAATGCCGGAGGTAACACTGTCCCATGTTGGCAAAAAGCGTGACTGAGGCAGCACTTTTCCTCCTGTTCCCAAGGTACTTTAATGAGTCCTTGCGCTCCACAGAAGAAAACGTACATTATGGCTGTTGACATGCTGTTGTACTTAAAAAACTTTTATCAGACCCTATGATGGTCTTTGAGGCATATGCTACCTGCCACCTGCACATGATCTCCTGCTGAGTCATAATGGAGACAGACTTGAAGCCAGCTTGTAAACAACATTTCTCATGGGAAAATGCTCTCTTGCCATGACTCAAATCCATCACCTTGTCCGCCCGTTTTAGCTCTCTTTATGACGATGTTGACCTCAATAACGCCATTTCTTGGATTACAACCTTGGCCTTCGACACGGTCAACATCACCCCCCACGTGACTCATCTCTAAAGGGCATGGACTGACTGACCGGAAAGACACATCAGCTCGGAAACATTGGTGATTTAGACATTTACAAGCATGCTCCTGATGTCAGACTTTTGTGGATCGCAGAGACCCAGAGCCAAAGTAGCGTCAGTTGTGAAGGTGCAAGAATCTTCAAAAATGTCACAATGTTTTCACTAAGCAACATTTTATTTGAGTCGACGAAATTCGCATTTCTGACTGTCTTGCGCAGAAAGTCGCATGAAATGAACGAGACCAGCGACCCAGCCTCTGCTGCATACAGAGGCGGTGACGTCCCAAAAAGAATTCATGTAAAATCTGACTTCATTTTTTCAAATAATGCTTAACTGAGTTGGCCACAAAAGTGGCTGGAAAGTGACTACAAATGATACAGAAGATACAGAAATGAATGACAACATTTCTGTAACTTCTACATCATTTTCAGCAACTTTCCAGTAGGCCTTCTCAGAAGATGCAGCGTGATGAATTTTGACTTGTTTGCTCTTTTTCAGACGCAGTGTCTACCCATGACAAAATAGTGACCTTCCATCCGAATTTTCACATATGTCTTGTTCAAGAGAGAAGCTTCTTTCCAATTGATACTAATATCTCTTGATGTCACTCACTTGTAGAGGAGTCGAATGTCGATTTCCTGTAATGCTAATTTTTGCTCACCTTGTTGAAACATCCGCATACCTTGCTGTACAACTGAGCCTCCTCTGCCGCTTAAGATCGACTCTGCGCATAATAACGCGCTCTTGCAATTGCCTGGTTTGAGAAATAGCCCCCAAAACTGACAGGCCTCGGGCCTTTAAAACGCTGCCCCTCCTTATTCGTCGTAGCAGGCTGTTGGGAATTCGAATCCCCCTGGTGATGCCCCACATTTTCTCCGTTCTCGCACACTCCAAGTTTCCGCGCCCTCTCGGTCTCTCCCAAGAAAGTGTCTGTTTGGCGCCTCAACTTTTATTGTCTCGCCTCAAAGTTGGGTGCGCTTATTATGGCGCTCTTATCATTGCCTCATCCTCCCCACGACACGAGCGGAAATCGCACAAGGCCTGAGTATCCCCACTGCACGTGCTCGTGTCCCTCAACAGCTCAACTGTCCTCCCAGAAGAGATCGTTCAAAGGTGTGCCATGCATAGCAGTAGAGTCATTTGCACTGCCACGCTTGTAGGCGATTAGCTTAGACCCTAAATGGGCTCGTTGCTCCACTGTCTATCTCCACTATCCGATTTCGACGGGGGAAATCAAGAATGGCTGCAGAAGATCAGGAAGCTTGGAGAATGGATGTCTTGACGCAGAAATTGCTTGTCATACTTGAGCAAAATGTTGAGTCAAGTTCTTTTGACACTTTCTTTTATTTTTGTCTTCCTCAGCACCTACACAAGTACTTCAACACTTCCTGCTAGGTCAAATTTGCCGAAGAAGGGCAATGATCAAAGATGGAATTCCTCAATGTTGTCATTCCCCCGCCCCCATCAAAATTTTCTGATTCTATCAGCACAAAGTTGTGAGGCTCCTCCAGTGACAGCTTTCAGTCGTGCAGCTTATACTGTTTATGCTTTCGCGTGGGTATACTTTTTTACACTTCCCGTACTCGTGGAAACAAGCATCTACAGGGTGGCCAAAAGTAGCAGCTGCAGAACAGCAGATGATAATGATCTTAAATACTGGCATAGTTGTCAGTTGTCTCATCTGTCGCATATTCCTTCTGTTTACTGACTCGCTGTGTGGTACCATCCACACAGCAGGCTCGTGGGCGTTCGCCAAAATTTCCAGCAGCGTCACTGCTGCGCTGACTGGGATATATTGACGTTTGGCATTTGCAGCGATTCGAACGCAAGCGCACGTTTGACGTGTTTTTGACGTTTGACGTTCCTTACGGAGACATATCGGCTCTATCTTCCTTCGCCAGGAGCTGCTGTGGCAGTGCTGGTGGGACGTAGGTGTAGTACAAGACGTCTACGTCCCCCAAACCGCTTAGTCACAATAAAGGGTCACAGTCGGGTCACATTATGACATCTCTGTTCCAAACAGAACTGCAGCAGCAACTCCTGGCTGAAGAAGATATGACCCGACACATCTCTAACATGCATATGATGACTCTGCCCTGCCAAGCGGAATTGCTGCTGCCACTTCGTAGTAGGTCTGCGTCAAAAACGTTTCTTTGAGTTGAACTTATTTACTTCAAACACCGAACTTGACCCAGCGAGCGTCATATGTCAAAAAGTGAATTTTGCTGCGCTTGATGTTTGACGTTTGACGCTTGAAATTCGAACAGACGTTCGCGAACGCCATTTGTTCGATCCACAACCCTACAGCGTAGGGTGCAGGGACATCAGCACGGAGTATGCGAACTTCACGGCAGTTATATTTTATGAGTCGCACATGGGCTCATATCTTATATTGCACAGTTGAGGAGTCGTAATTGCCACGGGGTGCCAGAGGCAGAATGTCGTCTTTAACCTGGCCAACGCCGTGTACCTCCCCGCTAGTTGCCAAATAAAGCCAATTGAACAAGTAGCTGAAGTCATGGCCACTCTGTGCGCTCGTCACGGAAGCACTCAGAATAAATCTTTTGTCGAAACCAGATTGTAAATCCAAAGTTTGTTCTCATCCGTCATTTCTGCTACATGACACGTCACAAAGTGCAGTTGCACCTTGGCAGAAAAAACCTTTGTGTTATTGAAAGTCACTTTCTGGATAGAAGCATCCATTACTTAGCTCATACTTTCCTCTCATCTTTCAAACCGGGCATGCCAGATGTCGGCAGACGTTGCAGTGCCCTGGGCATAACTGACACAAGGACCTTTCCCAAGATCTGTCAAACTTTTTTGTCCCTTGATATGCACGCCGCAAAAATGGAGCAGTGTTTTGTCTCCCTTCTACTGTATTTTGTCAGCAAAAATGAGCCTGGTCTTTTTAGGCATTTGACGGGTGGCCAACCAAATGAGCAAGCATCGCCCTTGGCGCGAGCACAAAAAAGTTGCTCACCACGCGACCTTTGATGGGGACTTTTGACTGATGCTCTTTGCCATATGACAAGTTCGGCCTCGAGGTCGCTGCATAAGCGACTTCATAACAGTTTACAATTACTTATGTCGACATAGTTTTCTCCGTTTTGACAAGGAATTGCCCATATTTTAACTCCCCCGTCTGCACCCACAGCAGGAACAATATTGACAGCTTCATCACCCTGCTGCGTCTGTTTGCTCCTCCCTTGAAAACGCTCTACTTTCTCCTAGGCCATCTGCTTTCCCCTCGTCAACTACAAGTGGACGTTTCACAAGTCCCACGTCATGTTGGCGCTTTCGTGGATCGTCTCGCTGTTGTTCAGCCTGCCCCAGACCATCGTCTTCCACTCCAAAGAAGGATCTTGCGAGACTATCTGGGTCGAAGACTGGGGACCAAAGGTACGTTGAATTCACTCTTGGAGTTGATCCGAAAATCCCCCCGATTCATACAGTGACCACTATGCTTTTCACATGTCCAGCGGAAGTGCAATCTTCTCCCAAGAATGGGGGGGGGGTTATAGCTTTAAAACCATTTGATGCCCATGAAGGTTCAGAGAGAGAGAGAAAGCAGCAGATCCTTGGACTTTACGCAAAGCTGTAGCAACGCACCTTTGCCTCCTAGAAAAGCACTCAGCACGGCAAAAGTCTTACTTCTTCTTCAATGACAAATGAATGCCACGAGAGTCCTGATTTCGCTTGCAGCCCAAAGTTGAGAAAACTGTCTGGGGTTGAACGGGTGGTGCATGACTGGAAGACAACTTGGAGGGTGTGAGGGCAACTGAACTGTAGTAGAGTAGGAAAATTTTTGCATTTCCATGCTTCTACTGTGCACGGGGCCGAGCTGATCGAACCACGTGGATCCTTTCCTAGACACATTGGCCCGCACAATGCAGCCTCCATCATAAGATTGACATACAGTGCTGTACAGTGAAATGGTCACCAAAAGGAAAATTCAACCAAAGTCCTGACGGAGCTTTTTGGGGCCTGGGGGACTGAACTGAAAAAGTTCGTGACTTTCTGCTGCTGCATTTACTGCATGACAAGTCGCAATAATACAAGAGCCACATTTTTTTCTTGAAAACTCCAAATCCTGCTTAACCCTCCACCATTTCCCCTAAAAGTTTGGTCAAGGTCGGTCATGCAGACACTCCCTCCTCTACGAGCTCCGTCGTCCTTCATACCTTCCAACTTCGGTGCTGCGAGCTAACATAGTCGAGCCAATTGTAGCAGAAGCTTCATTTTGATAAAGCATCTGGTGAGGTGAATTGGTGTTGCCTGAACAAACCTACCACAATAGACTCAGTGTGCCAAAATGTCGCCCCAAGTGTCCCTGTCAAGAGGAGCTCATAAGTGTTCAAATTGTTCTAATAATGGGGTCGAAGCACGGTCCACGTACTATGTGTGAGGGCCTTGGGAGAAAACGCATATGTGACCATTTTTTAATTGTTAAGCACTCGTCCTTTAGGCCTACGTAAGCTGGTACGCGGTGACCAACTTCTTCTTCCCGTTCGTGGTGTTGATCTTCTGCTACTGCAATATGTGCGTCGCCCTCTGGTCCAACTTCAAGAAGAAGAAGAAAGAGCAGGAAGTGGAGCAGCCAGCAGCAGCCGCCGCGGCCACCGGCGACACCGACACCGGCACCGGCGGCGGCGTCAACGCCTTCTCGCTCATGGACATGTCTGTCAACGGCTCGACACCCGAAGGCGGTGACCGCGGCGAGAAGGAGGTGAGTGCGTGGCCGTTATTGCCATAGTCGTCCTTTCAACGCTGCAGGTTGCGTATTTCGTAGGATTTGCGTTGGGGGCCACACATTATGCCAGCAATCCCCAGATTTACGCGAAGATCTTGCAAACTCTTTGAATAGGTCAGCACTCAGTTCTCTGGGTGAGGTGTCTAAACAACAACAGCATCTTTCCAGCACACGTTTTATCGGTCAGTTTGAAGTGGGAAAAGCGGCTTTCTACTCCGCGGCTTCAGCTGTGAATCGCCCAAACGAGGACTGTACAAGTTGCCAGAATGCGGCACGGAATTCTGGTGCCTCTTCTACCTCTTGCCAAGAGGGTCCTTTCTTGTATGAGCAATGATTCCTCTGCTCCAGAAGCGCTGGCGCAACAAGAAGGTCGCAGTCTCGCCGTCACACAGACGAACGTCCGATGACATGAAAGGCGTTGACAAATTTTGTCCCGATTTGTAAGTTTGGCGACTCTCAAACTTTTTTCACCAATGTTTGTCAGTTCGACCCTCCAATATATGGGGAGGGGGGAGCTCAGGTATTGCCAAATAAAGGCTACGGAAAGGGAGAACAAAACTTGGCTTTTTATCCCTGCCACCAGAGCCCTTCGGAATCCATGACTGTGCTTGAGGCAAAGACTTCGTACAAGTACATGCAGTCAGTCTCGAAAGTATTCGTGACTCCTCGAGATGCTTTTACTCCTCGACTGCTTCCTTTCAGTACACGTTGTAGTAATAGCGCTTGGAGTCTTTCTAGTGCTCAATCACAGCAGCTGCTCCAAACTCAACATAAATCCTGCATGCACAATTGAATGCAGCAACGTTGTTGCAATGTCGACAAAAACGTAATTTGTTTAGCACTGCAGCGACGCAGCCTCCTCTTTGCACCGCTGAGAAGCTCGAGGCCTTTTTACGTTAGGTTATTTACTCCAGTCTGAGGCGAAATTGGGTACCAAAGGCGACGCCGACGATTTAGACAAAAATGCTAAGTGCCTTCGAGATGTTACCAATACTTTCGAGTCTGGCTGTATGTATGTACACGGACTCAACGGGTTGACGGTAATCTGATATCCAATTGCCCAAGTGGGTGTGGATGCAGCTGTATATCCAGCCATGAATGGAATGATCATGCTGGAGCCATCGTATTTTACTGTTTTTCAAGACACCCTGGAGCTACCTACTCGCCTTACCTAACTTAGGGGTCGCCAGCTAGGTGGAGCACGCCCACATGTCCCACAATACAGTCTCGTTGGAGATACGGATGCTGTGGGAAATGCTCAAAGGGGGGTGTCAATCGATTTGGGAGAGTCAGTAGGACAACATGGTCATCCTTTTTTTTGCAGATCACCACCATATGATTGACCTTTTTTGTAAATCATTGGAAAAGAATGAAATGTACAATTTCGCTGAGACTGACGAAGCAGGAGTCGTTCATAGTTTGGGCGTTCATAGGATGATGGCAATAACGTTAGACATTTTAAACTTTCTATTTTCCTCCATGCATTTGTTTGAGAGTCATCTACAATGGCGTTCAGAAGTATTGGCCCCTCCAGGTGGTGTATTTTTGAAAATGATCATTTATGGCCACTTTGTTCATCCGTTTTGCTTGTGTTCTGTACTAACGAGAACTGTCTGTCACTTCCTTGATACGCAAACTATCAACTAATGCCACACTGCTTAAGGCCTAAGCAGTGTGGCATTAGCTTCACTTTCGGACAATATTCCGTATAAAAGGCAGCCTTCGCAAATAACTTGTGCAATTCTGACACATAAGAGCAGTACAGAACAGCAGACAAAAGGGCCGGTGCTGGCCCTTAATAGCCAATTTTTTTCCAAGGTAAAAAAAATAAGTATAACAGCCAAGGCTTCAAGCTATCCCACGATGTAAATAGACTTTGTGTAGCTGCAGTATTATGGAAGTTATGTTGCTGGGAACAGCGAACACCAATGAACACCTGTAGAAACCAATGGCCCTGATGAACGGTTGGTGGGTGGTTGATGCCCATCCGGCGGAGTCGGGGAAGTCAGAGGTTTCCGCTTCTGAGCGCCAGTGTATGTCGTGAATTGTCCATCAAACTTCTCCGCCAACAGTTCTTTGAGTCCCTCCAGCAGTTTTCTTGTCATATATTGGGCGAAAGCTTCCTTTTGTCTTCATTTTGGAATGACGTTGAGCAAACTCGGGAAGAAAACAAAATGACCTAATTCAGAATACAAATTCCGAAAATAGAGCTTCTCTTCATCTCTGAAATGCAAGACATCTCCTGCAGAAGCTCAACCAAGGCAGCCAGGGAGACTTTCAACTTCAAAAAACAAAAATCACAGCAAAACTTGGAAGTGGTTGTGTGACTGAAGTATTAAAGGATACCGAAAAGAATCAGACATCCTCTGCTGAAATCTGAGGAAGGAACCACAATTTGTATGACTGAGTCCTTAAGAACAGAAATGTCATGGTCCAACGCTTACGTTTTCACCCGGGTTGAATGGAGAACCTCGAGGGGCCTTCTTGAGCTTAGGGTAGCGCGGATGGATGAACTACAGCGCAACCCACTTCGGGTAGCAAGGAGAGGGACGCACGCGAGTGTTGAAGTTCTTAGTGAAACAGTTTGTAGGTCAGATATATTTAGAGGCCGGCATTCACTGTCTTGGACTTTCCACATTACTGTCTCGCTCTATAATACGCAAACGTGCAGATTTTTAAATGGCAACCTCACCATCTCTTGCTAGGGAAATTTTCAAACATTTTCATGTACTTAGGTAACGTAGTAGTTTCTCTGAAATTTAGAACGTTCTGTATGACTAACCTATTGGTCGTTTGTTAGACAAGTTTGTTGAAGTTCAGGTCTTTAAAGGTAAGCAGGCAACCGAGCAGTCTGTTGTTAGACATCTTGGCAACACTTATTAAGTTATTTGTTGGCGAAGTAGCGGTTTCCTAATGTACACATTCGTTGCATTCGGTAGGTCTTTACCTAAGGTACCGTAAGATGAATTTGCTGCATCCATTAAGCTCTTGTTCGCGTCAATACATAAATATGCCAAATTTAAACAGTCTTTTTAAGAAGAGGTTGCACGTTTCTTAAGGCTTTTTACGTATCTGGTGACTGACCTTGCAGTCACTGGCTTGAGACGAGCTATTGCAAGTTTTTAGGCAGATTTTTGCAAGGCTGCAAGGGTTTTTTTTGGGCTTATGATGGATGCTTCTCTTGTCGGTCATAAGGCCAAGAAGGTATGTCAGTAGATCTAATAAGTGACAAAACTTGAGGCAAAGGAGGAGACATCTCTTAGGGTTCTTTTTGCCACAGTGAACATCTGGTAGGTGTTTTCAGAGAAACCTCTCGGAAGTTGTTAACAAGTGTCACGCTTGGAAATGGCTGGTCGCTCACACGTAGGAGACCTAAAAACTGTTCATATGTTCTTAAACGGCTGCTTAGCAGTAGCAGCCGTTGATTGGGATTTTTTCAGGCTTCCCGACAATTTTTCTAGGGTATTTTTGCATCTTCTTCTCACCAAACAGGTTGACAAATTCAACAAGACGTCACTTTCAGCACTTCCTCTGGACTTTTGGCAGACTGCCAATCTGTTCAATCTGCATTCTGATCGGATGCACGAGTTTTGGCGGGGTAGAGCCTTTTCCGCAGACACCGGAGGGGCTTCCACTCATCCACCCATCCATCCATCCATCCATCCATCCGTCAGGTTGCTCAGATATGCCAATGACGTTGGGATGACTTCGCCAATTTTGCTCAGAGACATTTTTCCGGCTACCAAAGGAGTATGAGCACGATTAGGACCACAACAGTAGCTTGGGCACGATCAAACCAAGTCTGACGTTCTGTCTGTCTTAGTGAGCGAAGAACGAATGTCTGAGAGCCACTCTTGGAATGCCTAAAAACCACTGCTTTTTGAGCAGATTTGTCTTTTTCTGTGTCCTTTTGTATCCTGTCCCTTTCCTGCCGTGATTGAGCAGAACAAGAAGGAGAAGAAAGAGGAAAAAATGGGTTTATCTGACGCTGCCGACGGCTGCTTTGTTGTTGAACTAAAGCCAACCTCAGGGAAGGAAAAAAAAACCACTGGAATTGCATTAAGCAAGTGAAACAATTCTAGTTCTTTCCTCTTCACGTCTCTTTAGGGGTTGACAGAAACGCTGGACTGAAGGCGGGAACCAACTAATGCGTGGTCCTTTTGAGGGGGGAGAAGGTCATTCCGCTAATTCTGGGTCACTTAGCGTGCGTCACCTCTGTTCTATCCCCGTCAGGGCCCGGCTGATGACGGGGCCCGCAGGTCTCTCTGGCCCTTCTGCTTCCGCGTAGGCGACGAAGAGAGTGAATTTTTAAATTTTGTTTTTCTTCTCAGAATTCTCTCAGATACTCTTCTGAGTTCTTTGAGAGATGAAAGCGATAGAAGACGAAGAATCTCTCTCCTCCTTCTTGCATTTTAAACGGAAATTTACCTGTCTCTTACTCAGATCCTACCATATATTTCTTTCTTTTCCTATGCTTCCCTAAATCGTTCCATGCAAAGCCAGCAAAAGCAATTTTTCACTTGCCGTTGGATTCCCAGATTTTCTTTGTCCAAGAGAGAGAAAAAAGCTCCCCGCTTTCGTTTACCTAGCCCATTAATTACAAGCTTCATGGGTTGTTGCTACCACCTTCTTTTCACCTTCTTCCACCCAGGTTTTCCTTCCTTCCTCACTGGTAGCAAGCAACACCAAGGTTAGGGGCAAGAAATCAGGATCCTTCTACAACGCCCCGATATTCAGCAAGTTGCTTTCGGCGCGAGCAATGTTGCAGAAAAGTGGCTCGATATCAATCGACGAGGGAAGATGTGTAGCTGTATCATACTGCACGTCCTCAGAGCACAACGCTGAGGCCTCGTCCAAATTATCGTACATTCGAGCAAGGACGCGTCAAACACTTGTGTGTACGCAAATAAGCTTATGGTGGGCCTGGGGAAAGCTGACGCTACAATTTCACCCCTTGGTCACGCATGTAATGTGTGAGCAGCCCAGAGATCTTGGACTGCTCGATTTTCCGGGAATGTGAATGAGGCACACACATTTTCGTCTCAGGGTTCCCTCCGGCGCTTTCTGTCGTTCCGCACTCGTCCCCTGCTGAGCGCGCGCAGGTGGACCAATCAGCAACACCTGAGCAGCAGCAGCAGCAACAGCAGCGGCGGCGTTCAAGGCGGATCACGGCGGCATCGCTGGCTGCGGCTCCGACACCAAGAGCGCCAACAGCAACAACTCTTGCAAGACGAGGCCCTCGCACTTCCGGACCCTCAAACGTTACTCCTCGACTCCAAGGACGACGAAGAGCAAAAATGTGGCAACAGCCAGTGGGTGGCAGCGGGAACAGGAAGGTAAGCAGCCCATAAATCGTGCAACTCTTAGGCCCTCAAACGCGCCTCTCAAAGCAGAGACCCCGCGGTATTCATAGGTGTAGGACTTACGTAATATGACGATGCAATAGAAAAGTCAGCACTGAACTGAGTTACTGTAGCGTTCACGGGTCGAATGCTGTTTTTCGGCTAGACTTTGACATCGATCTAGTTTTACATACAGGTGCGGCTACTCCAGTAATCCGGGCTTTCACTTAAAATAGCTTGAAAGCACACGCTACAAGCGGAACGAGACACTGACAAAAATGCATGTGAGGTTATTTCACGACATTCTTTTCGACATAACCAAGCATCAAGAACTTCTTTTGACACGTCCTCTGCAGGCCTTGCAGACACTCACAGTAAGGTCCAAATCGGCTGTGACTACGGCCCAAAGGCCATGGTCCCAGTGGCGGTCTTGCTGATGGAGACTAAGGGGACGTCCATGAAGTTGACCACCACCAGCCCTTCTTTAGCTGGTATGCTGGTGACCCAATTTTCAGCCTAAAGGTTTTGAAAATCACTATGTCAACATGCCAGAATTGCGTCAGTTCATTTTTCTCTTAGAAGACTTTTTTGCCTGTGAAGCCTCTACCTTGGACAGCTGTGGCAGCAATTGAATCTGCAGCTTTTTTGACATCGGGATGTCGTTGCAGGCAAAGCGTGGAGATTTCAGCCACGTCTCCTTCGTCCTCGCCGCCCTTGGGCAACGGCTCATTACTTTCGGAAACCGCGGCCGCGAGCTGCGTGTCGGACTCGCCGCTGCCGCGCTTCGGCGGCTCCCCCGTGGCTGCAGAAAGCTGCAGCCGCGGGTCATTGATGTCTCCTCCCCCGGGCAACGGCGTCTCAGCCGCCGAAACGCAGTTCAGGGGAAGATTCCTCGAAGAATCGCACCAACTTCCGCCAATGCCGCCGCCGTCGCAACGAAGGCTGAGGCAGTGCACATCTCTAGTAGAGGCGAGGCCGCACATGGCCGTCACGAGAAGGTACCGGAAAGAAAATACCGAGTGAACTAAGAGAAAAGCAGCATAAAACATAGTACAAGAAGGGTAGGTTACTACAGGAACAACAGTTCACGTATAAAACTTTAGTGGAACAGATGAAAGTGGCTTACTTTTCAACTTTTTAATGTACGTAAGCATCAGACTTCTTCTGCACATGATGACGTGACAGAGGAGAAAGAAAATCCACAGCTTTGTATTCATTTCGCCATTGCTTTCGTAGACGAGTGAGAAATACGTAAAGAAACTTTTAAGTAGCGTGCCTTTACTTCTTCCAGCCGCACGCCGCCGCCGCCGCCGCGGCTGGGTCCATATTCTGCTTCCGCGGGCGCCGCCACCGCGTGCCCGCGCTCGCACTCGATTCGCACGATCTCGAACGCCAAGATCAAGACGGTGAAGTTGACCGTGGTCGTCGTTCTCGGGTACCTCGCCTGCTCAGCGCCATTCGTCTTCGTCCAACTCTACGCAGCATGGGGAAATCCAGGGGAAAATAGACGTGAGTTTTTATAGTGTGATGCGCCAAATTTCGTTGCGTAACGCCTGCCTTATGTATACACTTCTTGACACTGTCTTCCCTCCATCTTATTGGAGACCTCGTCCACCTCGCAGTCGAGCATTACTGCCAACATGCTAAAGCAAATGTGACGCTAATCCCAGGGTCGTGACGACGACACAGCTTATGCGCCTAACTTAGATGAGGCCCATAAGCAGTCCTGAGCTTCCGCCTCGTACACTTTTCCTCCTGTTTCATCTGCAGTCAAGCTTAATGCACAGCGCGAGCGCAAATGTGAGTCGTGACATGAAGCGCGCTTCAAACGCTAACTGCAAAAGAGAAGGGTTCCAATTTTCCCGCCTCTTACACTTTTCGGAAAAGGCAAGAAACGAGTCAGGCTTGAGAAGTACTTTGGGGCCTGCCGCAAAAGCACCTACGTATTTTTTTATATCTAACAAATCTATATCTATAACAAATATAATGCGCAAGGGCCGTATTTGCGTCTGTCTGTCTGTCTGTCTGTCTGTCTGTCTGTCTGTCTGTCTGTCTGTCTGTCCGTCCGTCCGTCCGTCCGTCCGTCCGTCCGTCCGTCCGTCCGTCCGTCCGTCCGTCCGT
>JAAUXU010024171.1_pt1 | contig 14685 bp, 18 predicted proteins | sample 7278151 | NCBI WGS metagenome assembly JAAUXU01 (sample SAMN14350113, study PRJNA611818) | marine sediment metagenome | isolation source: surface marine sediment (1.8m) | place: French Polynesia: Moorea | collected 2018-08 | reverse complement strand
ATAAGATAGCATTTTAGCACAAACAAAATCAACACTTATGTATAAACAGCACATAGCAAACTCCAAAAAATGCTTTGCTTTGCAGATCCATGTACTGTGCTACTGTAGTAACCCTTCAAATTGAAAGTACAGATAGAAAATCAATTTTCTTTCAAAAGATTCTACTTATACCAGCTACGCCAGTGTCCAATGCCAATTTTCCACCATGAAAATCCGAAGTTGACATTTTCGAACTAACCGAATAACTATATTACCGAAGAAGTTATTGCTGGAGGCACAAAAGGTACCGAGAATCTGACTTTTGACAAGAATGGATTCAAGTGGAGTCTGACAACAAATATAACGTTAGCACGCGGCAAGAGATTAAGGGAATCGACCCAGTCGAATGTATATAGTACACCTATATACGTTAGGCTAGGTGAGTCTTTACAGAACATCGCGTGGACAATCGTAATCTTGATGGCGAAATCTAATTACATCTGGTCAAGAGCATGTGATTATCCCTAGTTAAAACTTATGCTAGGGAGCCAGGTAGTCAATGTGTCGCACATGCTGCGACTGACTAGTACAGAAGTCGATAAGTTATTATTGATATCGAGCTTGCGTAGAGAAACTACTCAGTCTGAAATTTTTAGAAAGTGGCAGGATTTCTGAAATGCTATTTTTTTATTATTACATCACCACCATGGGCTTCAATCACAAGTCCGGACTAATTATTCGTGTATCATCTTCAGTGTTGCTCCCACCATTGAAGGTTAAGGGCAGCGCAATACGATAAAAATGTAACCAGTGCTCTCAGCTTTGATGTAGGGCAATAGTGAGCACTTTTAAATGAAGTTTGACATGTCTACTGACATCACATCTCACATCATATGTGACATCGTCTAATATATGTCACACGTGCAACACTTGTTACACACACTTTGTTGGTGTTCCAGCACCACAAACATTGGATCGCTTTCACCTTTCGGCGTCAGTTAAAAGGGGACGCAGCAGAACTCCTATTCAGGGCGTAGGAACAAGTGGTAGTCGTAATTGTGTGTAAGAATTTGTTTCTTCTTCTCTTTTCACTTAACTGTGCAGTATTATCAAGTTGCTTTCATTGAAAGCAAAAATCACAAACAGAGTGAACCTCTGGTTCAAGGTCAGTAGTAGGGCGAGAAACGCTTTCCTCTCAAAGGAGTAGGAAGACATGGAGTTCGATCGCGTCTTGGACCACATAGGGCACACAGGCAGGTGGAACCTGCTCAACTACGCCTTCCTCAGTTTGACCTCGGTCATGGGAGGCTTGGTCGTCATCACCCACTCGTTCGCAGGTAAGTGCAGTGCGTGTGCAACGCCTCAAAAAGGAGCAAGTTTTCGATGCACTAATGGTCACGAGCATTGACGCAAAACTCCAGGCTTAGAACCCAAGTACCGTTGCAAGATCTTGGGCTGCGACAAAGAGAACGAGCCAGCCTTCGACGACATCCCCTTGGATCTGGCCTTCGACAAGGAGGACTTTTGTCGGGCGTTTCCTTCTCGCAACGGCTCCTGCACCGACTTCAACAGAGACGAGGCTCTCTTGAGGCCCTGCATCGACGGGTTCATCTTCAAAGACTTCGACATGAACTCCACTGTCGTCACCGAGTTCAATCTCTTGTGCCAGGACCAGTACAAGGTGACAGGACGCATGCATTTCACTGCGCACTGCATACGATGTACGCAAAGCAAGCGGAGGGACACGATAGCATCGAACACGATGGCCACTGCTGGGCTTCTGACGATCGTCACTAAAGCGAATGAGGCATTTCTCCAAGTGGAGAGTGCGGGTGTACAAAATATGACTAATTCATCGTTGCGGACATTTTTGAGTCACACGGTACAGCCCTTGCCGTATGTAACATCCGCCAGTGAAACGATTTCCATACGCTGCGCTGGCACCGTCAGGTATGGAATCGGTCATTGAGACGCTCAGACACGAGATTGAACACGCAGTTCAACTTTTTGACAGTCCATTTTGATGCTAGAGCGCTCGAACTGTAGCAAACCCGAAATGCATCATTTTTCACCTCTTGCGATGGTTTTTTTTCTCAATGCAATTGGCACTGACTGTCGGGGGGGGGGGGGGATGACTGCACCCTTCCCGTTCAGATCCTGGAGGGATCCTCCGGATCCCCCCCCTCCCCGGGTTCTCTTTATGACAATACCTCACGTATGTTGCCCGTTCTTCCTTCGTTCTAGTGATGGAATGAGCAGGGCTCGAAGCTCAAGGCTCGAGCCCATGTTGAGTAAGCTTGAAAAGGTCAACGATCAAAACTAGGAACTCGATTCCATTACTACTTTGCTTTCACTCAGCCCAACGACTTTAGATGTCTACTTATCACCCGAACGGGAGGTTTTTACATCTTGCATCTTTTTTTTTTAACTTCTGTTAAGTTGGGGTGGGACTGTACAAGTGGGAGGTCCTCATTCTGTGTGACCTCCTAGGTCGCCCTGGCCGGCACCGTCTATATGGCTGGCCTCTTGGCCTCCTCGGGTCCTCTGGGCCTCTTGGCTGATCGCTTGGGTCGGAAAGTGGTCTTGGCGGCCTCCATCCTCCTGACCGCCTCTGGGTCGCTGGGGGGAAGCTTCGTTCCGAACTACGAGCTTTACTGCGTGACCAGATTCATCACTGCTTTTGGTAATAGCGTCCGAATCGATTGAAACAATGCATTGTCTCTCTGTTCTTTCCAGGCGGGATGGGAACTTTCATGATCGGCTTCATCTTGCTGGTCGAGTTGGCGCCCACCAACCACAAGACCCTAGCGGGGGTCCTGTTTCAGTCCCCCTTCGCGTTGGGAGAAGCAATGGTCCCTCTAGTGGCGTTCCTCCTGCCGCAGTGGAGGGATTTTCAGGTCAGGATGCAGTGATGCGCAGTTCAGGTTTGCATCAATCGCCAGATAGCAAGATCGTACTTTGTAAATCATATTCATCATAACACTTTCAGAAAATGCTTAGAAACGTCCGTAGCTGTGAAGTCTCTTGCAGCTTGCCGTCTCAGTCCCCCTGATCCTCGCCATCTCGGTCTGTTTAGTCGTCCCTGAGTCGCCCAGGTGGCTGTTGAAAGTGGGCAGGTACCGAGAGTACCAGAAAGTCGTCGAGAAGGCTGCCAAGATGAACAAGGTTTCAAAGGACCATCCCCCACTGCTTCCATGAAAAATGGCCCACACATGTTTCAGGTGGATCTTCCGCTGGAAGTTACGGTCCTGTCGAAACCTGAGGAAGTGGCAACAGCTCTGGACGAAGTCGACTATGTAACCCAAGATGGCGACGGGAAGAGACTTGGCATTGGTGTCCTCTTCTCCAACCGCACGATTGCCCAGATCACCTTGACCATGTGGTTGAACTGGAACGTGGTCACCATCGGCTATTACGGGATGAGCATGAGCGGCGTGAATCTGGGTAGAAATATATTTACGAATACTCTCCTGGTACGCAGCCCATGAGAAGCGTGAGGGCATTCAACCACACCCAAGTCTTTCAGGTCAGCTTGGTGGAGATCCCAGCCCATGTCTTCGTTGCCCTCTCCGTCGACCACCTCGGCCGGAAGACCATGTTCGTCGTCTCCCTCTTCCTCAACGGTTTCGGCTGCATCTCAGCTGCTTTTGTCCCTGAGGGTGCAGTCAAGGTCTTGGTGGCACTGATTGGTATGCTTGTTCACGGGATGAAGACATCTCTCTCAGCCTTTTCTTGGTCCCCTTCATTTAGGCAAGTTTGGCGTGGCATCAGCATTCACAGTCGTCTACCTCTACACCGCTGAGCTGCATCCAACCGAGATCCGGAGCACAGCAACTGGAATCTGCTCTCTGATGGCCCGAATTGGAGGGATGGCGGCGCCGCAGGTATAATAAGATGGTGGTTCCAGCCTTGGCAACCCTGCTGACCTCTTGCACGTGCTGCAGGTTGCCATTTTCTTGCCCAGTTTGACCTTTCGTGAGTTTCCATTCATCGTGATGGGCTCGATGGCCTTCATCGGGGCGCTTCTCTCCCTCCTCCTGCCCGAGACGCTGGGGTCGCCTCTGGTGGAGTCGCTCAGCGAAATCGACCTCATGCAGGAGAACTCCAAACCGTTCTTCTCGTGGTGGAGCTCAAAAACACTGGCCGAGCATTTGGCACGACGCCAGCGGCAGAAGAAAAATCGTGCTCCATCATGTTAAATGATTGTTTCTAGTAGAATTTCTTCTCTAGCACAGTAAAATTTGGTTTTCTCCATCTGGAAGCGAAATTTTATTTAACTACCGTAAATATACTCTGTTAGATTAGACACACTTTAACAGATAGTCCACAAACGGGACACCTCTACGTGAAGAACGCTAAGTAATGTTTTGCCAACAACTTGTTTGCTGAATTCATTAAAATTACGTGAGCAAAATATGGTCGCATTGAGGTGCCCGTAACTGATGCTGTAAACTAAAAATGCGATCTTAATGTACATCAACCTACGATATAGAGAATCTCGGAATGATTTTAGCGTATTTCCGTGACATTAAAGATTTTCATGCAATAAATGGCTAAGTTGCCAAAGAGCATCCATTGCAGAAGCCAACAAGCATGAATCTTCGCTATATCCACGGTTGACTGCGCATTCCACACCTGAGACCATGTTGAACTTAAGAAAAGGTGGCACAATGGCCCAATTACTTGTGAGTCACACTGTACTCTGCTACTACAACCCGGGGAGTGTTCGGTGGATCACGTTCGAAGATCGCCTCCCCCCCCCCTCTAGAATGCAGTCCATCAATTAATGGACTGTAATTGCCATGACGCACAGCTCTAATGTTCGCCGCCCCGGTGGGCACACCCCCTGTACACGACCCCCGTGCTTTGTGCGCGTACTATTTCCTATCTGTCGCTGAGAGTCCTTCTTATGGACTACGCATATTATTAAGCATCACTCTTGAACACACGATTTAGAAGCTTGTGGCCGACGTTGTTCGCACCCCGCCCGGAAATGTTATAATGGTCAAAAAATCCTCCACCACTTCTGCAAGTGGTGCCAAGCAGAGCTCAGTCTCCTGATCTAAATCCTAGCTGCTCGTCCTACTCATTATTACTCTTTTTCATATTTTATTAACATTTGTTAACTCAGCAGACAAACAAACACACACAGTTTCCGTATGCTTATGCGGGGACCTCTGACATCACTGGTTGGGTCATCACCATGATCCCAACGAGTCTCAGAGCGGCCTAAGCTCTGTTTACACACTGCTTTGGGCAGTAGGGGACGAATAAATCGAGTAATATACAGTATGTCTCAAAAGTCTGACACTTTTTGACGGCCAGTATCTCGGGAACGGCTAGGCCTAGAACAGAAATTCTCACTGCACATAAATCATGAATATCACACATTTACGACCTCTTCTAGGCCCAGCCATTCCTGAGACATTCTGTACTTAGGTTAAATTCGAGTAACCTCGAGTATTTTTTCTCCCCCCTAATCCCGCAAAACCTTGAGTATTCGAGTGCTCTCCCTGTCCCATCCCTAGCACAAATTAACTGATCCAATAACTTTATCGAGCGTGTACGTATGAATGTCTTGTCTCACCTAGAACTGACATCAGGTTAAGTTACAGACTAGAACATTAAGGTTAAGTTACACCTGCTTAAAAAGCTTCAGAAGACGATGAATTATGAAGACATCCTTGAGCATCTGGGAGACAGTGGACGATTCAGCATTATCAACATTTCGCTCTTAACCCTGCCAGCTGTCATAGCTGGAGCCTTCGTGCTTACGTATTCATTAACAGGTGAGATTGATCTGGGGGGAGGAAATAAGGATAACGTTTGTATCTTAATACGAAAGTTACTTTCAATTTGTTTTTTAGCGCCGAGGGGAAACGTTTCGGGATCTTATCTATAGTCTGTCAAAATATAGTATTGAGCGCGAAATGTTTGAAATAATGTTGATTTTTTTTTTTAGCGAAACCGGGAAATATTTCGGGAGTTCCGGGTGTGCCAAAACAATTGCAGCACCCATTTTTTGTAGTTGATTTTGGGGAATAAGAGGTTTTGGGGGAAGATTTTGGTATGAGAGGTTTGACGGGACCTTTTTGAGAAAATCATGATCTATTTCTCTGTGCAAGTTCACGCTAAACAAAGATATATAGTCAGAAACGATGAGGAGATTAGTACGTGCAGAGATTGAATAGTAGGTAGTGTAGTGGCCAAAGTACAACTACGGTAGGGGGGCACGAGACGGACAGAGCCACCATGAGCAGGTTCGACCAGCTGTGAAGAGCCGACTTGGGCCTTGATGTCGAGAGACCCTGTGAAGTCTAAAAGCTAGACTAAAAGCGTGTGTTGGGCCCAGACTAACAGCGTGTGTGAAAGAAAATGGCAGCATTTTTGAAAAATGAGATGGTAAACAGCATAACAGTTACATGGTTGTAATTATATATTAACGACTCATATTCTAGTACTATATGTACGCGAGCGGTGTCAAGTCCAAGGAAGGTGTACATATGACTCCTCATCATGCATCGTTAATTTGTAATTCAACGCATGATGTTCGGAATACCACCAGTTCAACGGTTTTAGAGTGTTGAATCACAATAAGTCCCTGTGGAGAGGGCCATACAGTGCAGATGGACTTATGGAGCGATAATATGTCCCTCCAGAGAGAATAAGCGGGAAAATATTTGGAAAATCGTGCATCAAATGACCAATCTAGTCAACTTCTGCGTTCGGCGTAAATGTGCATGATGAGATTGCATCTAACCGTTGATAGATGTTGTGCGTGGATCTAGTTTTATCATAGCGTGATTATAGGTGTGATTTTAGGTGAGTCCCCTCCCTCCGAAAGCGTAGGTGCTCAGGCTTAACATAACCCAACTAGCCCTAACTTAGCACAACCTGGCTTAATCTAAACTCAATCCACGTTACTAGACCAGTCCAACTAAACAAGACTTCAGCTTAGTGTTGAGGCTGAGCATCTGCACCCATTTTTAGGGGTGACGCTCAACATAGGAGCGCAGAATATCATTCTGCGCATAGATTCATTTTGATGCGCAACAAATATTCGCCCTCCATTTTGGGGTCACCGTGTAAATTATGCAGGACTGGAGCCCTCGTCCTACCACTGCGAGATTCCTGGCTGCTCGTACACGTCCTTCAACGACATTCCCGAGTCGATTTACCCGTACGACGACGGAGAGATCGACTACTGCAGCCACTACCCCTTGGTATCAAGTCAAAATGGATCCTGCCCTCTGGACGCCTTCGACCTCACCGGGAGTCCCGTCCCGTGCCCCGACCCCAAGGACACCAACTTCCTCTACGGCGACTTCGAGATGGACGCCACAGTCGCCACAGAGTTCAACCTCGTCTGTGACGACCAGTTCAAGGTGCTGTCAACGTTTGATCTGATTGCTGTGTTTGTGATTCATAAGTGCAGGTAGTCTGACCCCCAGAGGATGAATGAGCGCTGTGAAGCACGTCAGAAAAAGTGTGAGGACACACGAAGGTCACCGGAATGAGGAGGTTGGATGTGTGGTCGTACCAAAATAGAAGGGGGTCGATGATGAAGTCCTCGTCGCTCATGCGGCTCCCGCACGACTAACGCTTGACTGGTTTTTGCAGGTTGCCCTGGTGGGCAGCATCTACATGATCGGCCTGCTGCTTGGCTCCTTCTTCTTCGGCTACATCTCTGACCTCCTCGGCCGCTGGTGGGCCTTGCTCATGTCGGTGCTGCTGACGTGCACGGCCTCTCTGTTGGGCGCCTTCGCAAACAGCTACGCTATCTACTGCGTCACCAGGTTCTTCACTGGCTTCGGTGACCGGAAAATGATCCAGGCATTCCTCATCTGTGCCAATTCGTTAATGTTGTAATGTTTCCAGGAAGCATGGGATGCTTCATCTGTACCTTCGTGCTCTGCGTTGAGATCGTCAGCGACCGCTTCAAGACTGCCATTGGCATCCTCATTGAAGTACCTTTTGCAGTAGGGGAAGTTATCGTGGCTGCTCTGGGAATTGGGATCAAAGACTGGAGGAATTTACAAGTAAAAGAAAGAAAAGCAAAACCTTCCAGTTACCTTGTCCGATTAAGGACATAATTCTTCTCCCAAGATCGCCATTTCAGCTCCCATGTTTTTGACGGTGCTGATTTTTCTTGTCCTCCCGGAGTCACCCAGGTGGCAGCTGGCCAAGGGCAAGAACGAAGCATTCGTCAAGACCGTCAAAAAGGCCGCCAAAATGAACAAGGTGGCCCGACAACGACGCCATCGTGACTTCATTTAGTTGCATCAGCTTGTCCCTGTCTAGGTTGAGATACCCTCGAAGCTGCTGGAGGTGAACACAGACGCGCCCGGAGAATCTGGAGAGGCATCAACGTCTCCGCCCAGTGAACCTTTGGGTCTCTCCTCCCTCTTCTCGTCACCATTGATCACGAGGATCACTCTCGTCATGTGGGCCAACTGGATCATCATCACTCTCGGCTACTACGGCATCAGCATGGGTGTCGGCGATCTGGGAGCCGACGTCTTCGTCAACCTCATCCTGGTCAGTGAGCGTCGAAGCGACGGTTAATTTCTTCTCACAGTGCACTTTCTTCTTGGCACAGGTATCTGTGATCGAGATTCCCTCCTATTTCTTCATCCTGTTCACTGTGGACCACTTGGGGAGAAAGCCAATGCTTGTTTATGGCTTGCTCTTGACTGGAGTGGGGTGTCTGTCTGCAGCATTTATGGAAAATGAAGTCGTGCAAACCACGCTGTCACTCATAGGTAAATTATGCTCAAGGGTTCTTTTACAGTCTACCAAAATGGATGGACGAATAACTCTATTATTTTAACTGGACGGTGTCGTCCGTCCAATCTCTAAACCCAACGTGGACGAAGCTCCCCCCTCCTTTCCCCCTCCCCCCTGGTGGGGAGTAATGAGTAAAGCGTTAATTTAGTCAAACTTATATAAGTGGACTTGCGCCTTGGACCCTATGAGGGGGGAAGGGGGAATGACCTCCTGAGGGAACCCGTTACATTTTAGGTCGACCCTGTCAGGGCTAATAACTACAGGGTGGATGTATCAGTAACTTTTTGCAGGAAAATTTGGAGCCTCTGGAGTGTTCGCTTTGATCTACTTGTACACAGCGGAGCTGTATCCTACTGAGATTCGAAGCACTGCAGTTGGACTCTGCTCTACCTTTGCCAGGATCGGGGGTGTGGCTGCACCTCAGGTATGCCTGTTGATGGGCCAAGTGTGTTGTGGCCGGGGAATAAAAGTAATTCACCTAAAAGTCCGGGTTCGCAGAAGCAGAGTACAGCTGGTGAGTCAAAAGTAGTGTCAGCTTGTACTCCGTGCTTTTACCATCCTAACTCCAGGAAAAGTTGAGCAACTTTTTCAAGTTCAACTGGGTCAACAGACCCTCTGGTCAGCAATGCACTGGGTGGTGAGGACGAGGGCCAATGCTTTAATGAAGCACCGTTCCTTAGGTCTCTACCAAAGTTTTCGGGAGTATCATTCCTCATTTTCAATCATAGGTTGCTCTGTATCTGCCTGATGTGACTTTCGAAGCCTTTCCTATGCTCCTCATGGGATCTTGCGCCCTGTTTGGCGCATTTTTGGCACTCCTCCTCCCGGAGACTCTTGGATCTCCGCTTATGGAGTCACTTTCAGACCTGCAGCACCTGGGAGGTGAGAATTCCAAGCCATTCTTCGCTTGGTGGAGCACAAAGCAACTCCAGGATCACATGAACAAGCAGCAAGAGAAGGCTTGACACATTTTTCTTGGCTTACAAATAAAGGCTTCGGATGAATTTGGTGTCGTGGACACATGGAGCCCTTACCACAGTCGTTGAGATTCCAGCGCTATAAATAGTGTATAGTTACATGACTTTCCCGTTCGGTCGTCGTAACTTAACTCTGCAAATGGTGCCCGCCAAGTTCCTCCCATTCCAGTCAAGTGTCGTTGTCCCCTGCTGTTTTGGGCGTCCAAAGAGAAAGTTTTGGGTGACGGCAAATAGAGCTCTCTGTGATCATGCCAGGACTCCAATATTGACACATTCGACGTGTTTGCCTCCTCTTACCTGTCCAGAAGAGCAGCAGACCTTGATGCCAGCCAGGGAGATGCTAACCAGAACATTCCTCTTAGGCGGAACTTCCTGAGGGAAAAAAAAGACAAATGTGCACGAATATGTAAATTAGGCTTAACTTTGTAGAGTTTTGCTGCTGCATGCTAAGCCTCCCCCCCCCCCTTGAACGTTTTTCTGCCTGAGCAAAAAAAAAGGGAAGCCTCCAGATAGTTGCTTTCTGTACTTGGTCGAGACCGAAAAAGCAGCCACAGAAAACGAGGAGGTAACGAAGAAGGCGAGTGAGAGGTTAAGTGGCAAAAAGTGACTGCGGTAGAATGATCTGAGAGAGTGCTATTGTGTACTGGGAGGGGGCGGAGGCCGGCGCGCAGATTCAACACCCTCCATCATGTTGAACGGGGGCGGCCCCGACGAGGCCTGAGCTTGTTTACGGACGATATCAACGAACATCACCTTCATGGAGAGGAGCTGCTTCCTGACGAAAGTGGCCCTGCCGGTCTGGTCGGTGGCCTGGACGGGGAAGGAACCGAGGTACTGGAAGAGGGAGAGAAGAAGTGTTTAGTCGAGGCATTATTACTTGTGTGTATGATATGAGACAGCATAACTGTCCTGAATTCAGCTCATTCTCCTCTTTTTCCTCCTCTTGGCAGATGTGTATTCCAGAGCAGATAAGGATAAGAAGCTCAGCTGTGACAAGGAGAACATTAGTCATTGTATAAATCTGGAAGATGTCTGGCTGTCTCTTCAATTCATCTTGTGAAAAAGCACATTTCTATGTACTCGGCTCAACAACTACTGACTGGCGAACGAAAGTTGGGGAAATATGTGTCAGGTGTACTGACTTTCCCGGAGAGATGGGGCCCAAAAGCCCGGGTTGACCGGGCGCCCGGCTGAGCAATTCACCACATAAATCTTAGTCATAATGGAAGAGAAGCATCCGCTGTTCACTTCTTTGCGTGCCTTATTTGCTGTAGTGTCTGTTCGCTTTCTTATTTCACGCAAGGTTGCACACCTGGATCAATTTTACGGACGAACGGGGTGAGTAGCGGGAACGGAAAAGGCTGCTCAGGGCTGGCGGGGTCATCCCGGGGCGGAAACGGAAAGCGGGGGCTCGTTCAGGAGGGTCACGCTGCAGAGGATCCTTAACAAGGTCAGAATTTTTCAGGTCGGGAAATCCAGATCTTTTGTCTCTGGCACTTGTTCAAGCCTCTCTCTCTCTCTCTCTGCGTGTGTGCGTGTCCGGATGTCTCAGGGGTGCAATCGCCGAGTTCCAATTGAGCAGCCTCAATTTCGGCATCTACGATAGATCGAGCGAGAGAACTCTTGAAGGATAGACGAAGGGGAATTGAAGGTGATTCTCGCTTGATGACTCCTCATTTCAACGGAAAATAGCTTCCCAGAAGATGAAGTTATCAGGGCTGCTACTGCTTTCTGTGTCTCCCCCCCCTCCCCAAGTCTAACCCAATACCCAAGGATGCGCTCAAATTTCTTACACTTTTTGGGCACATCCAAACATCGCCACTTTGGGGGGGGGGGAGGGGAAAGAAACGATTTCCGTAGGTAATTTCCGAAGAACTTTTTGCCGCCTCGTTGTTTCTCTCTCACTTTCGCACATTTGTTTCCGATATCGGCGTGTCCAAAGCTTGTGGTAATGCCTGCCAGGGCCTCGTCTGCGGCTCTTGGCCAAGTGCCAGAGGAACACCAAAATGGGGTGCGCGCCCGAGAGAGAGAATTTCCACACGAAAAAAGCCTTAAACGTTTTCCCAGGCAAGTATCTAAAATCGGGTGGGTCGAGAGAAAGAGAGAAAAGAGAAAGCATCACTAAAACCCTTTAAAAATGAGAGGGATTTCCCTCCCCCCCCTGTGAAATCTGCTTTCATTTCTCCTGATCTTCCAACGGTCATTTTCACGCCCCGAGGGCCAGAAAGCCATATGGGACTTTTCCCCCCTCTCTCCCCATCTTTCCACCCCCTTTGTTTCTTTGTTTGCAGAGTGGTTGGGATGTATGGGGAGGGGGGATGTGTGGTGAAGGTATTACATGGCTGCTACATGAGAGAGCTTGCCAGACATTTATTGGGGAATTGAGAGAGAGGAGAACATCGGATTACTCTGTACCACTTCCCCATATCTAACGTTTGTGTGTGTGTGTGTGTGTGTGTGATTATTACTCGTCCGTCAGCAGCTTTTGCAGATTATTTCCATGCAGCAAAAAAGTTGCAGATTTCTCTGTCTCTCTCTCTTGGGACAGAGAGAGACCTCGTACTGAACAGGTGATCTCAGTGAAGTCTTTGTGCAGGTCTTGCATGATGCGGCAACTTTGTGACAAAGAAAGAGCGAAATCTTTGCAAAAATGTCCTGTCTCTGTCATATCAACATGCGACCCCACGTTATCCTTTGAGGCTTTGCAGGTTCATGCAGTTATTGCATGATGCAAAAAAAAAGTTTGCAAGCCCAACAGACAATAAGGAACAGTCCCAACAGCACTTTCGTACACACTTGGAGGAGGCCCCCAATACTTAGCTGCAAAAGTGTACCCAGAAGCTCGCATAAGAAAATTGGGTTGACATCGTTACGTCGCTTCTGCAAGCATCGTCGTTTGTGCAGCCAAAAAAGTTTTATCTCCCACAATTTCGACTTGGTCGCTGAATGCAGCAATACTTTTTTTAGGGGAGCTGCCCAAAAGTTAGCTGCTCGTCGTCGTCTCAGATTTTTTTTTGCTGTTTCCTCGCCTCATTTTTTTCGTCTTCTTCTTCCATAGAACCAGGATTTCTACCATGTTTTTCTCTCCCAAAGTCTCTACTCCACTACTGAAGTGCCTGATGAAAACCACAAGTTTTTCCTCGGAGATAAAAGTTTTCTCCCTCAAAAGATTTTTGCTTTCCCCCCTCCCTCCTCCTCCTCCTCCCTGGAGGTAACACCTGATTTGAATTCCTAAAATCTCAATCCTCCGCAGGCCTTTTCTGCCCGACGAAGATTCACAATCTCCTTTGAACTTGTATTAAAACAAACCTGTCTGCAGCTCTAGCGTCTGACACAGTAAAAATTCTCAGCCCCACATTTGCAAATCTTGGCATTCTTTTGCGAAAACAGGCACACAAATCTGGAGCTTTCACCCTCTGGTGGGAGGGAGAAGAAAAAAAAGGGAAGGAAACTTTCCGCTTTATAGCACGGCCTCCCCTCCCCATACGGCTCCCCTCCCCAAGGGCAGCCGAGGCCGGCGGCCTCGGCGGCGGCCTCAAAGAGCTGAGATAGCAAGTTTTTCGACTCAACCACATTCACACCGGATGAAGAAATGGAGACACACAAACTTTTGCAGCTTCATTTGCTGAAGGGGGGATTTTCTTATTTACTTCCCCCCCCCCCCCTCCTTCCCAAGAAGAGCAGCTCCTAAGAACTATTTTGAAGTTGGTGCAGCTCTCGAAGATGCAGACAGCAAAAAGACTGAGGGAGATTCATTCTGTGCTTCAGCCTTAATGGCTGGAGAGGAATTTGCCTTGCAGATAAGTTTGTGAGCCTTAATTACTTAGACAGGGGGAAAAGAGACTAATAACTGAGGAGGGAGGGGGAAACTTTCCTAGTGCTACACGGAAACAGTCGAACAAACGACGCATCTGAATCTTCAGTTGAAAATGTACTGTGGAGAATTTATCGTGTGAGATTAAAAAAAAAAAGAGCACTCGACCCAGACGAGAACGTGTTACAAACGTCTTCAGAGGGGCCTCAGCGCCCTAATACATTCCCCCCCTCTCGCCCTCATGTTTGCACAGAGAGTCCGTCGAATTTTTTCCCCTGCCCCTCGCTTCTTAACTACAGTTCTTTTCTCCTGCTTCTTCTTCTGTCTGCCGAGGAGCCGAGGTTTTAAGTCCGCCCTGGCCGCCCACTCTGGCCTCTCTCATCCGCCCATTTTCGCTTTTGCCCGCCCAAAATTCCCCATCCGGCGCCGGCGCCGGCGCCGCCGCCGCCCGCCCCAACTTTTCTCTTCCCCACCCACTCCTTGAACTCTTTCTTCACCCCGGAAATCGCGGGCCCGGAAAATTGAGTTACACACGTACCCGGGCGTCTTGGGGCACTAATTTCGCCGGTGGTGAATTAACGAAAGAAATGAAAAGGTGGGCCTGGACCTGGGCCTCTTCGACTATTCGGCCGTTTGAGAGCAGATTAGGGATGCTTTCGCCACATGAATGATGCATAAAAAAAGTGTGGAGGAAAAGGGGGCCTGAGGAAGTGAGATGGGGGACGACGAGAGAATCTTTTCAGAGAAGTTAAGGCTGAAAGCAATGAAATTCCTGCAGGAAAAGGTCTTTGAAGTTCAATTTGATAGGGAAGGGTAGAGGATGGGATACCAAATACGTGTGCTACAGGGTGTTGCCGCGGATCCGGAGGACGCAGGGGGCAGCGAAGTGGCCACAGCTCTCCTGACTCACCCGGTGCGTGTGCACAGAGAACAAGAGGGCGTGGGTCGCTCAAATCCAATAATGTCAAGCTAGGGGGGGGGAGGAACCCCACTGAGCTCCGTTATTTTTTTGGGCGTGGGGGGGGGGGGGGGGGGGCGGGGGGGGGGGGGGGGGGGGGGGGGGGGGGGTGGGGGGGGGGGCGGGGGGGCTGGGTTGGGGTTGGTTGTTTTTTGTGGGGGGGGTTTGTT
>JAAUXU010152693.1_pt1 | contig 14689 bp, 10 predicted proteins | sample 7278151 | NCBI WGS metagenome assembly JAAUXU01 (sample SAMN14350113, study PRJNA611818) | marine sediment metagenome | isolation source: surface marine sediment (1.8m) | place: French Polynesia: Moorea | collected 2018-08 | reverse complement strand
TTCATATAAAATCACAAAGGACTTATTTTTACTCTTGCTTATTCATACGTGTGTTCCCCCCCCCCACTCCTTTGAGCAAAGCAGAAAATATGATATTTCTGCTAGGAAATGTGCTGTGATTTGCTGTTGGAGGGGCTCACATTTAAAAAACCCGGAGGGGCTACCTTCCCCCACCCCCTTGTTGCCCAGTCAACTTTTCAGCACGCGTTCATAAGTCACCGCCCCCCTTCCCAGCATCACAACTTCCTTAATACTGCAGTCACACAAACTCTATTAACACCGTCGGAAAGGCAAATTAACCCTATTTAATTTCAGTTTATATAAAAAATGAATATTTAAGGCGACGCTGGAAGGCAGCGAGTGCAGTCGTTGCAGTGTTGTCGAACATGACATACGCTGTACTGGAACGTGTAGATGTGATATTTGGGCACAATCTTGAGTGCACAGCTTCAATGTTGAGGCAATTTGGAGCGTAAGTGTTCAGGAGGAAGTCAACTGGAGAAGGAGGCTTCAAATTTGGCTTTTTCATGGAATAAAAGTTGATGAAATTGCCTGAAACTATTGTGGGGGATTCCCCCTCCCCTCAGCCACCCATTTCCAGGGGGATCCCCCCCCTGACCCCTCTGGTGCCGCACGAAGGTACAACGGGAGAGCGACAGGGTGATGCCTCGCATGGACATCGACGACCTGGACGGCAATGCCAGTCTGGACGGCAACTTCGCCCGACTTCTGTGGCTGCGAGTCTGGACAGTCAGATTTCACTGCTCTGGTTGATTTCTCCGCTGTCCTGCTTTACTCCTGGATTCCGCTGTCGTTTGTCTCTGCTTTTTCGCCTAGTATTCCAGTGTCTCCAGGTCATAAGCAAGACTTGCTGCTGCTGCCCTGACAGCGTCTTGAATTCGGCATTGACACTTGCCAAACAAAGACATCCTTGCTGTTGTCGGTGGTGCGTACAAGGCTGTTAAATGCAGGCAGTCAGACAAGACAGGAAGGAAGGAAGCAGGAAGACAATGGCTGCTGCGGTCCTCCACCAGTTGGGCCAGCAGCAGCAGCATCACCACTGCCACCACTCCTTGGGCCTGGCTGCCAGCAGCGACAACAACAACAGCATGGACGCTGCCCGCAAGCACAAGGAGGAGCATCTCGTAATGCCTCTCAAGGGGTTGTCCCCAGCCCAAACACAACGACGGCGATGACAGCAGCAGCAGCAGCAGCAGCGACAACAACAGCAACGTCTTCAAGGGGAGGTAATTTCAACGCACGCCCGGAAATTAGCCTGGACCAAGGAAGACGTGATCTCAATTTAGTCGCACCTTTGTTGACCTTTTCCAACTAAGAATTAGTGACAATTTAACTTTTTTTCACTCGATGCAGACCCTTGACGAAATCGGGACCGAGTTGCAAGTGCCCTGCTTGCTCACCTTGTAGAACTGGTCGCAGTACTCCTCGTTGGGGTACGTCTGCACGCCCTTCTTTTCGGGGCAGCCCTGGCCGTGGGCCGTGGACACCAAGATTGCTGCGACAGCCAAGAACTGTAGCATTTTTGGGGCTTTTTTTTGTTTTTTGCTTGTTTTTTCGATTTTCGTGGAACTTTTTAAGGAGTGTCCTTCTAAACGTCCCAAACGTGACTGACTGAGTAGTGGAGGGCGTCCGGCGGCGGCTGCGGCAGCTTTCGGCGGCCGAATGCGTCGGTGCCAGGAGGAGGAGGAGAAGCAGAAGCAGAAGCAGAAGCAGAAGAAGAAGACAGAAGGAGTGGATCCAGAAAAAGCATATATTTAAAAAAAATCGTCATACTTTAAGCCGCGGTTGCACGTGGTCATTCCATGAGATGCAGTTTATGCAGATTTGTTAGCTTCAAATACATTTTTAGCACCTTTGTCTTCATTGCAAAAACTGGACTAGGCCTACTTAGGCCTAGAAAATGTGAGCAAAGCCTCATCAAGGCATTCTTTTGAGACAACTCCTCTGTCGAAAATGGACATGCATGAATGATGCGTCCTTCAATGAGGGTTTCTGACATGCAGAGGACGAACGTTGGAGGCTCCACCCTTTAACAATGCGTTCACCCCTTCGACAAGGTGGCTGCTCAACTTCAACTGTATTTTTGCTTCAGTCCGGCTTCTTCAAGATCCCTGTCATCGACATGAGAGAACGTCATTAGACATCAATTAGGCCTTAATAGTGTGGAAAAACTTCATAATATCTAATTCATGCCTGAATAATGGCTTCGTAATAGCAGCATCTGAAGACTATCCTTGTCCCTATGATATACTTATAAAGTGTTGAACAAGTCACGTCTTAACAATGTTCAATTGTGTCTTAGGAATGTCTATCGCGTTAACTTCAACTTCCGTTGAAAATTGTGAGTTGACAAAGTTGGCGTTGCCTTTCTTAAAGTATTTTCCTAATCATGCTTGATCAATTTGAGGCAAAGAAGCTCTTGAAAGCTGAACAAAGGATCAATCTTTTTCCTCAACAGTTTCCAGTAGAGCAGAGCGATCGGAGACCTTTGGCTTTTGTCACCACGAGGTTCTTTGAGTTGTACAGGGTGTGACAAAACTGATTTCCCGCCGCAGTTTTGCCTCCCTCAGCAGCTGCTGCTTCTTGCATTTCTTCTTCTCCTCTGATGTCTAAAGAGGTCCTTCAACACTGTGGCAGCCCCAACACAGGACCAGCATTTTGGCAACGCTGAATTCGAGAGGCAGAAGCAGAGCACACGTGGCCAGGTACGACTTGGCAACCCTGATACTCGGAGACACAAGCAGAGCGAATGAGCAGCACATACTATGAGGACTATAAAGACTTGACTCTTGATGAGTAGCCAACATTTTTTGACAGTGTGAATTCTTTTTCGCTTAAAAATCAATGGAGCAAAAAGCTTCTTTTTTACTGACTTTCTACTTTATTATCACTGATTTCGGACTATGGCGCAAGCCTTGACTTACACGGCAAAAATTAGCTGATTGATTAAGGAATCGCTACACTGTGAAAGAAGTCAAGTAGTTAAGGAAAATTACTCATTTCACCTACAATAAGTAAGTTCTCACTTGCAAGTTTAACTCTGATAGCTTTTTTCACTCGTTCCCAGGGAAAAAAAAGCATTCAAGGCTCATGAGAGGATCAGAGTAAAACTTGCAAGTGAGAATAACTACTGGTTCAATAATCTGTGACATCCAAGAGTTGACCATTTCTTTAATATGACGAGCTAAAAATTAAAGTTGGAGGGCTCTTTTTCCGGAATTTCACACTTTTCGTTACAGTGCTACTCCCCCCCAAAAATGTATCACAAATCGAATGTCAACTGTAAATCAGGCTTCAAGGAAGAGATTCAGCATTCGTCTTGGCTCCTAATCACTCTGATTACCTCTCTCGCAAAGGTCAGGTCATCATCAACAGGTGATCAGAGCCATTTTTTTCATCGATGAAGCACATGTTAATTGGTGTCACCTGTCCAGCCTCTTCCACTTCTCAAAGTGCAAGTAGATGCTTAACGTCTAAAATGTGACCTATTCGGTAATAACTTATGTGTGAGCCCCTGCATGTGATTAAGGCTCCTCCTGAGTCCAACACGTGCATTCCTCATTGCATGAGTGTCAGTCCCACCACTGTTGTTGACCTCCAGTGCAGTCTGCAATGTGCAGGCCCATGAGCATTTCTGTCGATTCAGCAGCAATTAGCAATTTGGGGCTGAAGGACAACGTTGCCCTCAATCACAGCAGGATGACAATGATTCACCCGCAGGCAATTAATGCACAACGCATGAATTATCGTGATATTCGCTTATTTTTATGCCCAGGAGGCCAATTTGATGCCAAGTGGGGCACTTGGATGCCAAAGGAGCTGATAGATGCCAATGGGTGCAAAATGAGCCGTTTTGCTGAAGAACAGAACCCACCCAAATTGTGTCCAATTTTATGCAGGAAAATGGCTGCTTGCGTCGGTTTCCTGGGACTCTGCAGCATCGGCTCCACTCATCGGTGCTCCAGAGTATTCCTACTATCTGCCATTTTTTGGAGTCCGTGGAGTTAACTTGGTTGCCAATTTAAATGAGGCCTGAAAATTTTTCGCCCTTTTTCTTTCTTTCTCGCAGCTACAGAGTGTGTAGAAAAAGCTTTGCTCTACCTCTTCCGGCAGCTCACGAAGTAGTCGTTCAACTACTTCGTTCTGTCTGCTCTGGGAGGTGAAACCGGGGTGACCAGCGTGGGTGAGGGCGGCAGAACCGGTAAGGGGACCCAACTGCACTCATGCATCCCCCCTACCTTGAACGATGACTGCGAGATTGAGGAATAAATAATAGCTGCGTCGAGATCTGAATCGCGTGGTTTTGCTCTGCTTCATCACGCCTCTTTGTTCCAAAAGTTTTGCTCTTGCACCCAACATTTTAATGGGCAGCCCTTGAAAAGCTACCCATTCTTGCTCACGCGACACGGAAATCGGCACCGGATCGCTTCTGGATCATCACTGAAGTGCATTCGTCGTCGGCCTTGGCAGCGACATCCTTGATATGCATGCAGTCGTCGAAAGAAATTATCTGGACGAGGTCCGATCTGGTCAGTTCGAGTCAATCAGACGTGTTCTTGCTCAACCAGACATCTCCAGTATGAGCTCAAGCTCTTAAGAGCTGTTCAAGCAATCATCATCGTCAGAGCAACCCGGAAGAATTGGCTGTGAGCACGTCTTAATCAAATGCCTCTCTCGAGAACTCGAAAATTGCCTCTTTAGGTCTGTTTTTTGCCTCCTCGGTAGGCCTCTTTGTAGGCCCATCATGATGAGGACTTTTTCTTCCTGAACTTTCTGCTTCTGCCCAATTAGCGGTTTTGCAACAATTTTTGCGGATAAGAATCTGTCCTTTGTTGTTTTTGCCTTCCCAAGGCCCAGTTGCGCCGTTGCAGGCCTAACCGAATTTCCATTCTCATTTTTTTGCATTATTGCCTGCCACACTTGGCAACAGTGAAGTTGCAAATCTGGCAGTCCTGAGTCTTTTTTGCTCTCCTCCACTGACCTTTTTGGACGCGCTGAAGGCGCGGTTGACACCCAAGGGGTGCAAAAAATCCTCAAGTGTTAGCGCGACTTTAGTCGGAAGCTGCATCTCGAAGTACACGCCATTATGTGGGTCAAGCACGCGTGAATGCACGCGTGTTGCACGAGCTCGCGCTCGCTCGCCCACGCGGCCAGGTGGTGCCACCGCCGGAGGGCGTTACAGGGCGGTGGAGAGAGACAATGCCGAGGATGACTGGTTCAAAGTCGCATTTAGCCACCAACACCCTGTAGATCTCTTAATATCCAATCTATTGAGACGACTCGTTCTCTACCTCTGAATGGGCAGCGTGGAAGAAGAAAATGAGCTGACTCACGAGGACGACGAGTCCTGGAGTGGCAGCTCTGCACCATTGCTGCAGCTTGCACTGGACACCGGGCCGTGCAACCGGGGCATTGTCCAGGAGTGGCAGCCCTTGGCCTGCCGATGGGAGCATTCATGGAGTTGTCAGTTCAAGCATTTCTGACTCTGGAGTGGCAACTCTGATCATTATCGCGTGTCCCAGAGTGACAACGCTCATGTAAACAAGGAGCATTTTTGCACTCTGACTGCAAAGTCGAGCATTTTCCGCATACGCTGCACAAGCTCAACCATGCAAGCCTTGGGAAGTTTCTGCCCCCAAGGAAATGTGGTTCCTAACGTAAAATTGCTTATAAGTGGACGAAATATGACTCCCCCACAGTTTGTGCAATTGACAGCAGTCAAAACTGACAATGTAGGAAGCCATAAAAACCAAGGGAGAAGAAAATTCGTCAGGTTTGCAGGCAAATTTTGGTGTACTTTTGTCAATTGTTGGCATGAAAGGTCAGAGATGACGTGACGACCAAACCTCAGTGCCTGAGGACGTCGTTTAGTAGGTAAGAAGCGCCCGTTTTGGTCTTGTTGGGCCTTCCAGGCACCTTCAGACCTTCAGGGCAGGCCTCTTTGGGGCCTTTTGGTCGTAACCCAGACCGCTTTGTCGAGACAAAGAACGAACGTGCTCTGCATCAAAGTACAATTGGTCAGAATTGGGCCTTAGGTCATGTTGGGCCTGTTAGGCCGTTCCGACATGCAAACTACGACAGACGTGAACGCCTAGTTTCTTGAGCAGACATCCAAAAATAGTTTTTCTAGGACATATGTGCATGCATGCATGCATGCATGCTTAAGCTGATGCCTACAGGGATGTACTGCTCATTACAGAAGTTGCTCTACTTTGCAGGGGCCTTTCTTCAAGCTGGATCCCTTTTATAAGAGAACAGAACGGACGTGGTGAATGTGACCCATGTATTAGCACACCTTTTAAAGAAACACCCTGCATGTACTCTGTTTTCAAGCTGATGACTTAAAGCTTGTCCCTGGACTCGCCACTTTGGACCTATAACTTGCATTGATAGTGATGGAACGCGCTCTAAAATCGTCGGGCTTCAAGCTCTGGCTGTCACTATCAGCGTTGTGAAAGGGAGCCCGAGCTGGAAGGGGCCCCCGAATTCGGGCTTGGTGACCGGATCCAGCCCGATTCCATCTCTTGGTTGTAGTGAGGGTTAGTGGGGATGCGAACAACCCTCGTTTTTTCTCTCTCCCTCGTTTCAAAAACGAGCGCGCTTTTGCACCCCGCGCACATACATGGCGGTAAGAAGGGGCTGGGGGCTGGTAAGCCCTGAGTTTCCTCATTTTTGCTCCCATTTTCAGGGCCTGCCTGCTCGTATCAATCTCACGCCAAGAAGACCTTTAAAAGGCAGAGCAACTCAATCAGATACGCACACTCTCTGACAATCTACCCACGTGGTAAGACAGACTTAAGTTTTCCCTCATAGAACGGGAGGAAGGAAGCTGAACGCCGATGGCCTTCGTCGTCACGAAGACCACGACCGTGGAGGCCTTCACTGGCTTTCTTCTTCCCCTCCTCCATTGTCTAGGGTGTGTGAAAGCAGTAACTCCATGCTGAACTGCCTCGTCTCTTGCAGGTCTTCCTCTCTCGCCCTCACCATGAACTTGTTGATCCGCCTGTGCGTGATCGCCTCCGTGGCCTTCAGCTTGTGCGTCGACGTGGACGCCTCGCCCTTCTTCCGTCGCCGGCAGCGCAAGCCGCAGATCGTGTGTCGCTACGTCACCGAGACCGTTTCTTCCGTGGAGTACCGCACCGAGTACCAGGAGCAGTGCGACATCGTCTACGAGGAAAAGTGCGAGACCAGGAACGAGATCGAGTACGTTGAGGAGTGCAAGACGGAGTACGCGCCTCAGTGCCAGACCGTGTACGGCCAGGAGTGCAAAACCGAGTACGTCGAGGAGTGCCAGACCGTGTACGGCCAGCAGTGCTCGACTCAGTATGAGGAGGAGTGCCAGACCGTGTACGGCCAGCAGTGCTCAACTCAGTACGAGGAGGAGTGCCAGACTGAGTACGTCGAGCAGTGCTCCACCGAATACGTCCAAGAGTGCAAGACCGAGTACGGCCAGGAGTGCTCGATTCAGTACGAGGAGGAGTGCCAGACCGAGTACGGCCAGGAGTGCTCCACCGAGTACGAGGAGGAGTGCAAAACCGAGTACGTCCAGCAGTGCTCCACCGAGTACAAGACCGAGTACGAGCAGAAGTGTGAGACCAAGTACGTCCCGAACTGCAAGCAGGTGCCCAGGACCGTTTACGAAGAGCAATGCAGCTACGTCTCCAAGACCGTTTGCGACAAGGATGACGGCTACGGCGCTCCCCAGGGCGCACCCATCTACTACGGCAGCGGCTACGGAGCCCCGGCAGCCCCAGCCTGCAGGTCAGTGCCTTCCCAAGAGTGCCGTCAGGTGCCAAAGCAGGTGAATGAGCAGCAATGCACCAACGAGCCCTCCCAAGAGTGCATCCCCGTGCCCAAGCAGGTCCCCGAGCAGAAGTGCGAGCAGGTGCCGCAGCAGAAGTGCGAGCAGGTGCCGAAGCAGAAGTGCAAGCAGGTGCCCCAGCAGAAGTGCCAGCAGGTGCCAAAGCAGAAGTGCGAGCAGGTGCCGAAGCAGAAGTGCGAGCAGGTACCCCAGCAGAAGTGCGAGCAAGTGCCCCAGCAGAAGTGCCAGCAGGTGCCGAAGCAGAAGTGCGAGCAGGTGCCCCAGCAGAAGTGCGAGCAGGTGCCGAAGCAGAAATGTGAGCAGGTGCCCCAGCAGAAGTGCCAGCAGGTGCCAAAGCAGAAGTGCGAGCAGGTGCCGAAGCAGGAGTGTCAGCATGTGCCCCAGCAGAAGTGCGAGCAGGTGCCACGTCCGGTGCCTCGCGAGGTCTGCGAGAACGTGCCGCGCAAGCAGTGCGAGACCGTGGCGGTCGAGGTGCCCGTGGAAGTGCCCAAGCAGCAGCAGAGGAAAGTGTGCGAGCCCGCGCGCTACGGAGGTCGTCATCACTGAATCTAGTCAAGCACAGTGATGTCTGTCTATTTATACTTAAAGTAATAGAAGAACCTCGAAATTTTGGGCATTTCTCAAATGAGATGGGCGTCATTGTGAATTAATTCTTATTCTTATATATTTAAGTGTACTAAACAGTACACAAGTTCCAAATGTCCGTCCGTCCGTCCCCAGAAGTGATGCAGCCAAATTCAAACTTGATAATGCAGTATTGATTAGATGGTACAATCCCTGTCAATAAAGTCTTATTATGCTATCCGAAATCACCCGCATCCGAAGTCACTGGTCACAATCTAAAATCACCAATCATATTATCATAAAAATCATCAACAGCTATCCGAAATCACTAACTGCAACCTGAAGTCAGTAAGCATAATCTGACATTACCGTTCGTTAAATGACCATAGTCCACGATAACCGGTCACGCAATCCCACATCACTGTCGGTCACGCAACCTTGACGTAGAGCTAAACATGAGAATCGTGCTTAGTACACCCATCCTACCTGCTAGTATTAGTCCGTGTGCGTCGTGGGCAAGGACAAGGAAAAGAATAGAGATGAGACAGCACAGGACGAGGTTGGCCTTGCTAATGTTGCTGTTGGGACTCAAGCTCTGTCATTCCGACGACGACGGCTACTGCACTCAAAGGAGCGACGACTGCGTCGGCGAGAAAGTGCAGAAGGCGTGCGTCCCCTTTGACAAGAAGTCGCTGTTCGCCAACGACTCCCGGTCTGTGTTCGTGATAGAGGCCAATGGTCGTCTCGGCAACCACCTCATTGCCTACACTCTTGTCCAAGCCCTGGCCAAAACCCTGGACGTCCGAGCATTCATCCTCACTGAGACGGTGGACTACCTGTCAAGGTAAAATGTAGTTATTCGAGGGTGATAACAGCTCCAAGTGTACTGAAGCTTCCATTCTAGATATTTCAGTCAAGTGACTGCCAACGTCCCTGTCCTGGAGGAGACGTTCTGTGATGTGCGCAGCATCGTCTTTGAGCGGTTCGTCGGGCCCCTCAACGAGCTCACCGACGACGAGCAGTACCGGAAGAACAGGATGTTGGTACTCTGGCAAGGAGGATACTTGGTAATACTCGATCAATTCAAGCTTAGGCGTCATACTTCTGTCGCTTGTTATGGGAAGTTAGGAAACTTTAGATTAGGCCGCCGAGGTTAGTTAGGTCTGTTTTAGTTAGTTTGGCTTGATTACCTTGGTCTGCATGTACCTTCCCCAATGTGAACTTGTCCTACTGGACCAAGCACTTTATACCAGCATACCATAATATATTAAATCAACGATTGCTTGTCATATTTTTCCTTAGCCTGAAGCCAAGGTCTGTTGTCCGGGGCAGGATCTGCAAATATATGTTCAGCAGCACTTTATGTCTGAGACCAGAGAGGCTCTGCAGTTCCTGCCCAAGTTCGTGGACTACGCGCAGGACCTGAGGAGGAAGGCGTCCCAGAGGGTGGGCATCCCCCTGGAAGAGATCACTTTTGTGGGGATTCACAACAGGAGGACGGTAAAGGATGATTCGAGGAAAAACATCTTGAAGCAACTTGAGAGCATCGTTAACGATTCTTAGGATTACCAGAACTACATGCTCCACATGTACGGCGTTACGAAGAACCCATACACGAAGCGCTACTTCCGCGAGGCCATGGACTACTTCAGGGAGGACCACGACAATGTCGTGTTCTTCTATGTCTCGGACGACATGGACTGGGGAAGGAACAACATCAAGAACAAGCGGGGCGACCTCTTCTTTGTCGGTGAGAAAAAAAAGTTGACAGGGTGTTTATACGATGCGTTAAGCTTTACCGTGAGCCAATGGAAAAAGAGTCGGGAGGGAACAGAGAGTGGACTTGCTACAGTTGAACATGTTGAACACGTTTTTGCCAGCTTTTCCCCACACACTGACCAGGATGCGTGGATTTGACCACTGAAGTCTTGATGGTGACAGACATCTGCATGAGGTCGGCCGGGGGGGGGGGACTCTTTGTGATGGGCAAAAAGTTGGCTTTCTTCGTTTTGATGCTGTTCAGAGTACGAATATTTTTAACCAGTTCGTGGCTAAAGTGACTATCTGAAGCTACATGGATGGCACAAGTCAGAGACGTCTTCTTACTTAGGTAAAGGTGACCCTGACGATCACGACGCGATCGGTTACGACTTGAGCGTGTTGGCGTCCTGCAACCACACCATCACCACCTGGGGCTCCTTCTCCATGTGGGCCGCCGTGCTGAGCGGCGGCGAGTACTACTCGGAGTACGGCGTCATTGTACCTAAAGACATTCAGGAGCCAGACAAGAAGAAGAAGAAGAAGAAGAAGAAGAAGACTTAAAAGTATTTCAACGTGGCCTTTATTTGTCAGTTTCTTTCCCTGAAGTGATCTTGGCGCAAAAGTTCATAAGATAATACAACTTCAGACGTACGAGAGTAGCAGTAGTAGAGTGATAATGCCACAAAAGCATTGGTTTTTCTTATGTCTAAGTATAAACGAAAAAATTCTTCTAAAGGGGGGGGGGGCTTCAAATGTCAAAAGATACCAGTTTTTGCTAGGAGGGGATTTTTTTTGCAGAAGTACCTGAATGAATTCGCCACCTTCACGTAAGAAGGGGTAGGTTTTTTGCTAAAAAAAGAAAAAAAATCAAATTTTTCTTTCTTTCTACGGGCTTATAACCAAAAATGGCGACAATGACAGATAGACAGTGCTTTTTGGGTTGTGGGTTTGAGCCTCCTCTCCAACACTTCCATGTACACATGATGGTGGAAGACATATCACAGTTTTATCAGGAGACATTTTTTTCACTTTCCCTACGAGAATTATACTACAACAGAAGAGAAAAAACTGGCCAAATTTATCCGCAGATAGTTGATTTTTCCGCAAAAAAGGTCTAAAAGTCTGTTTTATCACCTATTCTTGATGTTATTCACTATCCACTCCAGCCCTTGGTACAACCTGGTAGAGAGAGCAAGAAGTCCTGTCAGCGTGTGCTAAATTTTGGACAAAATCTAACTTTTACCCTTCTCCACTGAGCGCGCAGCAGGCCTGGATCTGCCACTTGTGCTTCCTCATGGACTGGAGGTTCAGCTGCTTGGAAATCTCAGCTGCTGTCATACAGCCTTTGACGTCCTGGCGACAAACAAGTTGTGCATATTGTTCATCATTCTCTTTACTCTGTTCATGTTTCGTCCTCACTTGTTTGTTGGCGAACACGAGGATGTTGGCCTTGCTGAGCTCCTCGTGGCCGAGCATTTTGTGGAGTTCCTCTTTGGAGATGCTCAAGCGGTCGCGATCGGTCGAGTCCACCACCAAGATGACAAACTGAGAGGGTCAAATGTTGAACGACTCTCACATTACTCCTGCTCGACTCATCTTCCTCCTGTGTCAGTTCGTACATACCTCTGTGTTCGAGTAGTATGTGTTCCACGCGGCCCTGAGCGTCTCCTGGCCGCCCAAGTCCCACATGATGAAGTGGATGTTCTTCCACACCACCTCTTCCACGTTGGACCCGATGGTGGGCGACGTGTGGACAACTTCGTTCATCAAGAACTGGTAGAGAATTGTCGTCTTGCCCGCGTTGTCCAGGCCCACGATGCAGATCTTGTGCTCTGGAGGGGAGGAGAACAAGTTCACTTTCACTGAGATGCCTTCACCAACGTGACCAAGTGTAATGAAAGCCTTCAAATAACCTTGACAATTATCAAGTGAAAAGAATGTGAAAAAAATAACATACATTAGTCATAGAACCTGCAGCAAACGACGTGCGGCAGATGTAGACCCGAACACTGACCTTCATTGCCAAAAAAGGCCCACAGCTTGGCCAGGATGAGGCCCATGGCGTCCACGACCCGCTGTTCAACCCTTTCTTCTTGATGTTGTCCCCGTTGCTCCCAAACTCTCCAACTTTGCTGATCACTCTCTCCTTTCCTTCGACAGTGGGCAAATCTTGGGGAGGAAACTTCGATCGGCTACAAATTTGCACCGTGATTCGCAACAAAATTAGCAACCCGCAAAAAAAAAAAATCAAAGTCGTCTCTTCACTTTTAACTGCAGCACAAAACTGGCAGCGTGATGAAGCCGTCGTCAAACAGGGTTGCCACGGAGGCTGGAGGACGCAGCGAGCACTGGAACGTAGTGAGCACAGTACCAGCCAGGGGAGCAGTGGGCGTTCAAGTGCCTGTGGCAACCCTACATTCATTGAGTCCTTGACGTGTGCGCCCGCCTGCGCCGCCAACGCCGCCGCGGGCCCTCCCGTATTCTTCAGATAACGTCACAAGTTCAGCATCCTGAACATCCTGAACAACTTGGACGAAAGTATTGAAAATGACCCGTCTGACGAGGCTGTCCAAGCCTTCTCGGAGGATTCCAAGTGTGTCAATGGCTGAGAACTGATCGAGACAATGGCTGAGAACTGTTCCAGAGGCATCTGCGTCGATGAGACAAAAGACAATCCTCAGTTATTTAGTGGGTCCCCCCGAGATCTCTTAAGCGATCTCCTTGCATTGACTCAATAGTCCGTTTTCTGAGATTTCAGGCGGCGGCCATTTCTTGTCTCAGCCCACAATCATCTCAATCACTACAGTGATTGCATCAATTCAGCTAAAATGATGCGTCAATAGATCTTCACGAATATTGTGGCAACGCTGAGTCTGCGCATTGTCTTGTGTCGCAGCTAGCGACACAAGGGGGTGGTGGTGGTGGCAAAAAAAAAATGGCTCACAAGTTAAAAATTTTTGACTGTGCAAAAAAAAAAAATCCATTTTTTCCCCACTCAGGACATGATGAATAATAGTTCAATTTTTTCAATTAATTTTGACAGTTTTTCCAGCTTGAGGCTCGAGCCGTGAGTCGCTGTGCTACTCATGCCGACCCCACGCCTCCTCCTTGCGTCCGTCTCGAGTGGTACTGGAGCTGCTGCTGGAGTGGGAGCAGTCGCTGCTGCTGTTGCTGCTGCTGCTGCTGCTGTTCCCGAGTGTCTCTGTGTGTCTTCCATGATTTCTTTGGCCTCCGCCACCGCAGCAAAAAGAAAGATCCCCCAGTTTGAAATTCAGCCGTGAATAACTCAGTCCTTTTGCCTGTTGTTCGTCTTAGGCCAAACCATGAGCGAGGACGAGCGAGAGATCGAGATTGACTCCGACGAGGAAGGGGCCTCCCAGAGGGGTGCCCACGGGTAAGTGAACGAGAGGGGCTTCAACAGCCTTGCCACCGAGTCCGTAGCCGAGGACACCGAGACCCAACAGGACAAAAAGTGGGACTGTGGCTTTGTGTAAAGTGTTACTTGCAAAAAAGTGCGCCAAATACTTGTACAAAATCCGTGCGAGCATGCGCAGAGGAGGGAGATGTTTCATACTGATAAAGTCATTCTCCAGGTCTGTGAAGTTCAGTGACTGCAAAACAAAGGGGACAGAAGGGGGGGGGACAAAAGAGTGAGAATTTTGCAAGATTTTTGCAATTTCTTTTTACTCTTCTTCAGAGGCCAGTACTTGGACAAACGCGCGCACCACAACGCTCTGGAGCGCAAGCGGCGAGACCACATCAAGGAGAGTTTCACTGGCCTCCGTGATGCCATCCCCACCATGCAGGGGGACAAGTCCTCCAGGGCGCAGATCCTGAAGAAGGCCTCTGACTACATCGGGTACATGAGAAAGAAGAACAGCAACCACCAAAAGGACATCGAGGACATCAAAAGACAAAACGCCCACCTGGAGGCCCAGATCAGGTGAGGTGAACAACGAGTACAAGTACAAGAATCGGCCCTAACTCCTTTTCTTTCTTGTCCAGGGCATTGGAGCGGGCCAAGAACGCCGGGACGTTCTCGAGTGCTCAAGAAGTCCTCGAAGCCACTGGACTCAATTTCGATGCCTTGTCAGGGTCCAACAGTTCCATCGGCGGTGCCGGTGACGAGCAGGCTGCAGCATCAACGGGAGCAGCTAGGTTTGAAGGCTGAGCTGGACAGGACAACAGGGACACATGACCAACTTCTTTACGCTTTTCAGTTCCAATGAGGCTTGCTACGAGGCTGGCTCGGGCTCCGACAACAGCGAAGGCAGCACCCAACCACCAGCGCCACCCCACATCCAGATACAGCAGATCAGCCCGCAGCAGAGAGTTATCCAGGTAGACTTCTTGGTCTAATGACCCTTAGAGAGTAGGAAATGACTGACCCCACGTAACTAACCTCGCAGGAGGCTATCCCATCTTCCCTCCACTAGATCCTGCACCCAGTCTCCTAACCTAGCCTTCCCTCCACTAGATCCTGCACCCAGTCTCCTAACCTAGCCTTCCCTCCACTAGACC
>JAAUXU010047225.1_pt1 | contig 14689 bp, 16 predicted proteins | sample 7278151 | NCBI WGS metagenome assembly JAAUXU01 (sample SAMN14350113, study PRJNA611818) | marine sediment metagenome | isolation source: surface marine sediment (1.8m) | place: French Polynesia: Moorea | collected 2018-08 | reverse complement strand
GTGTGTGTGTGTGTGTGTGTGTGTGTGTGTGTGTGTGTGCGTGCGCGCGCGTGTTGTGTGTGTGTTAAGGCAATAAATTTTTTTAAAAAGCGGTTTAGATATTGCTGCTTAACACTTGTTCCGCACTTCGTCCTCATCAAAAGTTATAGGCTATGCGAGGACCACATTTGGTCCCCGCTGGGCTCAGCTTTCGAATGTTTTCTCTTTCCTTTCAAGTTTCTTCAAAAATCTTGATTTCCACCCCACCCCAAAAAGGATTTTCTGAAATGTGTAAAGCAGATTTTTTAACTTTTCTCCAAATCTGAGCTCAGACTCGATGTATTTTCATTAAAAGCGCTAAAAAGCAATGTTTTGACCTGTGCATGCTGCCATTTGTCTTCAGAGCTACCCCATGTTAATGATCAAGGGGCCCTGGAAAAGCCATAACGTTGTTAGGAAGAGCTTTTAAAAACAACGTCACCAACAATAAAGACAACAACCGTTCAGACTCCTGAATATTACAAAACCATGGATAACTGTAACAGATTAATTCCAATTGGTTTTGATGAAACAGAGGGACTCTAGGCATTGCTTCAATACTTGGCCAAGTGAGTGGAATCGATTCTCAAGTTTCACGACGAGAAATTGGATCGTGGTCACTGATGTAGCTTATGTCATGACCGAAAGAAAAGGCCTGTCTGGAAAGTTGAAAGTTTTCTGGGCAAAAATCCATTTTGAAAAAGTTTCCGAAAAATATCCGAAGTCAGAGAACAGATTCATGATCATGGAAGGAAATGCAACAAACCTTGTTGAGTACATAAGCCACTAGGTCCATTCACGTAGTTTTTAAATACATCACGTTGGGAGACATGCTCGACCTTCCTCAGTTCGACACCTTTGGTCGCAACAGATCCCACTAGTCCACCCACCCCTAAATGCACATGTCTGTGTAGAGTAAGTAGTGAAGGTACCATTGCGAATCCAACGTCCGCCTTCTTGAGCGCTGGCCCGTCGTTGGTGCCGTCCCCGGTGACGGCCACAACTTCTCGGTTCGTACTCAGTTTGCTGTTGATGATGCCCTTGACCAGGGTAAACTTGTCAATGGGTTGCGAGCGGGCTAATACTCGTAAATTCGGCCAAATCTCGTCTAACTTGGCTTGGGACACCTGCCAAAAAGTCGCTATGTAAGTTACGTACGCACGAACAACTTCTCTTTCTCCAAGCACCTGATCATTCGCGTCCTTTATCCTGGCGTTGAATTCCTTGCCCTCCATGACGAGGTAACCGTCTCCGGGCCGGATGATCCCGCACTTCGTGGCGATTGCCCTGGCGGTATTGACGTTGTCGCCGGTGACCATTCTGACGGTGATCCCAGCGCGCTGGCACTTCTTAATGGCATCAGGCACTTCTGGACGCACTGGGTCCTCGATGCCTACTACGCACAGTGATGTCAGGTTAGAAATAATGTAGTCCTCGTCGTCCCAGTCGGGCTGGTTGTCGGAGTAGCGAGCCTGATTGATCTCCGCCCCTCCGGGTTTATTAGCCGGAACAAAGTCCCTGCAAGCAAACGGACGTCGGCGATCTTGATAGGAGCATTTTTCATCTACAAGAACAATGCTAGTAGTGTATAAATGGCAGGTCTGGGACACTCGAAGCATGTCTGTGGTTAAAATTTAAATTTTGTGAGGGGTCAATTCAACCATGAAATTTCATTCGTATTCAACCAGATATGGTTCACTTTTAAAAATTCATTGTTACACACGGTTGCACTGGCTTTGAATGTTTCTTCATCTTTTTAAGAGCTTTTTGATCAAAAATACCCAAGAGTCTGCTAACACATCCACATGCCACACTCATAAATCCTAGGGGAACGGTTGTCACAGCACCAAATCCTGTAACTAAACTACCTGCTGTGCTCGTTGCAGATATAACTGATGATGAAATTGCTATAAGTTGGCAAGTCTACATTTTGTAAGGAAACGGTTTCTTGATGCTTTTTTCTCCGTTAAGTTCACTCCAAATGTCACTTGTCCGATTTAGACGATATTGTACATGTGGATCATGCGCGTCGGGTTTCCCCCGGGTATTCGAACGACGGGTACATTGATGCTGTAGCTTGTCACATTCGGTTGTCATCCTCTTCGTGTGCCATTTTATGTTTTTTACAAATATACAGTTATAACTTATTTTTGGCAAACATGCTCCGCTGCTCAAGTGAGTGCAGCGAGCTGCGAAGCTTCGCTCCATTAAGTTACACCTCAGACATAGTAAAACAACTAACAGAGAATTAAGTACGGCTTATATAGAATTCGACGCAATTTCCAACCTTTTGGGGCCTGGAAAGGTTTTTCTGGTTGGAAAAGGTCTCTGAAAAACTTTTCAACATTTTTGGGGTTAAAAACGGGCTTTTTTTGTTGGAAAAATGTCCAACATTTTTGGGCTCTGGACCGATCGTTTCCAAGCTTATGGTCGCCACGCCCTCAAAGTCATTGACACGCACTTCATGCTGTCCACGTAGCTCTCGTGACTGTAGCTGTAGACGTAGCTGCAGCTGCGACTCCTGGGTTTTAAAACAGGATCCATCCCCTCGACATCATTGCTAAAACTTTATGATCCGAGGCGGTGACCTTATGAGGTGGCTCAAAATCCACCCAAAGAATCCACTCTGTTCCCGTTTTGTCTGGCCTGAGGTCACCTGGCCGCAAGGGGATCCTCCTGCCCTCAATTCGTGATGGCAGCGGGCCATCAGTCTACAGGTCGAACCATAGTTGGGTTCGCCGGGTTTGGCCGGTTCACTGCCCACCCCAACTGATTGATCAATTCTCTCCTACTCTCACCCAAAATCGCCACCAATAAATACCGATACCCCAGCTATTCCCAAATTCCTACCTATTGGCATAGCTATCTATGACTTGTTTATTTAGTAAATGCACTAAATACAACGTTGGACCTCGAGGCGGCCTCGAAGCGGCCTCGGATTAGGTAAGCGCTGGAGAAGTCGTGAAAAGTAGCGTCTGCTGACCAAGTTCGGTGAGTGTCAGTGCAGCAGTCGGGGGGGGGGCGCCGGTGACATGACGCACTCAGAGGTCATACGGACCCTCGCGCTTTTTTTACGACAGAATTTTTGCCCCCAAAATAGAGAAAGTGCACACGTCACAAATAAGTGAAGCATAAGGGCTTGCGAATTGTGAACAGAACAAACCTGAACTGGAAAAAGGACAACTTTGTGCCATCGTCGTGGACCCGAGCACCGACGAGGGATTATCCCTCGATAATATTACGGAAAAGATGGCAGACGAAATGGAGGAGTGCCGTTCAGAGGCCGAGTCTATGCCGCTATAATGGCAGCTCATCCCGATCCCAACTCCAAAAAAGAGTTCAGGACACAAGGTTGAATCACTACAAACGGCTGCAATGGGAATGAAAAGAGCTGCATCCTTTTCCTTTTCAGGTTCAAGGATAAGGACTTAACAAGGCTGGTGCAAAATGCCGATCAGCATTGATGTCATAAGAAAAGTAACCATTGCATTGTCAACATACTTCACAAGGATTGTCGCCATGGGAGAGGCTTAAGATCTTGGGGGGGGGTTACTCCATGTATGGCATGGCCGCATCACAGGATCATGCCCGGTTTGACATTGGCTTTGACGACAAGATCGTGTGCTGCACGCCAAACCGTCATTGTGGCTACAAGAGACTCTGAGGGTGTTGTGTGTTGAGATCCTTCTGCCAAACATGACTGGCGAGTTGTTTCCCGTCTGGTACTCTCGTACAGTGCAGTCTAGGCATCGCGCTGCAGAAGAAGACTGCCGATTGTACAATCTCCAGTCGCTACTGGGACGAGATGCATCACTGACCCCTCGGAACTCCCTCATGGATTCGTTGCGTATCCGGCTGCACTCTTTCGATCAGGATTTATACGAGCCGGACATGCAGTCGGCCGAGCATCAGTTGTGCCCGATTCCGACATATCAAACACTTCCTGCAGATGAATGAATGTCCAACTTGTTGGAGTTTTGGACAATAGTCTTTGACGCTCCATAACAAACAGAAGAAGTTACCATTCCGGGCTCTGGGCTGGATGCGACAAGGGTTATTTATACCACTTTTTTTTACAATGTTTGCATCATCCTTAGCACTTCATCATGTTGAATAAAATGTAACAGACATGGTCAAAGTGTCCCAGAACAGTCATTTCTATACTACACATGCTGGTGTCGTAATGGTACTGAAAAGCCTTAGCCACACCACTGCCATAACGCCATTTTACGTCCCAACTGTATAAATTATCATCCCTATTTCCCGACTTGGTCCATAATATATTGAGCTTATGCGAAGGCGTTATCTCGCAGTAGAAGTTGGCATAGTAATGAACCTAGCCAATTCTAAGTGCAACTAATCCTACTTAATGCACAAGTCTCGGCACATTTTCCCCAGAAAGACTCGAAGATGGCACAAGGTTCTTTTCATCAGTCTGTTCCAAGCACATGTTCCAGCTCACCTGTATGCGATGGAGATTGTTCGGAGCCCATCTCTGGCCATGGGCTCGATGACGTCTCTGACGACCCTGTCCTGAGCCACGGGGCTGAACTTCTCAATTCGACCTCCTTCCCCCAGGACAAATGAGCACTTCTTCATGATGATCTCACTAGCGCCTTTTGTAAAGACACGGTAGCCGCCGCCGTCCAGCGGAATCACAGTGCTCATCGACTTGCGCGCAGAGTTAAAGGTGAACACCTTAGTGAAGGTTGTGTCTTGATGGCGGGAGCGCACAGACCTATAGTCTTCGCCTAGGTCTAGCACGAAGCCAAGCAGCGCACACTCCGTCTTGTTGCCCACCTGCGTCGGCAGCTCACCAGGCATCTTCGGAGGCTGCGCAAAGAATATAGGATTTCGCATCAGCCGGAGAACTTTTAAGTGATGCCTCGTGGTAAAGCCTCTTACTGTAACGTCAGTGGAGTAGGAGCTGTTTACGCTGATGCCCTGAGTGATGAGTACCCCCACCTGAGGTGGCAGGTCTTTCATCTTGGGCAGTGAAGATCGGTCCGGCTTATAGTGCCTGCTGCAAACATAGGCCTGGACCACCGTCATGCGATTCGTCGTGAGGGTGCCAGTTTTGTCCGAGCAAATGGTGGTGGCGTTGCCCATGGTCTCGCAAGCGTCAAGGTGTCGGACCAGATTATTGTCTGCCATCATTTTCTAAGCGAATAAAGAAATACATCAATGAAAATAGCAATACGACGTATGCTACATATGCCTAGGAGACCCTATTTTCAAGCCGTTCAAGTCTTGCAAGGATAATTCACAAAGAGGGATGACTCTCATCTAGCAAATGCGACAGATGACTACAAGCTAGTGCGACCCCGAGGTTGCGGCCTCGGCTGCGGCCTCGACTTACAGCACCGGAGCGTGCGGGGAAGCCACTCCCCAGGGCTGCAACGGCAATGCATGTGTTACCTGCCGAGATCAGGTGGCCTAATTGGTCCGAATAGCCCGGATTCTGTATCCATGAGCAAACCATGGTCTTAGAAGTGACAGCATAAAATCCTAACTTAAAGAATGTGCACTTTACACTCGATTAGGAGTTTTTCCTCGGTCTCTTACGCAGCGCCCAAAACCACTATCTCATGAATATGTAAGTAGCAGCTTTGGGCTCAGGCGTGAGATGCTGTTAAATGTGAAGGGGCCACACGGACAGAGGTAGGTGCACAATGCCCATATCATTCGCTATCTTGCATAGTTCTCCAGAGGGTGGATCGTTTACCTTGACCGAGTACGCCAAGGAGAGAGTGACAGCGAGAGGTAGACCCTCGGGCACGGCCACGACGAGCACCGTAACACCGATGATGACGAACTTGACGTAGTAGCCGATGTGCGAGGCGTTCCACTGCTGGTCCTCATTGTAAAATGTCGTCACCGAGTACTGGATGCATAGGATGATGACGGTAAGCAGCGAGACTGCCATTCCGGCGTAGCCTATCTGAACGGCGAGGTTTGTCAGCTTGGCCTGCAGCACCGACTTCTCCCCCATGCTCTCGTCGGCAATCTCGGCAGACACTTGCGAAGCGTCTGCAGGCGGAGACAGCGACTCGTCCGGTTTGATACCAGTGGCGTTGTGCATAGACAGAGCGGGCGGATGCGAGTTGCCCATGCCCTCCTCGACGTCTGAAGCCATAAAGAAGAAGAAAGCATTGAGGCATCCCCATCGAGAAAGACATTAGGAGCTAATGGAAGACATGCAAACATCGACGAGGGATAGAAGACAGACAGACCACCACCGACCGAGCACCAGCAGAGAAGGATTGTTCACCTGGTGGTCTGTTGGTGGCGCCATCGCCGCCGCGGTTGTTGGAGGAAATCATTCTCAGCTCCTCCTCCGGTTGCTCCCTCCCAGCCGCCGCCGCCGCCGCCGGTGGCCCTCTGCTGGAGGAGGCGGCGGCTGCCGTGGCCCCTTGTTGCTTGCGGGCTTTCTTCTCTGGAACAGTTCCAAAAGAGGCACATGCAGAAAAACCGATTGAAACGCTAACTACGAGAACGATGGGGGGTGGCGGCAGTGACTTCGTTTGTTCAAGGTCACCATTGCCATGGGGACAGCGTTTTCGCAAGGCTAGACTACTAAGTATAGTTGAGAGCAAGATGAATGTTGTTATAAGATTAAAGACAAAACTGAATGTTAGTAATCGTACGAGATAAAAACAAACTCTCAGCGTTACAACTACAGTATAATATAGGATAGCAATATGGTATAATATACTGCATAGCTCTCATGGTATCGTAGTGTTAATTGAAGTGTGCTTTCTGGACACTTTACGATATTAGTATTGCACGCATTCTTGGCAGAAGGGGGTGAGGTGTGGGTCGTGTGTGAGGTCAAATTCGCGTTCCCGACGGCTCGTATCGTCAGTCGTCAGTGACAAACTGGTAATGCTAATGCCTCATGCACTTATGTATAGACGCAGGCAGAGCATGATATCAAGATAAGGAAGAACCTCACCTGCTTTCCGTTTCCGCTTGTCTTCCTTGGCAGCTTCGTCCTCCACGGCGCCGAGCAAGGCAAAGATTATCCCGGCCTGTGAATTGATGCCGACGGCCGTGATCACGACCTTTCCACTGCCCTCCATCACGTGCGTGCCGGACAGCACCATGGGGTCGATGTCCACACCCTTCTTGACCTGATCGGACTCGCCCGTCAGCGAGGACTCGTCTACTTTGAGGTCGTTGCTCTGGATGATGACTCCGTCAGCAGGTAAGAGGTCGCCGTACTTGATCTGGATGATGTCGCCCACTACAAGCTCTCCAATCTGCACCTGACCGGCGGTGCCACCGCGGATCACACTGAACGTCTGCTCGCCCTCGATGCGGTCCTGTAGTCCTCGGAATTGACGCTCCTTGGACCAGTCGTTAAAGGCAGTTACCAGCACTACTATGACCACGGCGATGAGAATGGCCACTCCCTCTATCCATTCGGGGTGCTCCTCTTCTTCCGAGGCTTCTGCAACAAAGACCGGAGGTGTGTTGCTAACGGTAGGAACGTCAGTGTACATAACACGTATGTGCTACAAGTGCCCCAGCATGTACCAAGAAGGGACGTCCAGGGGGACCATGCGGTCTATCAGGAGGTAGGCATGGACAAGGGGAGGGAGAGAGGGAGGCAGGGACGAAGGGGGAGGCGGGCATGATGGGGAGGGGAGGCAAGAGGATGGCGTGGACAGCAACAGACGTGTGAGAAGGGAACTGAAAAGAATCGGCCTTTTTACTCACGTAGAGCGCACTCGTGGCTACACATGTTAAATAGTCGTAATGTAATAAGTTAATGATAGGAGAAATCTCACCTTCCACCACTATAACACGGAGAGCAGAAAAGAGTGAAAAGATTGGGTTTTTTTTACTACGGCAGCTCAACGAACACCTGTACTCGTACCTGTACCTTCATCCTCCGGCGGCTTGTATAACGACAGAACGAGCGAGATGACGGCGGCAATCTCCAGGATTATGAGCGTGACGTCCTGCAGCGCCTCCCAAACCAGTTGCAGGAACGTCTTCGGCGGCTTGGGTGGGATGGTGTTTGAGCCAAAAACGTCTCGTCGACGTTCTAGGTCGTCTTTGGAGCCGCTCAGGCCTGCGTCAGAGAGATATGCAAAGACTTCCCAACTCTGTATCCATGCACACAGAAAGTATATGTGAACAATGTCGTCAGTGACGTCTCACCCGTCTTTTCCGTGGTCCTGAGCTTCTTGCATAACTCGTGCACCCCGCCCAACTCCTTTATCTTGTCCGCCCCCTCGGCCCCGCGATGCTCCATGAGCTCGCGGAGCTGCTTGAGGGTGACCCCAAACTGCGAGGCCATGACGCTGCCGTCGTCGTCGCTCAGCGCCTCCTCCGCCGCGGCGACCTCGTGGCTGTTGTGGCTGCTGCCGGCGACTCTCGCTCCTCCGCTACAACTGAAACGCATGGAGGGTCAGACCGGGAGAAATAGAACTGGAAACCGCTTCTTGTACGTCAGAGACCCGGGTGCCCCCCTCCTTCCCCATCCCAGCGAGCTCGACCGCCACGCTTGTGTAAACAGCGGCCCCCGTGTTTAACACTGTTTATCCCGTCCACGGAGGATGGAGACCGGGCTTGGCGGGCTCGAACACGAGCTCTGCTTTCTTTCTCCTGACGAACTTTTTTGCACGAGTTCGCGAAAAACTTTGTTCACCCCTCCGTTCGTCTGGAAGAAGTCGACTCCCGTCATGTACGTTACCGGCCTCATCTCGTCCAAGATCTCGACGACGACGACGACAGCAATGACGACGACGACGACGGCGGTGGCAGCGACGATAACGACGACGACGGCGGCCTCGCGAGCCGGGGGACCCCTTCTTGGCCGGACGGAGGCCGCGTTGCTTCTCTCTTTTCTCCGGCTCTCCTCTTCTCCGACCTCTTTCTCCGCGGGAGTCTCCTCCCCCTTCCACTTGCTCGCGACTCCTCCGCTCCACTTTCTGCTGGCGCTCTTCTTTCTGTCTTCTGGGGCTCGAGAGAGCGAGAAAAGGGCAATCGAGTCGAGTTGTCTGGCCCGCACCAGCACCCACACCTGCACCCGCACCCGCACGGCGGCCAAGGAAGGCAAGGGCAGCACAGAGCAAGAGAAGAGGGGGATCGAGGGATCGAGCGAAGTGGTCGTGGGAGCGGACGCGCACGCGGCGCACGCGGAGCACGCGGCGCACGCGGTGCGCGAGGCCCGACGGGTTTTGGTAGCCGTCCCCTCCTTCCTCCCCCTCCTCCTCTCCCGCCTCCTTTCCGGCCTCCGGCCCGACGAAGTCGCAAGCGCAAGCGCTCCTTGGGCCGTCCACGCGCTACCCGAGCGAGCAGCGGAGAGAGCGACCACCGCTGACGTCAAAAATGAGAGAGAGCGAGGAAATCACATGAACCGCGGCGAGCGGAGCAAGAGGCCAAAACCGGTCTCGTGTCCACGTCGGTCCGGTTCCTGGGGGGGCCGCCAAAAACCCGGGAGAACCCGTCCGTCAGCGTCAGCGAGAGACGCGTCTCCAGAGTCGTGACAGAGCTCTTGTCCGCCGTCTCCTGCGCGGCCATTTGACGTACGCAGATGCTCGATTTCTTGTTTATATGTGTCCGGACGAGATTGACAATGACGGCGACGACGACGTCATCGGTGTGTGCCAGGCGCTGGCAGATCATAAACTTGACGGCGTGCGAGTGTCCACTCGTGTGCGTGCGCCCCGTGTTGGCTAGGCTCATCAAGTAGAACAGAGGGAACGAAGTTGATGAGCTCGCCTGCGTCAATAGACTTTCATCGAGCTTTTGCTCCCCTAAAACTTTCGATAAAGGAGCCTGCCATAAATTAAAGATTGCTCTGATGCCTCCTCCTCCTCCTCCTCCTCCTCGCCCCCATGCACTTTGCATGGGTGCCCGAGGAGGCAGAGCAGCCCGACGCCCTCACAGCAACACATAACCATGCTGTTGCACGTGTTGTTGTCGCACTGCGCAGTCGTCGGTTCCACGTACGTACAAGTGTGTGACAGGACCGGCCATTCCCGTGCGGTGACGTCAAGCAAGTCGTCCATTGCAGAGATCTGCGTGAACGCACTCACGTCGTCGGGCAGCCGGATGGACGCGGCCGGAGTCTGGCAGACGTCCAGGGTCTGGTCATTTATTGCTGCTCAGCCTTGGCGCCATGTGAGATTGCTGCAATCTTATCGTGATGGAGGAAAACAGACGCCAGAGTGGAGCACAAGATGCCCCCGTCTTATCTGTTGATGTCAATTGCGCTGCACCCAGACTCGCGCTCCACACGTGTGACTGGCGCGGAGCGCACACGCACGAGGAGGACGTGGTCGTCGTCATTGTCGTCGTCACGTGCAAGGGCGCGTCAGAGCAGAGCCAACTTGATCTGTTGGTACGTTATGCAAGAGGCTCGAAGACTTTGGTCCTCTCTGCTCTTGTGCGTGACGTTCACTGTGTTAATATGAACTGGTAATTTGATAAACATGAGCTGCTCCTTCTGCTCGGCCGCGTGAATGTGCCAAGCTATGCTGAGGCAGCAGAAGAGGTTGCTGTTGTTGCCCTGGACAACCAAGAGTGGGAGGCATTACGAGATTGGCGTGGCTTCGCCTGATAAAATGACACGGAATTTGCGGAATGGAAAACACGGCGGGCTCTGTTATTCGCTTCGTTCGGTCGACCACCTCAAAGTGAACGACAACAACAACAGCGGCGGCAGCAGCAGCAGTAGTGCAGAGCCGCACAGGAGGGACGTCAACGTCTCTATCGAGGTCTGCAAGGAGTTCTCTTTCTAAAGTGGACACTCTCTAAACACGCGAAATGCGCAGACGAGTGGTCTCCAAATGGAGACAGACTCATCACAATCAGCGTGTTGGGAGGCAGAGCCGAAACGTCAGAAGTCGATCTGGATCGGCACGTCCACGACGACAGAAAGTACGACCAGAAGACTTTGTCTAGTCTTTGTGTCTGTCTGTCTGTCCGTCGGTCCGTGGGTCTGGAGCATTGGGGCTAGGAGGAAAAAGCTCTTGGCTGACAACGATTTTACTTTTCTTCCACCGATATTTAAGACTTTCTCCTCTCCTCAGGACATGTTTGGCATCGAATGCAGGTTCGGCAAGTTGTTGAGAAACTTTCTGTTCTGTGTGGAAGTGGCAAAAAAGCAAAGTCGAGGGGAAAAAGGAGTCTTTGCAAAATTTAGTGCGCGTCTATTTCGTCACTTCCGCAAGCACACGCAACACTTGTCTCAGCTCAGAGGGACGAAGGATGCATCCTTGAGCGTTCAAGGCTGCGTCCGCCTATTGATTTCTCTCCTCCAGGGGCTTAATCTAGATGTGAATGGGTGTGACCTTCCCGCACTGTATTTCAGATGCCTTTGTACTCCAGCTTGAGCGGTTTTTTTTTCTCTCCTGATCCTTCTCACTGTTATTCTCTCCTCCTGGATGAGCCCCGACTTCTCCAGACGTGAGGAACAGGTAAGACTTGGCCCGGTTTGGACAGCTTTACTCATATGTGCGACGAACATGACGGAGTTGCTCGCAAGGTTGCAGTGCGAATTGAAGATCGCGCTCGGGCCCGACGTCGCCGTCGACTTTTTATCTCACCAAACTGGAAGGAGCTGGCTTTGGGGCACTTAGTAGTCAGTACAGCCAGGAGAGAGAAGAATCTCTGCTTCTGCGTCCTGATCCAATTTAAAGAAGCACTCAGGTGAATGCATCGAACACACGTCAGGTGCATACGTTTGTGAATGCACGTTAAAGTTAAACATCTTTCTTATCTCCGCCGGTCTCTTCTCTGTCTGCGCCGCCATTCAGTACATACGTAGCTACGTACGTACATGTGGTTTTGGTATATATGCCTCTTTGATCACGTTGCTCTCGACGCAAACGCAATTTTTGGCATCTCCAACCTGACTTCGTTAATGTGGCACGTCTGCCTTTGACAGAGCAGAAAATGTATTCAGCTACCTATGCATTGGCCTTAAGCACGGTGGTTGCATTCGTGGTGAACAAAAATCGACTTTCTCAGGTGTGAGAGTGAATAAGTGTCGTGGGCCAAGGAGGAGGCAACAGACATTAAGTTCATTTGATGCTCGTCACCTGTTGCTGCTGATTTTATAATAGCACTTTCTGTGTGGCTCCTACTGTGCAGCAGCCACCACATCTTTTACAGATACTAGAGATTGGTGGGTGAGAGCGAACGAGCTGTGGAAATCGTGCACGATTTAGGTGCCAATTACCGCCCTCAATAGGCTCATATAAGAAGAAAGTGCAGCGGGTGCTTTCCAGGTTTTGAGGCCTACGGTGTGGGCCTCGCAGTGGACCCGGGGAGGGGGGGGGGAATGTTAGGCGTGGCATGCCGTTTTGCATAGCTTGTGTACTGCCCCGTTATTACGAATGTACGTACAACCCCTTTAATAATCATACGTGACTGCCAAAAAGTTTGAACGGCCCAAAGAAAACTCGAGCAAATAAGATGCGAAAATTCCTGGGGCAAATATGTCTGCTCTTGTCCTCGGTACTGGGACGCTCGTGCCAAGTACTCCGTACGTACCATGCACCCCGTGCGTGCACGTGTGGGTACTGTACTCCTCGCACGTACGTACATTTGTTGCTGACCACATACCTGAGCAGTTGAGCAATGCCTCACATCTCGCATGACTTTGTTGACCGATGCTTTAACGCCGTCGATCTCAGCCACTGTGGTAATATGAGAACTCCTGTACATCGTACAGGAGTTCTCATATTACCGCAGCCACCGACTGCTGGTCAGCCACGCACGTATGAGCATTCCAACCGACAACCTCGTGTGGCGCATGTGCACCATGGTATCGTCAGAGTGCCAACAACAAGAGATGGCGTCCAGCAGGCAGGGGCAGCTTCCGCTCCCTCCCATCCCCCCGGGTGTTCAATGTAGCATGATGAAGAAGCCTCCCAAAGAGTGCATAAACACCCACGTTGCCGCGGTCTCCACCAGAGCCCTGGACTGGCACAGGAAAGAAAACAGCTCAAAGGCAGAAGAGACCTCGGGGGGGACAAACCATGAACCCCATTACTGGGGTCATGTGATTCGTGAAATGTTTGATGCAGGCGCCGCCGCCGTCGCGGCTTGAGCCTTTTAGTCCTGCCCCCCTCCCGCCGGGGCTGGCCAACAAGGCTTACCGTCCGTCGTCATGTCTTCTGCTTCTTCCACCTGCCTCTTTCTTCTTCTCCGGTGCCTCCTCTTTCTCATGGCATCTTTCTGGCTACGCCATCACAATCTGTTAGTATCTCAGTCCGCTGGGCGTGGAGGAGGTGGACGTCGGCGACCCGCCCTCGTCGTCGCCGCGCTTGGGCACATGGCTTCGGGATGCTAACCCATGCAGCAGCGAGCGACAGCACACTTCATCACTTTAAAATGGAGTCCTCCACCACCGCCACAGCAGAGCGAATGCTACTAATCTACTTTTGGCCCTTTCCCTGCTTTCCAATGGGCCCCCCTCACACATCTGGGGCCACCAGGACGAGGGGAGAGCAGGAGAAGTGCACTAGTTGTAACATGGCGGACTGGCAGGAAGAGCACGAGTGCTTGCTTGCAAAGGCCTTGGCCGCCGTCGTCGGCGCCGCCGTTGCTGCTGCTGTTCGCGCTGCTGACTCCCTCCCTCCCCCTCGACACCGAGAGAGAGAGAGAGAGAGAGAGATGCTTCGATCACTCCAAAGAAAGCAGATCTTTCTGTGCCACAACAGGAGCGAGAGTGAAAGCCATATAAGTACGTATGTAGTGGCAAAGTAGTCTGGGAGTGGAGAAAGCACAAGGACGAATAGAGAAAGGGGATTCGACATGAGAAAGACTTGAGCAGGCCTCATTGCCAGGCAGGCCGGAGTCGAAGGGCAGGCAAATGAAGGAGAGAAAAGAGGCCAGTGACGACGACTACGGCGGCGGCAGCGGCCTCGGCGGCTTCGGCGGCGGCGGTGACGACGACGACGACGACGTCGACAGCGACGTCGAGTGGAAAGCAGCTCCTCTCTACCACCGTCAAAAGCTGCTGCTACAGCAAAGATCCTTCTGATGAGGCACGGCACACATGCGCAGCTGCTCTCGTGCTCTCTCTTCCGTTGGAAGACGACGACAGGTCTTCCGGTCTAAATGGAAAAGTCTGAGATATCTAAAGCAACCAGCGCGGCGGCGGCCGCGGCCACGGCGGCCACGGCGGCCTCCCGAAGAGCGCTATCCATCTTACTTACATACCTTACGTACGCCGAGTAGTACGTAGACGGAGTAGAGTAGTATGCAGTACGGGAACTACACTAGCGATGCCTCCACTACTACATACACGCGGAATTGAAAGGTCGGAGAGAGAGTGGAAGTTCTTTGAACGATATCTCCTAGTGCCTTTTTCGGCGGATAATCTCTCTCTCTCTCTGGCTCTTCTCTGTGCAGGCATTTCGGTTTACTAGAGGCCTCCCATGCTGCTGTTATTGGTGGCCACCAGGCTGGTTCTGGTGTACGAATTGTAGTTGGATGTGTGCGTGCCACACAGTGGCCTCCCCGACCCCCGCGTGGGTGCGTACAGTGTGCACCCACTCGGCCTTCTCCACGTGTACATGTAGCATAACTGTAGCGGATAGACGGAGTAGGGGAGGGGGGGGGGGAAGAAGGAGAGAATTTGTCACAGCGTCCTGCTGATTGCGTGATCCCAATGCTTCCCTCCGGCAACAAGAGAACAATGAAT
>JAAUXU010032171.1_pt1 | contig 14694 bp, 19 predicted proteins | sample 7278151 | NCBI WGS metagenome assembly JAAUXU01 (sample SAMN14350113, study PRJNA611818) | marine sediment metagenome | isolation source: surface marine sediment (1.8m) | place: French Polynesia: Moorea | collected 2018-08 | reverse complement strand
GTGTGACTGCAGCCTTAAGTTATCTGTGAAAGGGAGGACCACCACGACAGCTGACTTTTTGCCTCAAAATCCTCAGAGCGAGCCAGGGTAACGTTCACCTTCTCCCTCCTTTATTTTCTTTGGGGAAACTCCCACTTAAAATCAGCAGACATCAGTTGCCTGTGACCAGAAGTGACCAGGAAAAGTAAACAGAAATGCTGCCAAATAGGGCTGATATTTCAACTTGATGTCTGAGTAAATGCACTGTTGGGAACTAAAACGAAAACCAAAAGGATGATGACCACTAGAACACCTGGTTCCAGACTCTCCTCTCCTAGTATAACACAAAAAGGAGAAAAGTCAAAAGATGAACAGATCCCTCCTATGGATCCACATGTGATGATTGATTCATCTGAACCATTAGCATTTGCAGGAACAACTGGGGATCAAGATTCAATTGACCTATCTGACACAGTTGAATTTAGGAGAAGAACTAGAGGATTTGGTGCTTCTAGACAAAGATTTGACACTAAACATGAAGAATTGCAAATCATGATTGAAAGTAGTGAAGACTTCACAGAAGTTACATTTGAATAAGCCCTTTGAGACCTTGAAGATGCTTACCAAAATCTCATAGAGAGATGCCTCTACTGCGAAGGACAGAAGATGATCCATTGTCACGACCAAACTACCTTCAACCCTTCAGAAGACAATTGCCTGTTCCTTTTCCTAGAGGACACACGTGTTTCCTGACTCAGTAACATAACAGGTAGATTGAGTGTACTCAATCATAATTTTATCCTAGTTCAACTCTTCCTGTAGAGTCTTCATCTGAATCATATTTCTGCTAAACATCATTTTCTTCAATCTGCTTTAGTCCGAAACAAATACCCAACACAAAGACTTGTAGTAAACATAGGCTCACAACTTTAGTCTCACCATTTGGAAATGGATCTTTACAGCAGCACTATATGTTCCCGACTTGGACTTGAGAGCATGAGGGATATAAAATGACCCAAGTGTTGTCAAGTCCATATCAAGTAAGAAGACTCAACTGAGAGTGGTAACCCTGATGCCAAAATGTAAACAACATCCATTACACTCGTGCATCGAGGGAATGTGAAAAAAAACTAAGAGAATCTTCGCAATCAATTACTATTCATGGCAGACCAATTGCTGGGGCAACCTGGGGATGTGTCCGGACTGGCAGGTGTACCCGGACTGGCAGAGGTGGTGGCAGGAGGTAAGTCCAGTAGGGGGGAGGCCTCTTCTGCTGTCGCTGCTGATTCAGGGGCACTGGCATCTGTTGGCCAAGGTCAACAACAACCTCAGGGCCGGGAGAATCTGTCCCAACTGATGACAGAAATCATTGCATCACTACCGTTGATGGCTCCCTGGAGGCTGAAAGCATCAACGTCATCTGCACCCAAGTCAATGGACACAAGCAGATAAGTCTAGACAGTTGAAATCTTATGCGGCAGTGACAAAGGGGTCACCCCTTCACCCCCTCTGTGTCCATCTGGGCACAGAGGAGTGTGCTTACATCAACAAAAGTCTCTTCTCTAGGCTCAGCAATGATGTGGAGAGTCAGATTCTCATAGACTGTTAGAGACTGTTCAGAGACAGTGGCCAAACTTTCCTGCTCTTTTAAGAAGTGGGTAGGTGGCCATGGTCTTTTTGGTTGCAAAAACCAGGCAACAGCAGACTACCTAAGTCAAGTAGTTGCCTCAATTAAGTTGGATGGTTAATCCAACTTAAAAGAATCCAACTTGAAAGAATGACCGATACACCTAACTTAGCATACCTGCCAACAGGTCATCCTTTTGTGGATTGTTTGATCTATTGGAATGAATTGCCAGGCAGGTATGTGTTGCACTCATTCCAGGAGGTCAAGTCTAAGAACAAGGCTGGATTGTAGAGGAGAGGATGGTACTATCATGTCGGAATCCCGAAGGAGATGAAGGACAAGATCATCCAATTGGATTGTGAGCTTGACCTCCTCATTCAGGAAATATGTTTCCTTTCCAGGAAAGAGATCCCTCGATTGTGAGACTGAGGCATCACAACCCAAGGCGTCCAGAGCAAAGCAAAGCAGCAGAAGGAAGGCAGCGGGTTGTATCAAAAGGGCAGAAGAGAACAAATCTTGTCCAGAGTCTACAGGTGGAGAGGCCTCCAAAACGGTCATTGCTCCTCCTCTGGTACCTCTCAATGGGATGGAAAAAAGGGATAAGGCAGCAGACAGAAGAGGGGACCATTGCAGTGGCAGGGGAAGCCTCAAAAGAGGGGACCATTGCAGTGGCAGGGGAAGCCTCAAAAGAGGGTACCCCATCCACAGTGCCTGGGCAGCCAGCCACCCCTATTCCAGTGTTAGCTGGGACTGGGAAACCAGAGAGCGTAAGCAAAATGCCACACATCCTAATGGGTGAGGAATACCAGCATTTTCAGCTCCTCAACAAACAGGAGGCCAACGAGAAGTGCAAACAACCGGTGGGAACCTGTGAGGGCCCGGAGAAGACAGCCACAAGAGGCCCTGGATGGCCTCAGGGCAGTCGCTCCAAGGGCCAGGGGAGAGGTGCTGGACAAGGTGGTGACACTGAGACCAGCATCCAGAAGTATTTATCATGATGACTATGTCTTATTGAATAAATACAGTGGACGGGGAGGGTTTTTCCCGGCAATGGGTTTTTCCTCCCAACCACTCAAAAAAGTTGAGTCTAAGAATTTTTCTTTTTACTCACTTTATAGCCAACACTGCCAGGCAGCTGCAGCCAATCATACCTACAAGGGGGGCAAGGTAGCTGAAATGCAGGGTCCTACCCCACATTGTGCTGCAGGCACAAACCCAAGGGCATCCATTGTTGGTGCCCCTAACACCAACACGTGGTTCTGTCTGGAGTTCTCTGGAAGGGACATATGCACATTGGTCTGGGTAACAGGTATTGATTCCAATACTGACTGCAATAACAACAGCTTATGTATCTACCTAGTCTCCATGTACTTGGACATCATGTCACTGATGGAAGGCATCTTTCCATTGGGATGGAAGGAACTGGTAATGCATTGCAATAGTTCCAATTTCCCCCTAAAAGCATGTGTAGACACCAATGCTCACAGTATCCTCTGGGGGGAGGAGACAAATCCTCACAGAGAAGTCATAGAGAACTTTATTTTCTCTCACTCCTTGGTGATAGAAAATGTGGGATGTGTCCCAATCTTCTCTGCAAGGGGCACTGATACATGCATAGATGTAATGTTATCGCTGAACCTTCCCTCTCCACTAGAGGGATGGAGAGTGAATGATGAGGCTACCCTTTCAGACCATAATCATATAGACTTCAGTCTAGGGTTAGGTCCACACTCATATCCTGAGGCAGCTCCCAACCTGGCCAAGGCCAACTGGGACAAGTTCCAGGAAATTCTTGGTAACAAATCCTTCAGGGACCCACGGTATGTTACTAAGCGCTGGCTCAATGCAGCCACACTTAGATTTGAGAACAGTCTCAAACAGACTCTCCATAGGGTATGCCCATTGTGCAGGGGCCCCCACAAAGTCAACAGACCTTACTATTGGGAGGGAGAAGTGGAGGAACTAAGAAAGCTGGCTAGGAGAGCCTGAAGGTTCTCGCAGTCATACAGATGATGACTGGACAGCCTTCTTGGAGAGCAGAAGGGCCTTTCAAAGGGGAGTAAGGGGGGCCAAATGGGAGGCCTGGAAACTCTTCTCAGAGGGTACCAGTGACTCCAAAGCTATGTCCCAGCTCTTCAAGGTTGTGCAAGGCAAAGAAAACCTTTAAGCCTTCCCATACACATTGCATCACTCTTCTCAGGATATCTTCGAGCAGGCTGGAGAAGATCTAAGGTAGTTTTCATACCTAAACCTGGGAAACTGGACTACTCAAAGGCTAAGGCTTTTTGTCCAATTACCCTCACCTCCTGAAGGGGGTGGAACTTAAGGGAGATTGCACAGACAAAAGAGAGATAAAGGACCTCTTTTATGACAGGTGGAAGGTGAGATGGACTCGACTCTCAACATGTCACCAGACCAAGTTCTGGTTGGAGGACCCTGGTAGCCTGGGTGATGCCCTGGCTTGCCTGGATCATGCAACCCTTGGCCTGGCTTTGCAGGCCATAACAGGGCACAATTACTTCAATTATCACCATAATATAACAGGTAATATCTCTGAGCAAATCTGTTGATTTGCCAGGAGGAACATGAGGAGTTTATTCACCTTGTATGTGAGTGCCCTGCACTCACCAGGGTGTGCCTGGATACCATTCAGGGGCACCAGCTTAATAGACAACCTCTTGACCTATACAGACTTGTCAGGCTCACAAAGTGGACCTCATTGGCAAGGCCATGGAAAGGAGGGCAGAACAAGTTAAGGTCACTGGTGGACTCACCACACCATGCCTAAATGTCCATTAAGCACTTAGATGTTTGCCACAAACTGGGGAAGTGAAAGACCCAATCCAGGGTAACTCCTATTCTCTCGTTGGGACATCCATTCCTCTTGACAGACCCCTTTAACGAACATCAAACAAACAAGATGACTCAAGTGCTGTCAAGTCCGTATCGTGTGAGATGACCTGAGTGCTGTCCTGCACTTACAAGTGCCAAAAGAGGGTACGTATGAATACACATTATTGTATATCATTAATTTGTAATTTAACGCACAATATTCAGAATGTTTCCCAAATATTTCGTGACACCTTGTATTTTACCATTTCAAAACAAAAGGTGAAGTACACAGTTGGGAAATCCCATGAAGAAAGTGAGTCAGCAGAACTCAATTCACACTCACCATGGAGCAACCCCCTGACGACGGATGAGATTGTGGAGGATGCAGCCCCCCTGAAGAGCAAAACTACCCACCACGAGGCGTGGAATAACTGAGGAGGGCCAGAAAAGCTATAACTCCAACTTTGCCAATGCAAATGCTTCTTTGAACTTCCACTAGATTTGTGCGAGAAATATAGAAGACTTCTAGTTTCAGAGTGTTGAATCATAAAATATCCTTGTGGAGAGGGAAATATAGCACAAGAATAGTTACTTCCATACAGTATATAGGCAGGGAAATGTTCCTAAAATGGTGCGTGAAGTCCCTGATTGCCAAAGTTTAGGTAAAAAAAGTAGCAAAAAGTATGTTTCGTGACATGATAAGTGGACATTCCATGGCCACATTGTAGCACTTTATTTTCCTCGTTTTCCTGGCCAGTTTGCCATGGCATGCCCTCCCCTGCCCAATCTGTCTAAAATCTGTTCAGCCAAGTAATATGTGCTCCGCAATGTACTTCTATATTTTTGCAAAGCTACCTGAACTGCAACAATGAAGAACAAATCCAGTGTCGTATCTTTATACACCCATCTGGGGAAGTAGCACTTTACACTCGATTGAGGATTTTGCTGCTCAAAGGCCATAACGACCCTTAGGCCACCACCCTCCCGCCCTAACCGACACCCCTTGGGTCATCAAGGCCCTCAGGTGGGCGGTCACAGGATGTCAAGTGTAGTACAAAAATCGGGCAGTCAAGTGTACTGTAGTAAAATTTGCGGGATGTCCTGATGTGATATCAAAATCGCCGCCTACAAGAGCAGAAGACAAAAAAGTAAACTAGTATCGGAAATGTTAAATTTGGGACAGAAAGTGCCACGTATTTTCCAAACCGAGTGTAAAAAACGTCAAATATGCGGTGTTGTGGACACAAACGCCTCATTATCATTTCCATCACCTTTTTTCTGACAGGTTACAGTACTGTAAACTGTCTGAGTAATACTTACTGCATTTTTGTTTTTCAGTAACCTTCACCGGCATCATTTGTGAGGATCATTCCATCCAATAGTGATGTTTTCTTTGCAAAATCTCCTCTTTCAGAAAACAAATCCCTTTCAACGACAATCTCACGCCAGATTTTGGGGCAAAAATGCGCTTTAAAGTGATAATTGCCTGACGTAAAAGCAGCAGTATCGACATCACTTTTGGAGGACAGAAAGTGCTCTTTATGTTGCTCGTAGCCACTTACGGTCATGGTGGCTTCAGCAATTGCCCATGAGCAATCAAATCATGTCCTGTTTTCACCCATTCGTGATCTTTCATCGACTCTTCTAACAGAAAACTCGTCATCCAGGTCGAGCCATTTGGCCTATGGCGAGCTTTTTTTTCTTGGCCTTTAGAGTTGGTCTTGGTGTGGGAGTTTTCTTGTCTCTGACATCTTGCAGCCACCGCAGAAGAGTCACTTCCAGAACGCGGTGGCCGCGTTGATCCCTTTTCCCCATCCCTGATTTGCTCAGGAAGCAAGCGGAAGAACCACTCCGTTTTCCAGAAGGAGATTGAAAGATCCGCGCCAAGTTGTTCAGCAGCCCTGATTTTTGGCCTCTGTTGCGGCCACTTTGAAGCTCAGAACCAGAGATTGTCTTGAACGGGACTAGAATTCGTCACCCTTGGCAAGTCATCATAGCTTTGCAGCAGGTCAAGCTTCTCTCGATGTCTCTTTCTGGAGTTACTCTCCTCGGGCGTGATGATGGAGTACAAACTTGCGTCGGCACGACAAAAGTCAAAAGTCACCCCAACCAACTTTTCCATCAGGACCGTTTTGCTTTTTTGAGATTGGTTTTCTTCGCCAGCTTTCATTGCACGATCAAACGTGAAGTGTTCACTTCGTCCTCGGTGAAAGACTTGGAGGTGAAGACTTAAAAAAATAGCAGTAATGAAGAAGTCGCACAATAAGGCGGCAACTACTGTTCAGTCGATTTAACAGAATCTTCAGTCAGCAGCAAATACATGTATATTGTTAAGTCGAGTAGCATATCGCTAATCTGAGACTGCATCAGAACTCTAGCATGAACGGCATGAACCCGTTGTGTCAAAGGACGTTGGGTGTATAACTTGACCACAGTTTTGGCACCAAAATCTTGTTACAAAGCTCCATCTTTACTCTGGACGAGATTGTTTGTGTGAGGTCCAATTTTGACAACCCAAAAGTACACCAACAATCAAGCATCAGAACATGAATTGAGTAGAATAGCAGCTTCTGCAACTGTGCGAATCTGCGAGTTTTTAATTTGCGGGGGAAAATGTCACTTCGAGCTTTGGTCAAGTTCTAACATTGCTATACAGGGTAACTTTGCTTTTAAAAGTGTCGGTCAACAACAAGCCTACTGCTAAGTCGAGAATTGTTGACTGGACTGTGGTGCCTACCTCATCATGATGGAGTTGGCTTTGTCCACTGAGTATTGTCATTTCCTTCACTCTTAAGACAGGACTCGGAAAAAAATGACTATATTGAAAGTGTTATAGATAACGAGCAGAGGTGCCCGGCTTTGCTCGGGTTATTATAAGACTTGCCGCAATCCCGTCTACCACAGACTCGACCATAGCTCAACACGCACTTCGCGCTCAACACTCACTTCGCGCTCGCGCTCAACACGAAGCTCATCCCTCACGGATGAGATGGCCTCAGATGGCCATCTCATGAGGCCATAGATGGCCTCATTGCACGGCCATCTATGGTCTGTGTAGTAGTCTAGTGAAGGGAACTTTTGACCTCGCTTTGGACCTCGATTTCGGCCTCAAAACGGCCTCAAATGTAAGGTGTGGCGGGATCAGTTTCAAGCTCACACACACACACACACACACACACACACGACTTTGCTTTATATATATGAGACAGATGTTGGATTTTCGAACATAACATGAATTTTGGCACTCCTCGGAATGAGGTGCGTAAAAAACAAGGTTGCGCAAATGCAGTCACTGGAATGGGAGTTGCGTGGTCAATCGCTACCAAAAATATTGCGTCGCTCTAAGCTGCGTGATGGACTGCACGAGGAATCGAGGATATGCAAGAATGCATTGACATTCACGTGATTGCTGCAACGAGTCATAGGGTGAACTGGGACGGACGTCACGAAAAAGTCACCGAAAATGCAGCCAGAAGTATGTTCGTTACACTTGCAATACACTCCCGTCTCCTGGGGAATAGTTGTGTTGCTGCGTTTCAGCGAACTTCAATTTCTTTCTTTGAATTGTCAAATCTTAGAAACCACCAGACTAGAAATAAGAAGGCGCTGGCAGTGCATACACTTCGGTGAGAAGGCACCTCCTTTGACTCACTCCTTGAGCTTTGAGCTGCTTGAAGGAGACCCTGGAGGTAGTGTCACGTAACTACTCACCTTTGTACATGCTCAAGCATAACCTCCAAGCAGCTCTAGTGGAGAATTTCAACCGATAATGGCTGGATGGACCGGACTCTGGTCCAAAGACGGCCAACACCTTCTTGGCTTAGCCAGACTTTCAATGAATTGAGAAAAGAGCAGACCCTTTTACAGGCTCAGAGGGTTTTTGCATCTGATTCGTACCTCTTCGCCGTTGACCCTGATGTGAGGGAGGAAGAAATCTTCGCCCAGCTTGTCACGGAGCAACAGGGTCCATTTACCCATCAGTATATGGTAATTCAAGCCCTCGCTGCCCTGCAAATACACAGTACAGTTGGGCGACGCATTTATCATGGCTAAATAGACTGACTCACCGTTGCACAGTCATTAATCTCTTCGAAGTCCAAGCTGGAGTTTTCGTCGATGCACTGAGGCGCATTTTTGTGCATGTGGTCGGTCTTGGACATGCACGCCAACGCCGAGAAGAAGCGCTCTGGGTTGCCCTGTGAAGCCTGTTGAGCATGCAGGCTAGTTTGAAATTGGTCATATCCTCTTAGAATGCTGACTTTGTCGTGCTTTTTCTCGGCAGTTGCCAACTTCTCTGACTAAGATGACACCAAGAGGTAATAAGCCAAGGTAAGAAATGACCGGTATATGTTCCGCTACAGCATATTCAAATCCGCTCACACTTGAAGGACTGATTGGCACTCACCACAGCAGTCCGCTACAGGCAAAGGTAAGACAAAGTTCCTGCGCGTAATCTTGGACTATTTATGTCAGTCTGTGACAAGACCACATCTTTTCCTACCGCTAGTCATCGATGACCGTACACTGCACCAGGAAACAGAGTGGAGCGGAGTGAACTAGCATAGGAAGGTTGTTCCAAGTGATCTTGAACAAGAGCGACACTCCACCAATCCTCTCCGAGAAAGCTGGATTGGCGGGAACACGACAAGCGCTCAGATGGAGCGGACATGCAGTAGAAATGTGACGCAACATGTTATACGTAGAACAAAAGTACATGTTTTATGCACAATGAACTTGCGCTTGGTTTGACGTTGTTCACTACCTTGATCATGCACGCCTGAATCTGGTTGCCATAACACTCGTCTTCCCCGTGGTGGCAGGACACGATCTCATTGCCGTTGCGGCTCTTCCGGATATCTGCCCAACCGAACGGGATGAGACGTATCGTCATCGCTTCTGTGTACAGCATGGTCATGTAGTGGAATGACGAACATTCCTTAACTGATATCTTCACCGTTGCCTCCCAACTTGACCCAGGTGGGATAAAGTTGATTCCTGATGAAGGATCTGCTGTACGTGCAACGAGACTCGTAGAAGACATGCACATCCAAGGACTCGATCGCATCCTTGCTATGATCAGAACTTCCATCAGGGCTGCCATCCGCAAACTCCAGGGGTCTCACCCAATCGGATGGGTGCAGCCTGTTCGCTGGCAGCTGCACCGCCACTTCATCACTGCTCGCCGTTGTCTTCGAGAGCTTGGTGTATCTGAGAACGAGAACCAAGTCAGCTCGGGGCTGGCGGTCAGCTTTTCCAATTACGTGTGTATAATACAGTCTTCTCTCCTTAACCGACTCACGGATATTTCGGACAGTCGGATTATTGACTCACATATGGGCAGAACCAAGTCAAACTGATCATTTTACGACATAAGAGACATCGCTTAGGTCAAACGTGCTTTTCATTACTTCTATACAGTCCTACAGGAGCAGGAAGAGGAATCTTCTGCTTAGTCACACTTGCACTGCCAGTCTACTGGCTCTTCACCCATCCCACCCACCAAACATTGCCAAATTGCTGGCAGCTTCGTGGGAGACCTTCTCATGCCGCAGACTTCAGGCCATCTCACTCCGCCAGCATGCCAAGAATGTATGGAACTCTGTCCCAAGAGCCCTGCACGAATGACAAAGTTTCGCAGACTCCGTTGTATTCCAAAGAAGTAAAAAATGTGCTTTAGAGCTGCCTCAATCAGTGTGACGGATCATTTTCTCTCAGGTATAAACAAAGATGCAAATTGACTCAGACGCTTCATTGATTCAAAGTTTCCTGGCCCAAAGTGACCTAACGAACGGGCACCGTTTCATAATGGTGATGAATGGTGATGCAATGAGGGCGTCAGTGCGGCACAGAAAGCAAATTTGGCAACAGCGCATAAAACTCATTATTGCAGTAAGCTTAGGTGAGATATACAACCTAACCCAACTTTTAGGCCAGAGTAAAAATATTATTGGGTTAGATTAGATGGAGAATGAAAGTTACACCTAAGCTCCATGCGTAACATCGTCTACCAATTGTCCTCTGACGTTTGGCTGCCTAATTTTGTACAATTGTCATAAGTTATGTAAGAAAGCAGTGATAAAACGTTACCGGACATTACTGGACGCTAGGTTTGACGACTTCCCAAAAGAAGTGGCAGCTCTGGAGACGTTCAAGGCAAGGAGGAGGACAGCAAAGGCTTTCATCACAGGCTGATGCAAGGTGCCACGACCTCCTCACGGTTTTGCAAACGCAGATTGCCGTTGATCGAATGCTCATGAAGAAGTTTCGTTTGCCTCAGTGTCAAAACAAAGTCCTGCAGTTGGGTCATACGATATCCCTTAACACAAAGACCACAATGACGCGCGATCTATTCAGCAGTCCTCGATGGCTTAGAAATATGAGACACTATCAGCTCTTCGACGCATCAGAAGGAACAAGTAGCACTCGATGAATCTTTCTTCTAAGGGATGCTGTCGATCCTTTATTAGCTAAGATACCAATGCACCAATTTATTGAAAACATATCAACACTGCCTTGTCAGCTTTTCTCCCTCACCCCCTGGACTGCTTCTCCACCCACTCTCCTAGATTCTCGTTCCAGACCCTGGCGGGCGCACCAGGTTTGAGAACCTCCAGAAAGTTTTTCCTTTTCACCTCCACCGAGTCGATTGTCACCGTCTTGCTCAAGCAGCTATCAGTCTCTGTGGAGATAGAGGAGGCTCCAAGGACCCCAATGACGTAGTTGTCGCTGACGTCCTTGCCGAATGCCTCTTCCCAGATCCTAGGTAGAGGGTGGGGCTTCAGTGGCGAATATCTATTCGCCACTGTAGCACCTTCGGCGCCCAGAGCACCGGCGGAAGGTGAGAAATCATGTTGCCGGCGAATGTCAGGGAAAGGCTTTAACACTTGCTCCCAAGTAGTTTCTCTCTTGGCCATAGTTGTCAGAAGTTGTTCATCTGGGCACAAGTTGAGCAACTCATCTCGAGAATAGTACACCACTGAAAGAGAAAGTCTTATCCGTCAAGCTTTCTGCTTTGCAGGTACCTTATGCACACGCGCACAGTTCAGGAGGCCTTAAAGTTATGGAGTTTTGTGGCCATTTTTTGAATGTATTTTTAAATGGTGTTAATCTCAAACATGGCGCCCTGCCTTAATTCGTCCAAGAATCCAGGCACGCAGCTCTTTCACTTCCTCCCCTGGGACACCGGAGGGGTTTACAAAGAGAGGGGGGGACACTAAATTTCTATCTAATCTCAAATGAAAATTGAGGCTGAATGAATCCACTCACATGGCCCCGAAAGAAGTTTTTTAAAAGTGTCATCCAATATGAAGGGACAGGAAAACCTGTGCACATTGACTTGGCAAAACCAATTTCAAAGAACTAACCTGGGCCTCCCAAAGAGACTTGTTCACGGTGACTTTGCGTTGAGCAAAAGCTTTCTTCATGGGCTTCAGGTTGCTCATTGTGGGAAATGTTTTGGGGTAACTTGATCTGTGGTTCCCGCTGTTGTTCCTCCCGTAACTTCTTCTCAGTCAAGGCCCTAGCGAAACTTTGGCGACGATCAGCGTTGGATTCAATGTCCTAAAAGATAGGCAGAGTTGTCATCACCAAGCATCATGCACTTACAGTGCAATGGAAGAAATATTTACCTGAAAATTCTTCTGAGGCGAGGCTGGGAAGAGAGGTTGTCTGAGGACCTGCACCTTAAGTTCTCCCCTCCGCACTCCGCACTCCGCACCGGAGTCAGCACCAGAGTCTCCCCTCCGACCAACTCTCTCCAGGGGTGACGATTTGTTGTTGACGTCGGTCTTCATCCTGCCTTTGCTCAACGAGAAGAAGTCGTCGAGGACCAGCTTGGCAGCCTGCACCAGTTCCATGCTGGTGCCAGTGATGTTGACGTGGTCCTCGCCCACGCTGACACGACACGTGTAGTCGTCGGATGAACAACCTGCACAGGAAGAAAAGCTGCTGAGGCACTTATGCTGTTTGCCAAGTTACAGGTCGTGGTATGGGGTTCGATCGAGCAAACGGGATAATCCATTTTTGTCTCGATGAGGAATGTGACGATTCGAGATTTTAACTAACATGTACTTTTACCGGGTGTGCAGAAAAGCGGGCAACACTTCCTGATGCCCAACTTGATGGACCTGCTGACATTGAACCTGTTGACCAATACATGTCAAATTCTTACTGTGTATTATGTACATGCTTGGGACCTACTACACCAAATTTGATCATGCCAAGTACTACATGAGCAGGTACATGATGGCCTACATCTGGAGGATGGTCACAGGGGCAATGGGCCCAAAGAGGAGGTTGGTAAGGCCAAATGCAAGGTAGTAGAGCTTTTTGTATAAGATAACATTGGTAGAGCACATTTCTTTGAATAATTTGCACCTATTTATATACCAAGAAATCCAAAAATTAACCAAATTTTGACCTTTTTTGAATGAGTAACAACACATGAAAAAATGGGGGGAAATAGGGACCCACTGATGGAGTCCAGTCTTGATGGCTCAGCCCTACACTTTTTCAAAGACCCCACCATCAGCAGCGATGCAGGCCTCCAACTTGTGCCTGAACCTGGCACACGTGGCCTGCACATAGTCAGTGCTCATGGAAGTCCACTCCCTGTTGACAGCAGCCTTCATGGCATCAATAGAGGTGTGGTACACATTGTTGGCCCTCTTGTCAATGTGGTTCCACATGCTGTAGTCCAAGGGGTTCAGGTTGTAGGAGTTGGGAAGCCAAATTCCCTTTGACCAAAACCCCTTGGACCCCAACTTGTTCTTCAGGTAGGTCATCACAACTTTGCTGGTGTGGCAGGAGGCCCCATCCTGCATCCACACATAGTTGCCCTTGCTGTACGTAGCATCAAGGACTGGGAAGACATTGTGGATCAGGATGGACTTGTACATGTGCCCGTTCATGGTGCCTTTGATCCACATGCCAGGGAATGCTTGCAGCCAAAATACATGGCTTTTTGAGGGAATTTTGGCTGGCCCTGGAACCTGTTGGCAAGGTCTGCAGCCTTGGCATTGGTGGCAATGGTGCAGTTGTTCCTCCTGTTGAGGTGCTTGTTGAGGTGGAAGTCCTTCTCATCGCTGAAGATCAGGACTTTGCCTGCCACCTCATTTTTAAGCTTGTTGAGCATCACCTGGGCCATTTTGAGGAATTTTTCCTGGTGTAACGATGTCAACTGCTGGACCTGGAGCACCACGAGGCTCTTCAAGCCCATGTCCATCCTCACAATTGACCTCATGCTGGACTCAGGCACATTGAACATCCTGGAGAGGTTCCTCACAGACTGGTTGGAGTTGGCATCGATCTCGGTCCTGACAGCCTCTATGAGGGCATTCTTGTCATTCTTGAGGGCCTACTTGGCTTGACGTAGTCAGTAGTGCAGTACTCCCTGTATGCCTTGATGGCCTTGTAGATGGTGCTGCGGTTGATATTGAGGACCTTTGCGATGCTGCTCTTGCTCTCCCCTGCCTCTACACGCGCAATGATGATCTCATACAGTTTGTTGGGCCCATCCTGATTGATACCATGTGTATTTACAAAAAAAAATGACAAAAGTTGGTCCAAACATCCCTCCCAGCTTAACAATGTAGTCAAACTTACATTAGAACCCCATATAATGACATAGGCAGGTCCAAAAGGAAGTGCTCCCCACCTTTCTGCGCACCAGGTATCATCATTCAACTTTCTATTGAGTAATTATTCATTTGCGCAATATCAATGATGTAGCCAGCTAGTAATCTGTCTCCTTCAATGGCTTGATCTTGCTTAGAAATGTCGCACCCCTCATCGTTTTAACTTCTTACATCCATTCATAGAGATACACGAGTCTCGTCTCAAGATCAGATCGGCATCCCTGGCACCTGGACGAGGTCAGATGCGAATCTTTTGGTAAGTTTGGGAGCGACAGAACGGAGGGATCCGAGTACCAGACTCGCCAGTCTGCGCTGTGCCTGATCACTAGGGATCAGCACCGGGACGACCCTAAGTCTTTCCTATGCTAACGACCCTGATGCAGCAGACATTGCAAAAACATCATACGGTCGAGCTATAACCGGACTTTCGCCACCACGTACACGCAATTGGGGAACTACCAGTTGCAAACACAACTTACATCACTTACTCCCCCTCTCATGAATATTTCGTAAGGAGATTAGCGCGAACGCAGATCTCCCACTAACAAAAATTACGCACCCGAGTTACCCACATTTGGGGTAATCGCAGGGGTCAGCCCAACCGGAGTGCAATGGAAGAGC
>JAAUXU010112284.1_pt1 | contig 14695 bp, 13 predicted proteins | sample 7278151 | NCBI WGS metagenome assembly JAAUXU01 (sample SAMN14350113, study PRJNA611818) | marine sediment metagenome | isolation source: surface marine sediment (1.8m) | place: French Polynesia: Moorea | collected 2018-08 | reverse complement strand
AGTGTGCTCCCTACAGTAGCGCCCTCTGGTGGCCACAGCCCTAACTATACAGACAACTCCTATAGAGTACTACTGCGTACAAGCTATGCACATGCCTAGTGGCAGGTATTGCCCTAACAATACATTGTACCCTATACTGTGCTGTGGCATCCATGTGTCTATAGTTACAATCTACGTTATGGTGAAGGCCACATGTTTCAGGAGGGTCTGGGTGAGTCACCTGATGGATGTTCACTTTCCCATCAGTACCAATATGGTGCTGGGTGTGGGGAAGGAAGATGTCTGTTTCAGGAGTTTTGCTGGTGCCCACCAGACGATTGACTATGTTACATTGGCCAGTATCCAGGAAGCTATATCCAGCTTTGGAAACACCAAGGCAGAGGGCCCAGATGGCCTAAAACCATTGGTTTTAAAGACCCTACCAATAAACTGTGTGGGTAGGCTGCAGGCAATTTATATTGCATCTCTCTTCTCAGGATATGTTCTGGAGAAGGTCAAAGGTAGTTTTTATACCCAAACCTGAGAAACCAGACTACTAAAAGGCTAAGGCCTGTTGTTCGATCACCCTTACCTCCCCTTTGTTTAAGGCAATGGAAAAGGTGGCTAAAACATCTGGAGGTTGCTCATTGAGTGCATGACAGGTGCAATGTCAACCAGCATGCTTTCTGCAGGGGATCCAGCTTTGACTCTACCTTATTGGACCTGGTGGATGAGATTGAAAGCTCAATCCTATGTGACCACTATGGTCTGGGAATTTTCCTTGACATTAAGGATGCTTTTGACAATTTAAACATCAATCCAGCATCTGGGGGATGCTCAAAAAGGGCCTCACTCCTCACATTGTCAGGTGGTATTTGTGCTACCTGCAACACCGGTTGGTAGAGACTGAAAATAAAGGCATCACAGCCACTAGAACTACCACAGAAGGGACACCCCAGGTGGGAATTCTCTCTCCCCTTGTGTGAACCTAGCTTTTGATGCACTGTTAGATGACTTTAACACTGGACCAGCCCAAATAAAGGACTTTGCAGATGATGTGGCAGTTGTAATAATAGGTGCATACACCCCTATAGAACAAAGGCAAGAGGCACTGGACTTTGGTGGGAAGAATGGACTCGAGTTTGGGGCTGAAAAGACTGAAGCAATCATTTTCACATGTCAGCAGCTGAAAATAGAAAGTCTACCACATCTCCATATGGGGGCTTGTGACTTAGACTACTCTGATGCAGTAAAATACCTTGGGATCTTGCTGGATAGCAAGCTTACCTTTGGCCCACATATCAGGGAAAAAGTAAAAAAGCAATTAGGCTCCTATATCAATTTAGGACCCCAGTGGGGCAGTCGTGCAGCCCTAGCCTGTTTCTGACAAGATGGGTCCTTGATGGAATTGTATGCCCCAAGGTTACATATGGTGCCATAGTCTGGACCAATAAGGCAACAAACTATGAAAAGCATTTGGATGGGGTCCAAAGGCTGGGCTTGCTTGCTATGACACACATACATTGTTCAACTCTCACAGCTGGTCTGGAGGCTATCCTGGATGTGATGCCGCTTGATCTGGTTGCACAATGTGTAGCAGTTCATGCAGTATTGAGGATCCAGAGGCTGCAGTCATCTGAGAGGTCATCTTCCTTGGGGAGATAAAATCCTGAAGGGGTTGGAAATTAAGGGGGACCATACAGACAAAAGAGAGATAAAGGACCTCTTTTGTGACAGGTGGAAGATGAGATTGGCTCGCCTTTCAACATGTTGCCAGACTAAGTTCTGGTTGGAGGAACCCAGCAGCCTGGGTGATGCCCTGGCTTGCCTGGCTTGTCCAACCCTTGGCCTTGCTTTACAAGCCATAGCAGGGCATAATTACCTCAATTGTCGTGGTGATCAGTATTGAATCAGCTGTGACCAGCTGAACTTTGAACACAGACTGACTTTGCCTGTCCAAATCGATGTGAGTTACTTGAGGTCAATTTGACAGGCAATCCTGCATTAGCTGGTGGTCACGTCTGCACTGACTTCCTTCTTCACGGCCTCAATGTTGTTCTCAGTCCTCTTTGTGTGAATGTGTAATTATTGCCCGCACGCCACACAAAAGAGGGCTCAGACCGATGGAGACACAGTTGAAAAAAGGGCGAAACTCAAACCTTTAGAAGGCTTTCAAGTAGTTGGACCCATGTTTTGTTACTTGCTGCATGCTACGAAAATTGGTAGCAGCCTCTCAGCACACGGTGCCAGGTACTTTTGCCTAGGTACTATAAGGGGGAAAACTGGGCTGGAAGACGACCCAAAGTCTTTTGACCCCAAACCCCCCTCCTTCTGGTCCCAATGTCCCAGATCCAGGGTGACACACCCACTGGCACATCTACCTTGAATAGACCCCTTCAGTCTAGGCAGCTGACCTCTTGAATCTGACACAGAGGCTGGAGAAAGGACCTCTCTTCGGCTGCATTTCTGGGTGGCATCTTGAGAGCTAACCCCACAATCATATTGCGGGAAAGGCTCTTTTTGTTACCGAACGTTATTGAATTTTCAAGCCCCCAAACACAATAGCGTTGGGGCCCTTTTTTGAACTGATCGATTTGGCTGTGGCACACACTTTTGTGCCTTCTGCCCTCGCACTCGACGTCCATTGGGGGGCGGGTGTTTCAGGTGGTCAGAGGAGGAGCGCAGGGACACGAAATCTGTGACATCTGTCCTGAACGAGTCCCTGTCGCCAAAGTCACGAGAGGTTTTTTTTTGCAGAGCATTTGCCAAGTAATTTGCGAGTGACTCTGGGAGAAAATTTGGCCCTTGAGGAGGACCTTTTGTAACACTCAACAGTTAAGTTGGAGGACGTTGACGTCTTCATCACATATTCGCTAGAGGATTGTGCGTGTTTGATGACACACAGAGGAGAGGAAGATTGCGCTGCTGCACTGCATAAGACTACTGTAGTCGTCACTCTCTCTTTGAGAGAGAGAGAGAGAAAGAGAAGAGAGAGAAGAAAGAATCTCTCTCTCCTCTCTCTCACTCCGTAAAAGTTCTCACTGAAGGCAACAGTTTAAAAAACCTAATACACGACACTGATACATGAACTTTGTGACGAGCCACGTGTCCGCTTTTGGTCACGTCTTAGTCGATCAGTGAAGAAGCAGTTTTGGCAGTGACTCTCGACTGTCTGCGGTTGCGCAGGTAAGAATGTAATAATAGGCCTAAGTCCAGTTAGGCCTGCCACGTAGGCGTCACGGAGGGAAAAGAGCCCAGGGGCCCAACATCAGCTTAGCAGGTGACGCATCAACCTTGGCCAGGTCTTTTATTCTCGTGACATTTACAAATGGAAGCTTTGTACCAAATGAGGCAGAAGGAAAAAGTCGAAATTTGGTGAAAAAGGTGTTGCCCAAGCAGGTTTAGTCCCCGGGGGCCAATTTACGTAGTTCTGCACCAGACAATGAAATACAGCGGACGCCCACTTGGTGGCCGCGGCGACGACCATGGGCGTGGGCAGCTCGCACATAACGTGGCCACCCCAAATTGGAAAAAAATTGAGGCAATCGTCCCAGCAATTATTTGGAACGAGTGCGACATGTTGTCCCAAGGCAAACAGTTCTCTTTCCACTGCCACTCGCGCGTGCGTGCGTGCGTGCGTGCGTGCGCGTGTTTCTGTTCAGTGAAGAAAGTTTGCTCCTTAGAACAACTTTCAGCATAGGTATTCCCTTTCTGTTGCTGCTTTCCATAGATGTAACTTTCGGCATCCTTTTTCCTCATGGATAACAGAGTTCTTCTTTTTTTGGCAGATGAAAGTCATATGTTTTCATTTTTTTAGGCTACTCCTTCAAAGGTCGATTCACCAATAACCCACTTGGTCCCCTTTGAGCATATCCCTAATAGTACGTCTTTTGTGCCCCGCTCAACAAAGGCTGTCATCATCGTGACAGAGCCTCCACGCGTGACTTCATGCAGTTCTTCAGCCCCAACGTCGTCGTCGGCGACGATGACGACCTCGCTGTGATTCGCGTGTATCACACTTGTGTTTCCATTTCGGGGTCCCTTTTAGAAATCGGTCTATTACAGAAAGAAGCCAATACTATTCCATAACTACAGTGCGAGTCGTAATAAATTGCATTTTTTCCCAATGAAACGTGCTCTGATATACTCGTGTTGGCACTGGAAGGTGGACCTTGGCATGGAGGCACCCCCACCCTGTGGCTATGCCGAGCGCCTTGTGCAGCAGCTGCAACATCAGTCTGTATCACGGGGGAACAATAATTCAGCAGCCAAAGTCACAAAAGTCGTATGAGTGACGACGTCTGCTGGGTCCGCAGCGAAGTCAACCTGTCAGCACTGCACAAACTCGCTTAAACATGCGGAATATCAAACCTAAGCTAACTTACAGGGTTAGAACAAAATTTATCGATGGCTTCAAATGGCAGTGCTGCCCATGCCAGATAAGTTGTTTTGTGGCATATGAAAGTTTGTGTTGCGATCATCATCTCTTGGTTGCTGCCAAAAGTGTACAAATCGTTCCACAAATGGTTGATAAAATGGCTTCAGAATGTGACAACCGGCTTCAGGTCGATGCCCTCCTCAATGCCAGCATCCCCGACAAGAAGATCTAGGAGATCATCTCTGGTGCGTTCCCAAAGACCATCGGCAACACCAAGCAGCACCGCAGCCTCGGCCTTGGGGGAAAATCCAGATCAGGCATTACTGTTTACAAGACCACCAAGGCTTCGTCAAACGCATCTTGGTTCGTATTGCTGACAATCTGAGGACGTCAAGGGCAAAGCAAGATGAATGTGTCCTCTTCCTCGATCCAGACAGTGATCACCGGAATGGGCTTGAAGTCATGTGCGTGCAGAAAGCAGCAGTCAAAGGCCAAGAAGGCCAAGGGGAGAAGGCTGGAGCACTGAAAGGAATCCTCAAGTATCTCTGGAAGGGGTTGACTGTCAAGATCTTCTTGGATGAGGAGATTTTTTACAATTGAGCAAGTCCACAACTGCTGGATCGCTCTTGAAAAGTCTAACACTGGGGGTGCTTGGTCACGTTGATCGCCTCAAAGATCAACCCCCGAGGGCGATGATAAGAAGATGCCCCTGATCTTCTTTGACCCCATGGAGACCTGCAACACGGAGAAGAGCTACGGCATCCTCTTGTGTTGCTACAGCTGAGGGCCAGCTACAATGTGCGGCAATGGGACTGAGCTCCAGCAAGTGCTGCCATGAGAAGCCAAAACTTTGCTGATTTTTGGTCGAAGGAGATCTGGCTGAAGTCGAACCCTGATCTCAATCCGCTCGACTTCTTCAGGTGGAACATCATGGAGCGCATGGTTAACACTACTTGGACAGACTCCGCAACAAGAGTGAACTGCCCTCCTCGAGTCTTGAATCGCAAGAGAGCTTCTGGGTATCGAGGCCTTGGTAACGCCGCTGATGGGACGTAGTTTGCGAAATGTACATATATGTGCGATTCTGTCGAAAGAAAAATAAAATTTCTATCTATATTTTGTACAGTGTTTTCAAATGAAAAACATGCCGAGAGACCGGTGAACTTTGCGTATTAACGCACTTTCGGAATATTTCCCCGTTTATTTACTCGCTGCAAATTCAGTCGTGCAGTTACGTCCCAGTTTCACCATTGCGCTTGAGAGTGTGAATGGCCACTCATGTTCTGCATTTCCCAAATTTGCATTTCACATTTTTCAATTTGTTTTGAAGTGGAGAGGCAGTGGTATTCCAAAAATTGCGTATTAAGTTACAAATTAACGACACCAAATGTGTACTCACATGCACCCTCATGGACCTGATCGCACCCAGGTCGCTTTATATTCCAAAAACTACGCCTTCGAGGTATGAAATGACCCTCACGCAGTCGAGTCTGCCACATATAGCACTCCAATCCGCGTCGTTCATGCATATTTAACATGACCGGAGCGTTTTTCTGCATTCAACGTAGTCTCCTACAGAACACTTTTGGCTCTTGGTCTTGTTTAGGTCAGTGCTAATCTGCATGATAATGTACTTTCCTTCATGAAGAGACTTCATTACTTGGATCTGTGAAAGAACACACAAAACTTTCAAATAAAATTGCGAAGCAACCTCAAAGTTTGACGAGTGTTGTTTATTACGATCTGCAATTCATGTAAATGCATCGAAGCGTGTGAGACAACGGGGAAATTTGGTTTGACTTTTGTTCCTATAGCTGTTAGAGTGATTCCAAATGCAGCACGTTCATGGCCTGACGCAATAGTTCTCTTCTTATGCGATATGTGCACCTGAGTCCCTGAACTGCCAACCAGCAAACCCGAGGTTCTGTCACCCCGAAACCCGGTCTCGGGCTCCCAGAGACCCCACCAGGGGTGGAGACCGTGGGTCACGCATAAGGAAGGTGCCAGCAACTCTGTTTGTGTCGCTTTCTTTGGCCGCCGCATGTCCGCTGCCTTGAGAGGAGAAACTTTCGGGTCATTGTGGGAAAGTAGCTGGAACTTTCACACACGCGGCAGCGGTCAGATTCTGCGCACTGGCGGCAAAAACCTTGCTAAAATTGAATTCGCGTTCGTGTGCGGTGAAGGCATTGGATTTCTCTCCCGTTTAGGAGAGATGGATGGACTGACTACCTGAACTGTTGAAACTTTCTTGTATTATTATATTATCTTTCTCATTTCTTTCTTTGGCAGGGTCGATAATGTTGACATAGCCAGTGGTGATCCGTGATGTAAGTGAAGCCAGAGATCTTTGGCAAGATGCGCTGAGAGGGCCATGGAAGCAGCGTCGACGACGTCGTTATCGCCGGCGGCCGCGGCAGCGACGACGACGACCACCGCCACCACTACCACCGCCACAATCGGCGCTCACCGCGTGGTCGGCGCGGCTCTGGTGCCGGGTGTGACACAAGACCGCAGCTGCGGCGACCAGCCCGACTTCGAAACCATGCATCAGTGCGGCTACTGGCTGGAAGGGGTGGCCATGAGCATCCTCAGCGCGGTGGCACTCGTCACCAACGCCATCAGCGTCTACGCCTTCACCAGGTAGGTGATCGAGCTCTGGGTGAGGGTCTCTACCTGCGGGCGACTCGTTCTACTAGGACGTGAGCACCAGGATCAGCTGTCCAGTTCTTCCGTGACTTTTACTCGCGTTGCACAAGGTCAGGAGGGAGAAAGGCTGACGTGGGCACAAAACTCAGGACCTTCACATTGCTTCCAAGGAATTGATTAGGCCTTTGAGCACAAGCTTCATGACCAAACTTTCACATGGTGCCCCAGATAAAACCGCACAAGGTTTCTTGTCCTGTGGGTCTCAGCCTTGAGTTAATATGACTAGTTTTTAATCATATGAGATTAGTGTTATTTCGCGATGACTGCAATATACTACTTTGGCAACCATTTCAATCCGTCTTTATTTCACTAATTTTAATTTTTGTCTGGAGATGGAATAAACATGCATATTCAAAGATGATATGAATATGCACAAAAATTTGCACTTGGGCAAGTGTGATGCGGCAAGAGTTACACTTGAAACTTGGCTTGTGATGCTATATTTTCAAATGGTTCAACAGAATTCGACCAACTTTAGTGTTTTACGTGATTACAGGGAAGAGAACAAGTGATGCTGACGAGCCTGGTACAGAAAATCTTGAGTCAAGTCAGATATTTTCTCCAAATTCTTCTATAAACCAAACATGAGCATTGAGCTCAGTGAATGTTCTTTGGCTCAACTTGAGTCGAGTGCATCTCATCCATGGTAAGGAAAGGGACCTATTTATTGCCGCTAGATGGCGCTCGGGCATGAAAAGGACGACGGCAACACGAGGTGGAAGCTTCGTCTCTGTACAAAAAGTTCCAGTCATGAGGTCACTGTTGGAACCAGAAGGTTTCGACCTTTTATCAGGAATTGAGGAACTCCCGTTCCGAGGTGAAAGTGACTGAAACAGGACAAAGGTGTTTTTTTTAGCATTTTCAAAGAATTTCTCCAATGCAGACGCTTTGAGGAACTGCTTGAAGCTTTTTCAACATCCTTTTCAAGCTGGGAAAGCTTGAAAAAAGCCCCTTCTGCAAGACTACCATGGCTTCTTAAATTTCCTGGACTCTTGGAGGCTTTCCTTCAAGCTCGTCAGCTTCCTCTTGGTTGTTTTCTTCAAAATCTTATTCAAGCTGGGAAAGCTTGAAGCTTGAAAGGCAATTTCATAGTTATGCAGTCCTGTACTCAAGGTTTTTATGATTTTGCTTCTTCAAGTTCGTCTTCTGCCTCTTGGTTGTCTTCTTCACCCTCGTCTGCCTGCACACCCGCCAGAACCTCTTCATCAGAGAGTCTCTGTGTCGCAAGAGCCTCTTGGCCAACGTGAACAGCCCATTCTGGAAATGCCTTCTGCGCATAGGGAAGCCTTTGAAAGATGTTATTTTAACCTTATTCTGAGAAACTCGGACCTTGTAACAGGAATTTTTTAACTTGAAAACATGCATTTTGAGTTTGGACTTAGACTTTTTGACCTTACGTCAGGTTCAGCCTCATAACGGGAGACCTTATGGTGGGAACTTCTTGTAGTGTCACCGACTTAGTAGGATACTCAGACCCTCAGATTGGCAGAGCCATCTGTTGATGGCTCTGCAAATGGATCCCTGACAAACAGTTCGAAGGAAGAATGACACCACTTCCTTTGCTCAACAGCTTGGCAGGAAGTAAAGATGCACTATCTTTCCTGTGCAAAAAAAGGAAAGATGATCAATCATCGGTTATCGGAGATGGAATATTGCCTTTAACGCTCGGGTTTTGCCAATAATGCTATGTCTATTTACTCCCGTGCAGGTGATTTGCTACCATTTTGTGCCCCTCTCGCAGAGAGTGAGCATGAGAGCAAGCAAAAAGAGCAGGATGTGAAGTGAGAGCAAGTGTAAAAGTGAGCACACCAGCCCTGGCCTGGCGAGCCAACCTGTGGCCTGGCTGCCCACCCAGCCAAAGACAGCGCAGCCACACCAGGGCAGACAGTGCATCAGTGTAGCCCAGAGCCAGCATGCATGGGTTTCACTCCAGCTTTCTGACTCAGAGAACAAAGATTTTCAAAGTTTTCAAAACGATATCATTGGCAAAACCATTGCGTCAACCTACAAATTCCCTCTTTGTAAAGCAAGGTCTGGCTGCACCACCAAGTCTACGATAATGTCCAAGGAGAACAGAGTACGAGAGTGGTAAGCGCGTTAAAAAGTTGACCTTCACAGTCAGCTGTCGATGCGAAACTCTTCCTTCATCCCCCTCGCCAGTGCAGCTGTGCAAAATAGCTGATTCTCTTTGGGTTATATGTGTAAACATGGTCTCATCGACAGCTGATTGTGGAGGTCAAGTTGTCAGCACCCAGGTTGCTGATGAGTTAATCCTCCCTCCAATTTTTCTTTTTGGTACTGTCAGCATGGTGACGTCGCTGAATGCCAACTTCCGTCTGTAGCGTCAGTGCCAGAAGAGGGGAGAGGACTATCTATACTGATTTTGGCACGGACGAGACATCTGCTTTTCAAGTGACGAAAAAAGGATTAGTAAAATACTCAAACGACAAAAAGGTGCTCAATTAAAGCTAGCGTGCATGTATAACAACACTCCGAGAAGGTGTGGCAAATCATGACACTATATAAAGGTATGTCTGTCCTTCAGGAAATCCGGACCAAATATGCAAATTAGAGTAAAATATGCAGTATACAGGGAAATTATGCACTTTACTGGGATAGGCCATCATTATGCATATGAATATCGGGTCGCCTTATAATCGGGTGCACACCTTCTGGATTTCGGCGCGAGGATGAGTGTGGAAATTATGAAGTCAACGTTGCCAGGAGGAGTTCTGAGAGCCCCTTCTGCAGTCATAGTTACTTTAGTAATGTTGATCCATAGCACACTCAGTGTGCAAGGCGACTGAGCCGAGGTCAGATAGGGTGGTTGTGCTGTGAACAGGGTCATGGCCATTGCTGAGTGCTTCAGCAGCGCCCTCACATCAATGTCGAGTCCCTGAAGTGTAAGCACGTGCGGGTACCAGGACATATTTGAAAATCAGTTTCAGTTGGGTTTGGGAGGAAAAGTCTCGGTTTTCAGTTCAGTTTTCAGGGTGCCCTGGAGCTGTCATGCAGTTTTGGGTCTGGAGGTACAAGGACTATGCTTCTGACACATTCTTGTAAAGGTCGACCACACTTTGGGACTCCTGATTGGAGGACCTGCACAAGACAATGCTCCCAGCTACCGAGGAGGTGCACTTTGCGGGAGCAATTGGTGCAGGGATGCTGAGCCCCTGGGTGCTTGCAGTTGCTGCACCTAGGAGCAGGAGCGGTGGGCCGGGACACGACTGGACTTTCTCTTTCACTGCTCACATTTATCGCTGGTTTGCAGGTCAATTGAATGAATCTTACACTGATCTGTAGGCAGATAAGAAAATTGACTGGAAATGGCACTTGGCGGAAAATTTGGAACTGAAATTTGCTGAGAAAAAACATATCGGTTTCAGTGCTTGACAATTATTCGGATTTCGATTGAGTCACCTGCGCGTGCGTACTAAAGTCCTCTGTCAATGACATGTGGAGTGCCCATGGACAGATGCTGCGGACTTCTGCGCAGTGTTTAGAAGGAAGGTAAAGGCCATAGTCGTGGTCGATGGAGGAGTTCTTTGAGAAATAAAAGTCTACGGTCCCTCAGGACACTTTTCAATAAAGAACTTGTCAAACGCGGCCCTAAATTCAAGAGAGAGCACGTTGAATTTTTTGCGCATTCCATACGCTCTGTAATATGACGCACCGAGAGGGAAGACCTGTTTTTTGCCAAAATTGAATGCAGAATGGGTGTGTGCGTCCACCCATGATGCATCTGAGGATGAATGGGCAGTCATCCGTGACCAATCGTTGTATCACCTAGAGGAAAACTGACCCAAGGCAAGGTTTGCCACACTTACAGTGGTTGCAACGCTGCCAAGTACACAGGAAAGTACCCACCCGTACCCGTAGTCGTTCTCTTTTAAGACACTAAAGTGGTTCTCTCTCATTCTGCTTGATGTTTTCGATGACGTCGGCATTTTTGCGAATTCTCCATGTGAGTGCAATAGGAGGCCTTACAACACGAGTACTCCATTAGTTCCACAGTACAAATCGCGTCAAGGATAACCCCGCAAAATCGGCACCCTGGGTTCCCCTCATGAGATGTGACTGGAAAAAGTCCAAAAAATGACTAAAGAAGCAAAAAAACCCTTATGTAGTGCAAAGTTGTTTGGCACAGTCAGATTGTGTAATAAAATTTTGATCTGAGACCTCTACCACGGCCACTGGCAGAGATGGCATCGCCCGTGCCAAACTGCCAACTTACAGTAGGGTTGAGCTGAGCAGTTGATACAAATCGTGTCAACCCTGAGCTCCTCGTGGCAAACCTCATTCAAAAGTGCCACTGCCACTTTATTCTGGCAGGTGAACCTTCCAACAACTGGTGCGTCAGACAATGGCATGAGTGCTAATGCATTTGCGGAGTAAAACCTTTTTTTGAAATGAGAAACCATTGATCATATTTGCCGAGTAGCACAAGGTGGGAGCCCTTATGTAACCACCCTTACGTAAGCCCCCGTTTTGCAGCAGGTCTAAGTGAGACTATTCCACCTAAGGCTAGTAATATATAATAATAATAAACTGCGCCACCGCTCACACGTCAACGCTGGAGGCGAAGGCGGAAACTCGTAACGAGTTCTTGACTGGAGCTCGAAAGTCACTATCACATCAGAAAATTAAGCTAGGCTGCTTTTAGGCTGGTGTGGACGGAGGTTTTCAATACCCAGTCAAACATTCTGACTTTAAAAGTCAAGAAATTGGTCTGTTTCCCTGCGATGTCACCGATGGAGCTCTTGACGGTTCTACACCCTACTAGACTACTTTATTCAATACGTATTTGTGACTGGCGTCTTGGAAATCTACAAGAAAATTTGGACTCTGACCAGACACACGCGCAGAAAAGGAAGTCCCTCTCAGCCCTCCCCACAGAGTGGCAAAGTCCGGTGTGTCCTAGGCAACCTGGGGCGCCTCCCCCGTGCACGTCAGCAACAGCTGCGGGAACAAAACCAAAGACAATAAGAGCAACTCGTCATTTTCTGCTCGCCAAGTGTCACTGTGTACCTTTGTGCTTCACTTCGCTGATCAGTGGAGCATAGCAGCTGAAAGTCAGCTCTCAACATACGGAAAGCAATTGGACAAACATCCTTTGGAGTTTGGCGAAGCTTCAGGTTGAGGCTGATTGAAAGCAACCTGGCAAAATCACGGAGGCTTTAACGCCAAAGCAGAGGTGGGATCTGGTATCCCTTCTGATACCTACGGTATCAGTCTCTGTGACCCTTTCGCTGAGTTTCTATCTTGTGTCCGTATGAGAAGTGATCACCAGGGTATCGAGTCGAATCCAGGTAGTCGTTCGTGAGATGTCGTTGTGACTCTCGTCCGACTTGTCTCTCTCCATTGCCCTCGAGGCAATGGAGAGCGACAGATACGAGAGCAGAGGGATGCCGCATCCATTCACGGCGAGGCCAAGTCAGGGTCGAAGCCGAATCGTGCTGATGAGAGAAATGCAGCCCAAGCCTTACACTTCTCGAGCTCATGCCGATTCAAGCTTCAGCTCCGGACATAGACGAGGGTCTTATACGTAGGCTAGCAATGACTTGAGTAGAGAAGCTCTTGACAATGATGTAGCACGTCGCTTATGAAAAGGAAGGCAAGGAACACGTTTCACTCGAGAGCGGGTACGTGATCCATAAGCTTCGAGAATCTCTTCACTTTCTACCGGCCTATTTTCGACCGCCCCGTGGACGAAAACCGTGTGGATCGTTCTGGTGGCAAGGTAGCGGAATAGTCAATTCGAAGCAATATGATGTAGTTTGAGACTTGCAAACTTCTGACCGTCAGCCCAATCGGTGTAGAAAGTATTGGTGGCTGTTGTCTCAGACTCTGCAAGTGCGTATACTGATATACTAAGGGGTCCACATGAAATTGTCCTTCCAGGACAGGTCGATTGCCAGGAATCGATACAGAAATCAGCCCAAGTTGATGCCAAAAAGGTAACCAACTGTTATACAGAGGTTTGAACTATCAGGGGCTACACTTGAACTCACCTAAAGTCAACATGTACTGAAAATACCACTACCGTTTAGTGTAAGACTGAACAGTTCGTTTCTGCCCTGGATCAAAGGAAAAAAATGGCAGTCAAAACTTGATGCTATTCTTGAAAGAGAGTGGTACTGGGTCTGTGAAACCGTAAAGCAGTAAATTCTAGCATTTTGTCTAGCAGTGAGACTGGACTGGACTGGACAGTTAGTTTTTTAATATGTAAAAATCATGGTCATTCTTTGTTTTTACATGAGATATTTTCTTTATTCTGACTGTTTCACAGCACTGTTTCAAGTAAAATACACCATAGCAATGACTAAAGGTGGAAACAGTAACAGCTCTCAAGAGCTGTGGCCCAAAGCTGTCATGTCCTTCTGGTACCTTGAATCTTTCCCAAGTCTTTTGGAAATCATGGTGCACGCTCTCACTAGCCTGCTCCGAGTACAACCCCAATCCATGTCCCTGCCTATCACAAAATTCTTTCACATGTGAACAAATCACATGAATCTTTGGTGTCACTGGGATTCCAAGATCCATATAGCTTTTCTGAAATTTTTCTATCTTTTCTGAATAGTTTGACATCAATTTAGCACTGAAACAAGCTTCTTTCATCTTGTCAAAATAATGCAAGGCCCATGCAAATTACTTTAATTAGTCTGAGAGACAGTAAACAAGATCTGGCACTTTTTTCAAGAGTAGAGAGCACTTGTTCCCTTCAAGGCATCCTCCATGATAGCCTACTTGCGTGATGTTATTTTTGCTGGCCCACTTGTAAGCATTATCATCACCCCAAGCTGAATTAAGTGCATCAAAGATGCGGTTCACAGTGCCAAGCATGAGGTGCAACTCTGGTGGAGGGATAATGTCCAGGATTTTAGTCTCACCTTCTTCATCTAGTAAAGGTTCATTGATGCAGTTTTCAAACTTTTGAGCTTTGTTCCAATATTCTTCCGGCCTTGTTGAACTCCTTGCACATGAGTCAAATCCTACCCAGTGTTCTTGGGGCTGTAGCCTCATATGTAGGAGATTTTGTGACACACCAAGCACATGGTGTGTGCTAGCATGGTTCCGAATTCCTACCAGCAAGTTGGCCAGTTTCAGGTCACAAGCAAGTGAGAATGAAATGGACTTCAACTCTAAAGCTCCAAGAAGGGTCTTGACATTGCTATAGTTTTCCTGAATGCCAAATCCAATGGCAATTGTGAAGAGTCTCTTGACACCTGAATCCAGGAATCTACTGTCTTTTGGTTGCTTTTTCTTCAATGGTGAATTTGATGGACTTGTGCAATCAGGAAGCCTTGAAAGATTAAGGCACAACTTCATGGATCCTCCTCTGCCATCCATGCCAACTTTGACTAGAAAATTGACATTCTTTTCAGGGAGTTGACGATGGACAACAACAAAACTAATAAATTCAGACAGGTCTGCACAAAAAATCACTACTTTTTCAGTCATCTGTGCTTGCCCATTGGAGCAGTCAGCAACAAAAGGCAATAGCTTCACTGCAAAGAAATCTTCTGCAATCTTGCTACAGTACCAGTTATCTAAAGGTGAGGTTTAGTGTCAGAGACTTAACTCCTACAGTTCTGTGAATTCTGTCCTGAAATTTCACCATGATGCACAGTT
>JAAUXU010075371.1_pt1 | contig 14695 bp, 6 predicted proteins | sample 7278151 | NCBI WGS metagenome assembly JAAUXU01 (sample SAMN14350113, study PRJNA611818) | marine sediment metagenome | isolation source: surface marine sediment (1.8m) | place: French Polynesia: Moorea | collected 2018-08 | reverse complement strand
TTCATCTGTTGCTGCATGGATTTGTGCTCTACCCTGTGCATCTTGGCACCTCATTTCAGTCATACAAGGAAGGCTTCTCTCACACTTTCCTCCACCAATGAGACACCCTGTGTTCCCCATATTCACAATGTCTTGCCGTAGCCCTGCAAGGCATAACTTACACGTGCGGGAAATCAACGGACCATTCACAGGAAGAAAGTGCGACCTTTTTCTTTTCTACTTCCGTCTGTCCGTCTGTCCGTCTGTCCGTCTGTCCGTCTGTCCGTCTGTCCGTCTGTCCGTCTGTCCGTCTGTCCGTCTGTCCGTCTGTCCGATCAGCTGCTGCTGAACAAGAAGAGCTTAGAATTACTCTCGAAAATCTCCACGCAAGTGCTGTTCAGGAGTTGAGACAATTCCTGATTTTATCGCCGCTTAAAAGAATGGGCTAAAGAAGGAAAGGAAGAGTTGCGACATCGTCGTGCTCGTTCGCCTTGGTTGATTTCTAAGCGAATCATACGAGCAAAGAGTGTTCGAAAGCAGATGTCAAGTCCTCCCCCACTCCCCTCAAGAAAAAAACCAGTAGTGCTTTTCAGACCATGTCTTCAACCCCAACCTTCACTTTGAAGCGATGTTGAATATGCAGCAGTTCCCTTGAGCGAGACCAATGACGATCGTGGCAGCTGTTTTGAGCTTGTACATGAAATTTTTAATATTTAATATTTTGACTCCTTTTCCTTGTCCAATGAGTCATATTTTGAAACACAAAAAAAGCCTCACTACTTTTGTACTGCTGAGGACCAGCCTTAAACGCATAAGAACTGCATAAACTTGGGCATAAGTTTGTTTGTGAGTCCAAAAGCGCGAAAAGACACAATCGCATGGCACGCATAAATGAACAGCTGGGTGGATAATTGTTCAGAGAGCATGGACAGGACAGGACATTGCACTCTTCTTCCCTTCTCCAGCCCGGACGCGGGCTCGTGAGTGCAGTCCTTGTGCCTGCCAGAGAGAGAAAACGTACACAGATGAAGAAATATCAGAGATGCACTTACAGTGAATTCTCGATATTGCAATGTTTCCGGACAGCAAATAACTTGGTCACTTTCTGTGCTGACCACACTGCTGTTTATACCCCGTAGGGTCTCAATATGAAGTACTTTTCTTTACCGGTAGCGAGCATAAGCGAGAGGGAAAAAAAAGTAATACAGCGAAGGAAACTGGAGGGAGGATTTTCTTCCCCCAAAATCGGGAAAAATCAGTTTTCTTCCCTGAATTACTATTTCTTTCCTCTCGCTTGCGCTCGCTACCGATAAAGAATAGCTGTTTATATAGGGTAGATCGCTTCAGAAAAGTGACCCCCAGTATTCTCGGGAACAGCGAGTCACTTTTCTGAAGCGATCTAGCCCCATGTAAATAGCTGCTCCGCCACAATGCTGGAATACGTTATAACGGGATCGGTTAGGCATGCAGAGATGTAAAAAAAGCGGACAGCCGAGGAAGATATTATAGCACATCAAAATTCGACCGCAATATTACATGATTATAGCAATTCCCGCACTTTTTCAGTACTAAATCCACAAATATAGAGTATAGCAGCAGTGAGCCAGCTTATGATGCTGATGTGGTCATGAGCCTGTCAACACGTTTTGAAACGTCGTCGCCACCAACTTTGACAAGAGCAACAACAAAGAGAGAAAAGCAGAGAAGAAATGGAACAACATTGGTGCTGATGGATCAGAGGATCCCCGTCCAGGTCTGGTAGCTGTGAGCTCACTAATTGACCATCAAGGACACACACTGAGAGAGACGTTCCTTAATTTCTCTCTCTCCTTTGACCACAGTAAAGAAGAGCAGCAGTTTGAGTGTGTGGATGCTGTTATGTACTCGAGTGCCCAGAAAAGGCAGGCTTGCTTGCGCTCATTAATTCTGCAGGGAGTTGGGGTGTCGGTTTCCTTTTGGGTGGGCTTGTTTTTGGGGCACAACAGAGCAATGGACGAGCAGCAGCCGAGGGCCGCCCCAGGAAAATGAGCAACGAACAAGTAGTGGCTTTGAATTGGTCGTAACCTCTTGTCACACTCGATGAGTGGGGCTGCGTTGCCGGAGTCATGACACTCCTGCCACAGATCATGATCATGACGGTGGATCAAGCCCTACAAAGTGGGAAGAAGTGAAAATTGATGTTGCTGTCTATAACTCTTAACGCTCTCCAGGAGTCTTGTGGGGGCGCTTTCTATTTGCTGGAAAACTTGGGCGCAACTGGACTTCCTCTTCACTGCAACAGCAAAAAGTCAATCCATGGTGAAGAGACAAGGACAAAAGTTCCCGGTCTGGTAGAAGACTGATGTGCTAGATGACCTAGTCCAAATTCTGGAGATGGCGTTACCTCCTGCAGGAACAAATGTAGCAATGGTTGTAAATAACGCCAAAATAACAAAAGCAACTGGACCTCAGCGACGTCTGCAGCAAGACTGCGAGAAGTTGCCAAGGACTGACGCAAGACCAGAAGACGTTAACAAGGACTGAAACAAGACCGGAAGATACTGCCAAGGACTGCAACGTCAGAGCTGGACCACAATATACTGAATCATATACTGAATAAGACTGGAGAACTGACGCTGTCCTTGCCACGCAGACAGGACTTTCCTGGCACTGATCACAGCTTGGCCACTGACGCAGACAACGAGAGCAAACAGATCGACCAGGAGTCACGTTCGTTTTGGCCCAACATGCATGCATCTCAGCTACTGTCTGTGCAAACTTGGGCACTGGGTGGACACAGAGAATGAGTCAACCCTAAAGCAAAGCTTCTCGAAATCTTAATTACAACACTTAGATTTTTTTTAGGATCCACAAGACCACGGTTGCACTTTTTAACTTGCACAGTGCATGCTCATGTAGTGCGGGTCGACAATAGCATTGTCATTGCAAACCCTGTTGGCAGTGAAGTGAAGCATGCAATGCATTTTCATGTACAGAGAGGATGAAAATTAGCCTAAAATGCATGTGGGTCTGTGCATGGCAATTGTGCTGTCAAATATACTGGGTGATTTTTACACATTGCTAAATCTGAAAATGCCAGAACTCCTGCTGTTGAGCAGCACGTTGAGACCTTATTTCTGAGCCATTTTAAAGATATGACTGGCAAGTTTGCCGATAGAACAAATTTAGCTGACAAAAACTCTTCGAATTGGTAACACTGTGCTCGTCTCAGAACGTCCAGTGGCCACCATGTTGACCAGAGCTAAATGTGCTAGATTGTTCATTCTCTTGCCTGAGGCCTAAAGGCGTCTGCTCCTAGGCCTACAGCACGTTTAGGGGGTCAGAGATATATTATTGAAGTGGTGACCACTATCCTTCGCGACAAATAGTACTGCGCATTACTGGAAAAAATGTTGTGAAAATACTCCAGCTGCGCTGGGTCTATCTCAAGATAATGACCAGTCCGAAATGTTTTTAAAAGCCAAATTTGTTGCTTTAATAAAGCCGCCGATATATTTAGCTTTCAAATGGCGCGGGAATTGGGTCTCTTTATCATTCTCTGCAGTAGGAGTTACAGCATTTCTAGATTTAGCAATGCATAAGAACCACACTGTAGATTGTATGGCTATAAATAATAGACTCAGAGATGTAGTTTTCGAGACTAGTCAAGAGTATTTTGCTGGCCGCTAAAACAAACAATGGCGAAATGTGCTTCTCCCTTCCGTGTTTACCACTGCTGTCGAACTCATGCATTGAAAGAATTGGTGATGATCAGGGCCGCGACAGACATGGGGGTTGACGCCCTGGCACATCAGCAAGGCACGGCAGATCTTGCCCCTCCTGCCCTTGTCGGACTTGCTCGGCAAGCACCCGGGCCAGGGTCGGTTTTAGCTCATCCCCACACACCCTCTCTAAGTGAAGCTCGTACCGTGGACACAACCCTTCTTAGGTTAATGAGAATGCCGATGTACCGAAAGCATTGCTGCCTTGGCTTCAGCGCAGATGAGACCTCAAGTAATTGTCTTTACCACCCAGTGAATGTGGAGGCTGGCACCAAAGCTGTATCCAACGTATCCCAAGAGGCTGCACTCGCACTCTAAGAATCCAATGTAGCTTTTGCAGGATGAGGTTAAAGACTAGGATCTTGGGATCGATCGATTAGAAATGCTCATACTGTGTAGCTCACACACTACTAAAGGGTGTAACAGCAAAGATGTCACTGAGCCTCTCACCACACCTAGGTAATGAGTCGCTTGAGCTCGGCCCGAGAGTCAAAGCGTTCAAGGAAGAAAGTGACTCGTAAACGCTTTGACTCTCAGGCCGAGCTTAAGAGACTCGTCACCAAGGTGAGAGACTCAGTGACATTTTTGCCGTCACAGCCTTTGTGCCATCATGTAATAGAGTTATAGGACGGAGAGCATTTCTGTTCCACTTGTTTCTTGTCTCCAGGCGAGACTTTCCGTTGAAAAGGTTCAGCTCTTCATCATTCATGAGGTCGTCTGCCAAAAATTCCCTTTGTTCTCAACGAGACTTGTTGCTGCTGTCTTTTGTTGAATGTTGGAAGACCATTGCTATTCGCGGGGAAAAAGCTGTAGCAACCCTAGGCTTGGGTCAGTTCTGGTAAGAGAGTGGAGTTACGTTGGGTTACGGGTAGGTCACTTAAGTTGGGCTGGTGAGTGAATATTAGGCTAGTCAGGTGAGACTAGATAGGTCAGTTGGGTCCAGTAGGTCGGAAGATCGGCCAACATTCCTGTAGCAAACAATTGTGCGGAAACAATAACTGTGGCCTTTTGCACGGTGTTGCTTGAGTGGAAAGAACTGATCCACTGTAGCTGTTGCCAGAATGTGCCAGAGACAATCCGGGAGTGAATATCAGTCTCATAGACGTCACGCATGCAATGCCGCACCACAGCTTAGAGGCGGTTGCGTCCTCCACGGTGGCGCCAAATTGGCAGTGATGCAGGATTCCTGCTAGAGCTTCCATGGCCATCTGGATCTTGTCATGACTTTGGACGGGTCTGACTGAGAACCAGTGAATGAGTCACGTCTACTTGAGCATCTTGTCCAGGAGGTGTAGAAGAGGCCTGGTGAACATGTCCCAGCACTCCTGGGCCACCCCGTAGACCAAGAGAATTAAATCACAATGAGAAACAACAGCCTTGCATTCAACTCCACCGTCAGTACTTTCCATAGAAGGGAAATGTGCAATACGTGAACTAACGAGTTTACTCCTTATGGCGAAGCTTTTGTCTCCCTGTCTGAAATGAGAAGAAGAATTAACTTCGTCGTAAATGTCAGAAGCGTTGGGTTTCCCTTACCCATTGTAGGGAAGAAGCAGGAAAAGGGGTAGCCTCTGTCACAGTCGGGTGAACCCAACTTTTTTTAGGGGGGAGGGGAAGGAAAAGAATGCAAGAGCAAAAAAGCCACCAAGTCTTCGTGCTTTAGCCATTGAACGACCAGGAAGACTAACAAACAAAAACAACCATGCTATTAGAGACGTTTCTACCTAGTCGGTGCAGCAATTTAAGTGTGCCTTGCATTGTGACCAGACCCAGGTGGAAAAAAAGGATTCTTCTTCCTTTTCTACTTCTGCCATTGCTCTGAATAAAGTCTTTGTGTCGACTTTGCTCAACCTCAGGTCACTACACTGAGCACTGCAGAGGTCAGTGCGGTTGCACAAGCAGTCTGTGTCTGTGGCGAAGGAGAAGGGTTTTCCCCCCTCCCAAGTCTAATTATGAGAAGACAGACCAAGGAAAAGTAGTCCTTTTTGCCACAGACTTCTTCTGAAACCGGGTTGAACGTCGGTGCGCTGCACTGGGTCAGCTCGGTAGGGATTAAAGCTTTTTTTTTAGCCTACTCACAGAAGCAGACAGCGGAGTAAAGAACTTTTCCTAGGTCTGATTGTCAGTTTCAACCCTGTTCTCACTCTTTCTCATTCATTTGCTCCATTGAGGGATCTCGAATTTCCTCGTCGATGAAAAGAAAGGTTTTTCTTCAGTTCAGCCTCATTTCGAAAGCATCTTAGTAGCAGCAGTATCCTCATTGTAGGTAGCATCAAAGACAAAGAGAACGAGCGTTCATGCGTACACAAGGTCTTCTGTGGAGAGAGAGAGACTCTATCAGAGAAGTATGGGCAATATGTTGTACAGGGTGAGGCAGAAACGTTTCACTTTGGCTTCGTATTCTGGAAGAATGCAGCATATCCCAATTTTTTTATTGTTTAAAATGTATGGGCCAAAGAGAGAAGACGCCAGAGTTGCCAGAGGCGAATTAAGAAAGTAATTACTCAGCTTAGAGGCTGCATACAGATGTCCTCTTAAGGTCTTGAGTAGTAGCACACTTATGGAATATCTTCAGGACAGAATATGAGGTGAAAAAGTGTTTGAACTACACCAAAGCTTCTTTGGACTTACTGCAAGCATTCATTCCTCTTTCTTCTGCAGGGTGAGGCAGAAAAAAGTGCTTTCCCCGTTGACTTTCTTTTCTTTTCTCATATGAATTTCCTCCTGCCAGCAGTGATAGAGGTGTTGCGTTCCTCGAAAGGTGGATAATGAGCAGACACCTTTCTACAGGGTGAAACAAAAAATGTCCTTGTTCTCTTTTCGCAACAGAGCCACCGTGAAGCAGCTATTTCTACAGGGTGAGATAGAAACTGTCCTTGCTCTCTTTTCTCAACGAATCCATTCTGAAGCGGTCATTTCTACAGGGTGAGGCAAGTGTTTCAGGATGGTCTGACGGGATCGAGACCTGCCAGCTACCAGTAGAGATCGGAAGAATAAATACGTTTTCACTTGAGACGCAGTTTGTGCCATATTAATTGCTGTTTCTACTTAGGTACACAATTTGGTCAAAAGAACTGCACCCTTTAAGGTCACGTCAATGAGTAAAATTATTGTGTAAAATCACCGCTGTTTCTGCAAAGTTAGCCAGACTTTCCCGATTCCGCCCCAAAAAGTCCTGCGCAAACTGCCTCAAGAACATTTGGACAAGGCTTGGTCTTTGCCCAGAAAATAGCATATCTCCTCACCCATCAGCCATATACGCACACAGCAAGTGCTTTATTGGCACGTTTCAAGTGAATATTCTTACCTTATTCAACCGAAACTTTGTCTGTCTTGTTATCAGTGACACACAGTGCACAACAATGAGAGTTCGTACTATTGACACAGATGTGAGACCAGAAAGTGTGTGTAGCAGACAGAGCAGGGGAATGTTGAGTCTTGGTGTCAAATCCGAGCCGCCACCATCATCAAACAAAGCGAAGCAGCAGAAGCAGCAGCAGTAGCAGCAGCACCAACAACAGCAACAGCAACAGCAACAACAGCAGCAGCTTGCGAGATGATGGCAATTTCTTTTTTAGCCGCACTCAAAACGACTTCTGCCCATCATCTGAGTAAATTGGGGCATTTTTTGGGTGTCTCCGCCTCCAGGCCAATCTATTACAACAAGCCTAAGCTTCTTAATTCACTTTCTCTGCTATTAGAAGAAATTGAGGATACAGTAAGATCTCTTTTATATTTTTTTTACATATTTTTTCTCTCCAAATGTCATCACCGCTGATAAGAAGAGGGGGTTGAAGGAAGGGGATCTATCCAGGGTATCAAGGAAGACAAGAATTTCTTTTCCACGAGAATTGTCAGAGACGTAAAAGATGAGAAATATCATCTATGCACGCATACGAAATGTACAGCGTGAGTGTCGAAAAAGAGAGCGAAAAGAGGCAGCCTCAACAGGGTGGTTCAGGCTGGAGAAGACTGTCCTCGCCACAACGATGGCCAGAGGAAGGTGTGGATCTTTCTTTTTACTCACGCTGTACGTGGATACCCGGATGACAAAGAAGGGATTTGAAAAAAAAAAAAAAAGAAGAAAGAAAGAAAGAAAAAAAAAAGAAATGGGAAAATCGCAGCGTGTGGGTTTTGCCGCCTGATGCACGGGGTTGCTTTTGTCTAGGCTGGCTGCCCCTCAGGGAGCATTGGCATTTCAGTGCAGGACTCATGCCAGCATCTACAGGGTGTGCGCAAATGATGTCATCCACTGTGAGTTCACTGTTGGATGCGCAGTCAGTTTTATTCGAAGGTCACAACAGCTGCGAGGCCACTTTTTTTTTACTCCTTCTCGACGCGGCCTCCTTCTCCGACTGTGCAGTCTTGGAACCTCCGAGGCCACGAGTTGACGCCAGCCGCCGACTCGGGTTCGGGTATGAAGAAGGCCTGGGAGTCGGGGTCCCTTGTCAATCCTATCACTGATACCTGCAGTAAGAGGGGGTCTCTGAGCAAATCGACCCGGTCACTTAAAAGTAATTATTAGTTATTTTAATCGACATAACGTACTCGATTTTCTTCGCTCGGTTTCCCGGATTTTCATAGTCCTAACAGAACTCTACTGCGCATAGCTATGAGCAGTTATTCAACGGGTCCTTTTTATGTTCAGGTGCGTAATTATTAGGCGAGGGCAATGGTTCTAAGCTCTTTCTGCGTGCTATATTTGTTAGCAAACTCCACTAGGATGCATTCTAGTCGAATGGAATGCTCAGGTTAGGGGTCTCTTGTCTTGCTGTAACATTCACTTCTAAAACTGTTCTTTGCCAACACAGTTACACGGTATTGGTACATGAGGTTAGAAGATTATTTTTTCATCGACTAAATAGTCCGTCTAAGATAGCAAACCTAAGATGCGTTCAGACATGCTTCAAAGTTTTCCGGGTTTTCGTCAAACAAATATACTGTGACTTCCACATGAAATTGTACACTCAGACCAGGAGTGTGCACAGAAACCAGACCAAGAGTAACAAACAATGAAGGTTCCAGCTATTAATGGCAACACTTAAAATCATCCAAAGCCTCTTCACGACTTTGCAGAGTGTGTCCCGAAAATACCACTACAGTGGATAACTTGGTGTGGACTCTTGAATGTAGTCGAGTAGCAGCAAAAAAATGCAGTCTTGCCAACGCTGAACTCGATCCAATGATCTCCCCCAGACAGGGTTGCCACGCGTCTTTCTGTGTCTTGAACAGCTCTTCAACGGTTTGTGCCCACCCTGTACTCGCGTGCTAGTGAGCGGCAAGAGAAAATCTTTGTTGATATTATTTCTGCTGTTATTTCTGGTTCTCGATCCTTCCTTCGCCGCCCATTATGTCCACTGGCATGGTACAATTTATTATCCGACTGATAATGAGCAACGAGATTCCTCCACACTCAGTGCAGACGTTTTATTACAGTTGAACTTATCATAGTTTCATCTATTTCACCTGCAAACACTTCTTCTTCTTGTCTTTCCCAGGCAATAAAACCGTCCCAGGTCTGAGAAAGAGCATCTTTTGGGCTGGCCGAAGTGAGAATGAGCGCCAATAAATGAGCACCCCCGCTGAGGAAGCAGTCAAGCCTCGCACTTTGCTACTTCCTTTAATTTCGACCGCCTAAAGACATTTTTTGGGCACTGCCAGAGACGTTTTGCAGAACGCAGCACTTCTTTTTTTCTTACTTTTTGCTTCTCAACCACTGAGGACACGAACGAAGAAGAAGAGAAAGATTTCTGAGATTGCAAATGCTGCCCTCGTTTTCCCGCTATCTGTTTTCCTGTCCCATTTTACAGTGAAGCGTCTGATTTGACGGGAAAAAAAGATGGACGCAAAGAGAAAAAAAAGTACCTCATTTGAGGCTCTCCGAGCGTGGAAAAGACAGAGCTGATTCGGCTGACGAAAATGAGTCATTAGGCGAGCTTAAAGAGTTAAAGAGGGGGCGAATTTGCAAGTCTGCCCAGTCTATGACGTCATCATTTGTCACTTCAAATGTTCAAGATGACCCCTAGAGAGAGGAATAACAGCTGGAGTCATTTTGTCAAAGTCGACAATCAAGGGGTAAAACAGTTGTTCATTGATGTCTCTCTCCAAAAGCCTGAATCATCGAGGCAAATTGCGTTGTAATGATGAGGCTTTCTAAGCTAAGGCTTCTGCGCCCTCTGACGGTATAAGCGGGGATGACTGCGACGTCAACTGTCAGTGCTGTTTACTAGCTTAACATTGCTGTCGTCATTGATCACGTTGTTGGCCCTGCAGTGGTTGGTGCTCTTGGTCTTGTTCCCCGCTGCGCGGGCTCAGATTGTGTTTGTTAGTTCGTAGCACTCAAAGTACAGGGTTAACTGTGCAATACTGAAAGCCATATAAATAATATATATTGTGTTACACAGCCAACATTGTCTCCGATCAGTTCATCTGACGTGTCTGAAGCCAACGGTTTTGTCGTCACTGCCATTCTCGGTCTTGTCCTCCATGGTCCAGATTCCAACCCTGTCGTCTGTCTACTTGTCAGACTAAAAGCAAGTGAAGGATCAACGCTTTGATGCATGACGAGGAAAACTAATACAGCGGACAAGGTGCAACAGTGCCGCAGATTTTCAGGGCAGAGAAGATTGCACTGTATTATCGTGGCCTCATCGCTTCATGCAAGAGCTTCCAGCACTGACAATGCCTCTATCTGCCATATGTTAATAAACAATGCCCAAGTATTATGAAAGACAACAGCCTTCAAACAGCTTCGGCCCTTCGAGATCTTGTTCTCCCTCACGCTGGAGACTTCAAGGATTGCCTGTTTAGGGTCCGATTGCGTCCACGTGCCCGCCTTCCAGCACCTCACTGACCAGGATGTTGTCAGCAGCGCCCTCGAGGTTGGAGATGACGAGGAAGGGATCGAGTGGGCGAAAGGTTCACTGTATTAACTCAAAATTACTCTTTTAGCTTAAACGTGGCCACTGAGGTCGTCATGGATCACGCAGATTGTGATCGTCTTCGTTGACTTCAGCATCTATTGACGTCGCTCTTCTTCTTCTTTTTTAAGAGCACAATCTTGCACACGCAGTCTTTAAGCAATTTTGGACATGTTGGATGAACTTTCAGATATGATGGAAAGTTCCTTAACTTTCATCTCATTATGTCAGATAGCGAATTGCGCCTCCTCCACTCATTTCCTCCCCACTAAATCCCATTTTTTTTTTGCTAAATTCGCCACTTTTCTTATCTGCTCATGCACGCAAACGAAGACTTCGGCAAACTTTCCAAACGTCTGCCCGCCGTCTCCGCCTCTTTGTCTCCTTCTCGTTCCAACTCCTGCAGCAAAACCAAAGAAAGAAGACCCAAAACCACCGACGCCCACTTATACCCATTAATTTGGGAGCTGCTGCGTGGATAGCCCAGACCTACTCAAAGTTTAGACACTTTCTCACAGAAAGACCACGAGAAGAAAGGTGGAAGCTCAATCCGGGATACTTTCCGTACCTTTACGCGTGTCAAGTGCTCTGACTTGAATTGGCCCAAAGGTTTCTTTTTTGGGGGGCGGGGGGGGGCGAAGGTGAAAAAATGGGTTCTGAGCATCCAGATTAAAAAATAACACAGTGTGTTCAAGAGTCTCCTGCCAGTCTTATTCGGTCACAGCTCGGCAACCAGAAAGTGTTGGACAGTGTTAGAGACAGCAGAGAAGTCACAATAAATGTTGATTTTTAAATACAATTTCACACTTTTAATTGTACGAGGCAACCAGAAAACAGTGTCAGGTCTGAGTCACTACCTAGGAGAGAACTTTTGGACGAGTTGGCGAGCTGTAGACAGAGCACATCATCAGGAAGACGCTGGCGTCGCCTTGCCATACAGTCGAAGCTCAGTTTTGAGGACGAGTTTCAACACTGACTCTCGACTGAACTTTGTTTTACCTTAACTAGTGTACGTGTCGACGACAGTTCAGTACTCTTACACCGGTAATCCATCCATAAAGATGCATTTTTTTTAAAAAAAAAAAATCTTCCTTTTATTTTCAAAACCAACATCTTGTATGGTTGGTCTATCAACATTGTCCAACAGTTTGCCGAGCTGCAAATGACTCACAGAGACTCTTGAGCACACTGAGCTTGTTTGTTTTTGGGTCCCATTCATCTGCTGTTGTGCTGTGAAATCAGACCGAGGATGTTTCAAGGCCTTTTCAGCACTAGGAAAAAGTTTCTGAATGAAATAAACAGGAGGACGCTGAAGACATATTTTCGGTAAGCCACTGTGTGCGTGCAACTGCACATTAGGCACTCCGTTTTCGCACATTTTGGCAAAAATCGCATGAAAGGAACACATCTTTGGCCCCCAAATCACCCATTTTCGGCCCCTTAATGATGACGGATTAAGTGTTCTTCGCGTCAGTACTGCCACAAATATGGGACGAGTGTCCCGTCCTATTTCCGAACTCACTCCCTATCGCCCACAGATGGGAAACCTGGAAAATCCCCGATCCAGCTGCTCGGTGAAAGTGATTGTGATGTGGACTCTTTTGGCCAACGGAATGTTGCTCCGTCCCCCTAACATATGTGCATGGACGCACATAGGTTGGGGCAGCACAGCGTGGCAACCCTGCTCCTGCACGGCCACGAAGAGCGCGATAAATTACTAAGTAGATCCAGAAGAGCTTAAGTTAGAGAATATCTGACTGCCTCGTACAATATTTTGGGAGTCTCTCTCTCTCTCTCTCTCACACACACACACACACACACAAGCCCACACGGACGCAGACGTGCACACAAACATGCGTGCAAGTACACGCTTGAAGAGACTTTCCTCCAAAAAGTTCATAAATAGGCTAGATCGTTTCAAGTTATTTTGTTTTTTGCGAAGGACCCAGACTCTAAACCTGACAGCATAAACATTACGTAATACGCGTAATATTTGCCGGTGCATACATTATTTCCATATTATACAAAGCAACGCAATTTCCATCAGATGGGTAAAATGCGTTATACCGAGATTGTGCGCACATTAAAGCGGGACAAGTGTTTGACATATATCGAGCAACAACTCAACTGCATCTCATCCAATTTTAACTATTCCTGCGCTGCAAAGCCCTGCCTCGACAGCAATGTAAGCAACTCATCTGAAATAAGCAAGTCTCATATTATATTTGATCCACTCCAATTGTAGCCTAAGAAGAGAAAGACCGTGGTTGTGTGCATCGTTGTGGCCACCAAAGCGTTGAAGCCCAGAAGGCTTCAGTGGGCTCTGGTCTTGACTGACTATGATGGAGTCATTACATAAGTGATAATATAATAACACTGAAGGATTTAGAAGCTCGAGTCGCTGCTCCCTCTTACTGCAAGCAACGCCTCCGATGTAAGCCCCAGGGCGGAAATCACATCCAAAATGAGCAAAAATGGGGTTGCTTATATTAGAAGAAAGTACTTTGTGGATGCAAGATGCATAAATAAAAGGCTGGGTCGAAAATTGGTTAATTTTTGGAAATTGCCTGTGTGCACTTCAGGGCCTTCTTTCTTCAGGTCAAGTGATGAAGAGTTAGTCAGACTTTTTCAAAACAGTCTCCCCCTGCCCCACGACAGTGTAGGTTCTTCTGCATACAATAACCTTAAAAAAGTGCTGAAACCCTATTTTTCCAGTTTCATTGAACATGGCATGCAGAACTTAACTGAGCATGTCCGCTTCACATCAAAGGTTGCTGACCTGAAATCATTGTGTGCCACGTTGACAAAACTTTAAATAGTGTGGGGCAGGGCTAAAGCACTTCTCTCCATTTTTATTTGACGAAAAAGTTTTCAAGAAAACATCTCGCTGCAAACTTTACATGTCATTGTGGAAAACCAATTTTGAATCTTGCCTGTTTCAGGTTTACCTACTGTATTAAAATAAATAAAAATATCCTGTCATGCTACAGATACTAGAAAGCAACACTCGTTTCCTTATAGCAAATTCTGTCCCATGCAGGTCAGGTTTCCAAAACCTGAATGCTGGATTTTCCTGCTTTCTTTCCAACTGTTGAACTCCCAGTTTTTGTCCGTCTGAGCTCTAGGGTTGGCAGAAGTTGTGTTGACCCAGTGAATTCTTCAATGTTCTGTTTCGTCATTAAACGTTGACAATTTCTTATGTACTGGCCTGATAAAGCCAGAGTTGTCCTGGGAATGTTTGTCCAAAAAGTTGTTCGGTTCTTTGTGTGACCAACAGTGTTGCCAACTGGCCTTTTCCGACGCCAGTTGGGGCAAAAGCTGGCATTTTTTCGAGACTCTGTGACTGATGTAGTCAAGTTCGCTTCAATGACTCATGTTTGGAAAGCAGCGTATTTAGCGAAACTGCGAATCTGGCACATTTTGAGACAAGCTTGGCATACTCTCCGGGTCAGAGTGTGGCAGTACTGGTTTAAAAATCGTCAATTCGCTCCACCCTGTTACAAAGGTGCTTGAGATCCTGCATGTCCCTGTAATGTCGACAATACGGTCTCTCTCTCTCTCCCTCTCTCTCTCTCTCTCTCCATTGATACACACTTGTATGGCCACGTGCTGGAAGAGACATTTTCTACATATCGTGACTGCACAGAAAATCTTAGTTATTGCTTGGCCTTTTACCTTTGGGCAGCGTTGCAACTGACGAGATTGTGGCAGCTGCTCTCGCAGGAAAAATTCGCTCGGTTGCCCGGGTCTTAAGCAATCTTTTGCCTGCCTCTTCCCATGTGCTACAGCAATGATATTGTTCACTGTCATGGAAAAGAAGGAGGAAAAAGATAAATTATGGCACTAAACGTTTGGAACGTTCTTCTTTTTATTTGCACAGCTCCTTACACAGTACCTACCTAGAACAGCACTGCTAGAACTTGATGCCCAGGAAATCCTGGATAGGTAAGCTTCTCTCTCTGCCCATTGTACGTACATTGGGTTATGCTCCATTTAAGTTTGGGGGGGGGGGGGGGGGGGGGGGGGGGGGGGGGG
>JAAUXU010178458.1_pt1 | contig 14708 bp, 12 predicted proteins | sample 7278151 | NCBI WGS metagenome assembly JAAUXU01 (sample SAMN14350113, study PRJNA611818) | marine sediment metagenome | isolation source: surface marine sediment (1.8m) | place: French Polynesia: Moorea | collected 2018-08 | reverse complement strand
TGAGTGGTGTGCCCTCATTTTGTTCGTTTTCTTTCTACACCGTTCTCGTGTTTTGTATTATTCTTTCATTATGCGTATCTTCGTACATTTTGTTTAAAGTATAAAGAAACGTTTAGGGATTCGCACATATACATGTGTCTTTGTCTTTAGCGACCGCCAGGGGGGTCTTTCTTAACTCAAGTCTACGGAGCATCAAGTGTCTGGTTTTTAAATCTTTCAGCACCCATGTGTTCATTTCACCGTGGAACCAAAATCCCTGCGTACATAATGAATTGTACATGCTGAACAGTGATAGCTACAGAGCATCAAGTTGGCATCTCAGAAGTATCTACAATTCTGGCTCGGTATACTGAAAAACATAAATGACCGTTGTGCTTGAGACCCAGAGATTGATGCGGACATGTGAGTCCATCAGATGATCTGTTAACCAAGCATGCAAAGCATTCTGGCATCGGCTGTCTTGACATGAAGTTACAGAAGAATCTGTGACTCTGATAATGTGGTCCTAGCAAATTATGAACAAGTCACCTTTTGTTTCTAAATATCTGGCTGACAAACTCAATTGGTTTAGGAGAATCAGTCTTCACATGCAGCGCTGCAATGGGACATGCGTCATCTACCGATTTTGGTCCTGACAGCGTTGGACATTAGCAGCACACACACACTTAAGTCTTCTCTATTTGGTGGCATCCAAGATGGCCAAGGCTAATCTGGGCAACAAAAGACCAGATCCCACGTTGCACAACACTTGCGTGCCCCACAAGTAGTTGCCGCTGTCGTTTGTCGAACGGGTGGCTTCGCCAAAGACGAGACGTTTCAACAGTGGCGCCAACATGGCGCCGATTGCGCCACCCAGGGCGCCCACAATCACGATGTGGTACTGAGGTGCGAGCGCCAAGGCCCAGCTGTGCGGCCCCGACAGCAACGCCCCAAGATAGTACGCCAGGCCGATAACAGCGCCTCTCCAGCAAGACTAGAGCAGAAATGACATTCTTCAACTCGACATGACCTTTGAGAAGTGATCTATGACTTTCGAATGCAGAACATTGCAATGTGAACTCGTTTTACCTGCTCCAGCGCACCCGGACCCGTACGCAGCCGCACCGGAAACGACCCGAGCACCGCGAGCCCGAGCCAGGTGGCAGAGAAGGCGGCTTGGAAATCGACGGGGAGATCTCTGGCCACCCCAATCTCCACGAGGTAGAGGAGTGCGGCACTGGACGGGAAGGCGCACTCCACAAACACGGACAGGTACGTCTTGGGAGGAGAGCCTGCTACAGGTGGATGGACAGACTGGTGAATGAAGTCAAAGTGTACTTTTTTTGGAGGACCTTCTCATGACCTTCAGGTGAAAGTAGCAGGTGCGTGGCAAAGGCAAAAGCGAAGCTGATGTTAGCCAAAGTGAGCAGAAAGCCGACTTGAAGCACAGCGATCGCACCTGACCACTGGGAGAGGTGTTCAAGATTTACGAAGTCATCGCTGCGTTTGGATGACCGTAACTCATGTTCTTACCGTGATAGTTCCTTGATGGAATCCTCTTGACGCCACCCAAGTTGGGAAGACGAAGCACGTGAGCCACCTGGCCGGGGAGATTCCACGGGAATCCAGGGTCCACCTGGCGGTGATCAGGGCGGTCAGCACGTGCAGGGCGACTGCGTTGCATATCGAGTGCAGCGACAGGAGCAAGACTCCGGTGTTGGAGGAAAAGTCATTCTGAAGACGACGAACGTTTCCCATCAAAGCGTAGCAAATGCATACGCTGGACGTTCCAACTTGCCTTGATCCTGTGGAGGAGAACAATGACGAATCCATAGGCCATGACGGTCTCGAGCCCAAGAGGCAGGAGCATTTCTCTTGCAAGGATTAAAGCAAAGACTAAGTCTGCGCGAGGGAAAGAAAAACGACGAGCACTGAGATGTAACTTGAGCTGTAAAGAAGCCTCCCTAGTTGCTCCTATCATTGTGGGTTCGTATGGCGTGAAGTGTGGAGTAAAGGTTACCCCTCCCCTGGATCCAGTGTCAACCCCACCCAACCCGAGGCCCCCGGAAACAACGCATGTTGAAATATTGAGCCATGGACTTGTTTTTTTTTTTTGCTGCTACAGGAACTAACACTAAATTATGCAGTTGATGAACAGACGTGTTGTTCCGTCTCAGTCACGAGACGTCTGAGCTATCTCAGTCGACTCTCCTCGATGGCTCCCTGTCCGTGCACGTGCGACAACTCGACGATCGACGCCATCAAGGCGTCTTCCAACGACGAGAGCAAGGCATACGCGTGAGTATGATCTTGTCGGTGCTGAAGTAGGCTGTGCAGCGGCGTCCACTTCTTCAGCCTGGTCCTCGGCTTCTTGTCGCTGGTGATGCTGGCCGTCTTGTTCCTGATTTCTTCGCGTAACACCTTGGCCAGATGCAAGAGGGCCAGAACGTCAAGCCCTGTCGATTACAGAAAGTAAGATGCGTGAGTCATCGTGGCGTGGCCTCAATTTCTTGATCTGCAGAGAATCCACCGTGCTGGGCCTCTTGGGGGAGGATCTGACGAGGAGGTTGAGCGTAATCCAGCCCAAGATGCAGACGAGCAAGAGGGGGACGTGGAGGAATCCAAAGGGAATCCTCGATACAATTGTAAGTGGCAAACATTGACCAGCGCCATCAGGCGCAATATACAACTAGCTCCTCATAACCAACAAGCAACCAAGGGTTTTTTTCTCGGGTTGTACTAAAGACCTCGCGGACGCAACTGCGCATTGTTGGCACTGCAGTGTCAACACCAGTGTCAAGAAGACCTCTGAGGGGCAAGAACTGCAGTCACTATGTACTGGGGCAAGCAGTGGCAGAAAACCAGTGGTCGGGAGAACTCCACGACCCGGTTAGATGAGGCCTCAAGTGTGCTCAAGTGCGCCAGGCTGCCTTGTTCTGGGCTTGTACGAGTTCGAGCCAGGCTTGGTCCAGTCAGTCTTGAACATGTTCGCTAGGCCAACATGGTCAACATCTCTCCCCCTGTTGCAGGCAGAGGACTCTGCGTCGGCCATGAACTTCGATAAGGAACGCCGGGGGATCCCGCCGATTTTGCTCCAGGGTGAGACACTCGACTTCGAAGCGCCCACTGGCAATGCTGGCTTGCTCAAGCCTGAGGAACTTCTTGCAACACCAGGAAGTGGGCAAGGCGACCAACGACGGCCGCAGTGGATTCGCTCTCCCCAGAGGATCTTCGTGACCCCTCTTCAGCCATCCGTACCTGCAGAAGGTAAATCATCCCAAAGAACCGGGGACAACTTAAAGTCGACCTTTTCGATATCTTTGGTGGAAAGTCACAAATATCCACATCAAGTGGGTTAAACAACTCAAAAACTGTCATAAAGTGGCCACTTTTGGGGGTTGACCTTGCTCTGGTGAACACGGGCTGGAATCTAAAACATTAATAACAGGCCTTTGTCCGTCAGTATTAGAGGAGCCAAAGGATAGACAGTTGAAAGAGAAAAATAATTTGACTTTTGGCCATTGAAAGCATGAATCTATTTTCAGTCTGAAGTCTTTAAAATTGAACAGCTCTGAGTGTCCCAGTTCATCTTAGGAGTACAACATCCTCCTTATCCTCTCTAATGTAAAAAGTGCAGCTCAGGCCAATGTAAATGAATGGAGGGAATCGCTAAACTGTACAGCTGAAAGTCAACATCAAAATTCTCATTTATAGGTTAGCCGATTTTAGCTGAACAACTAGATATGTCGTAATTAGATATGTCACCTCAGTGAACCTTACTAAAGTTTGATTGTGCATTACGGAAAGCCTTTCACATGAAAAGCTCACTGAATGCATTACAACTGATGCTAACTAACATACATTCTCACTTTCTGCCCCAAGCAGGAATGTCAGATATAAAGTCCCTTTAAAGACCCCACTTAAATTTCATTTTGCATGGGAGACGCTTTTGGGACAGTTATAGGACGAATTTCCCCAAAAAGCCATACTCAAAGCATAGTACCTGATAATTCCTGGTTAATGAACCTTAATTCTTACTAATTTTGTGAATGTCCTCTCAATCATAGCTTACTCAAGCTTACTCAACTCCTGGAAAGACTGCGTTTTCATCACAAGGAGCTTGATTTTCTGCCCAAGTTACAACCTTTTTGGAACAATTCAGAAATATTTATAGTAACTTAGTTGTTGTTACCAGTTGTGAAATCAAAAGCTTCATTTCATGAGTAGGTTGTGGTCCGACTTATCCTTGCTTCAGCTCTCCAACACCTTCCACAAGAAATTGTCCTGGGTCTCCTATAACCTGGCTCACTGTGTATCCCCCCTCTAGATCACAAGTAGACACTTCTGAGGATAAATAGCATCACTGTATATTCAAAACGTAGGAAAGAGAACAGTGCTAGGGCGAACACATGAAAACAGTCATTGTTAATACACTTGCAGGCATTAGTGGGACGCCATCTTCTTGAACGAGATGCCAGACGTGCGGAGCGCATCTGCTCATGGACCTCATGTCGAGCTACTGCTGCAACAGGTCCATCGACAACTAACACGGGGGGACCCATTGAAAACAATCAAATAAAACGGGAACTAATAAAAACAAACAAATAACAATGTTCAACTTTTAACCCCTGTCTATGAGGTGGTCCTGGACAGCAGAGTCAGGAATGGTCGGGGATGTCTTGATTGATCGGACCGGACACCGGACTGGAAAAACCCGGATTTATTTCAGTGGAGCCTGGCAAAACGGCAAACTGGTGCAATTATGATTTGTTGATCCTGATCCTTTGCGCTTCCTCTCACTGCAACTCTGGTGGCTCACCGAATTCTTATTACTATCATTTGCTTAGTCCATATTCAAGACTTGCTTGACTTGTCGCACGGTGTCCTCCGGTGACGTCACCGCGTGTCCAATCGTCCTCGGATCCTCAAAGATCTCGTGGTCATTCCCGCCCTCTTCGGTGCGGTCACCGAAGAAGTGGATCTCCTGGAATGCTTGGTCTTCGACGTAGCGCAGACAGAACCGCTTGTCCCAACCCACAGGGAAGACGTCGATGGAGATCTGCCCACCGATGGCGAACTGCAGACCCGAATCAGGGAACTCCGACTGCAAAGCTTTCTGGAACTTTTTCCTCAACCCCAATTCCTTGTCCATCTTGGCAAAGTCGTCTCTGTGAGCCTGGGTACAACTCCTCCCAACAGGGCAGAGGTTGACCAGGCCCGCCCGGAACTCCACGAAGTTGCCTCTTTTGGCCGGCAGCTCCATGTCGGACATGTAGCGGAGGGCAAAGTTGATCACCTTCTGGATGTTGGCCTCACCCACAAACTCAGCAATGCTCTGCTTCCCCAGCAGCTTTCCCCCGCGCTCGTGGGCAACAAGGCCGTTTTCCGAGAAGACAAAGTCGACACTGTCGAGGACTTGGTCGCCGTTCATCTGCTCCGCCAGCTTGGCCCGGTCCGACCCGCTGACGAGCCCGACCGACACCCGGGGAAGCACCTCGTCCAGAAGAAACGACTGCACAGGAGGCGGGATTGACTTGCGGTGGGGCGTCAGGGTCCCGTCCACGTCGAACAGAAGGAGAATTCGGCCTCGAGTCTCCATTTTGGGTAGGCGATTTCGTCAGAAACAAGTGTTCTTGACTTTTTCCACGTCACCCACCCAGAGTCGCCGTCTGCAGCTCTGCCACCGAGCAAACCCGTCGGTCCGCGGCGCCGACGACCTCGAGGTCCTCTCGCAGAAGAGCTTTTCTCGAGGTGAGAACACTCAGAAGAACCCACGAACACACTGGCTGGCAGAGATGCTTCGAGCCTAGGCCCGAGCTGGAAGCCATTTTCAGCCAGTCCGACCCGACCCGAGCTCGAGAGAAAACCTAACCCCGCTACTAGACAAACGTATATCTAACCCAGGCCCGAGGTGGAAAACTCGAAGACTTCAAGCCATTTTCAGCCAGCCCAACCTCGGCTGACAAAAAAACTAGCCCGACCCGAGAGATACTCTGAGCCCGAAGCATCGCTAATCGCTTGTTTTGATGTGTCTACCTTTGTCGCTCTCGTGCTCGTCGTCACTACTCCGCTCGCCGGTCAAGCTGCCCCAGCAGGCCCAAACCGCCAGAAGTAGAAGAAGTAGCCGCCTAATGCATGGTGCCTACGAGCCCGCCTCTCAGCTTCACCGGCTTCAGGGGCTTCAGCGTCACGTCCCGCGGGCTCCTGCCCAGCGGCCAAGACGCCGCCGCCACGACGACAGCTGCTTTTTCATTCGTTCGCCCACAGCAAGTTCGTTGAGATTTACTCTTCTCCACGGTGCTCGCGGACGACGTCGGACACCATGAAGATCTTACAGGTGAGATCGTGGCTCCTCGGGAGAGTCTCGTGGAGCCTCTTGTCCTGTCCTCAGGACTGGAGGGGAGAACTTGATCGGATAAATGGAAAGTGTCTATTTTTTTTTAAAAAAAAAAGAAGAATCGAAAACTCATACTTTTTTCACTGAGTTTCCGTTATCTCGTTGGACTTGACCACCGTGTGACTCAAAAAGAACGTCCTAAATCGGGCGCTTTGAAGTCGGAAATATCGAATTTCGTTCGCCTTAAAATAGTATAATCCGAGTAAGTGCAATATCTCGATATTTCATGTGGAAGCTTGATTTTCACCTTCGATCAGCACAATTCAGGACAAGTTTAATTTTTTTAATATCATTTTGGACTGAGAAAATTGCCAACATCACATTGAGTTGCTATGAGAAGGTCAATCATTCTTCACAGGAGGTCAGAGGGATAAGACATTGATATTGATATGCTAGATAAACACTTCTTAGGCTTCTTTTTGGCAAGCTGCAAAGTCTGGGTTGAGACTTGACCTCTTTGGCCTCGTTGCTCCGGTGAAATTTCTTCTCTGGCCCATTTGACTTCTGGCAGATTTCCTGTGTGTGTGCACAGCTTTTAGGTTATCTTTTAGGTTGAGTTGTGTTGAGTGCATGACGTCACCGAGACAGAAAGTTGAGTGAGAAAACACCGGAGCTGACCTGGTGGTCAGTCCACACTCTCTTCCTCCAGCAGCTCCAAGTGTCTTGACCAAAAAATCACCGATTTTCTATTCTGTCGCGCTGGCCAGTCGAATTCTGCTTGTGCGCAGAGTGGTGACAGCTGAAGCAGAGTCAGCGAGTACATTTTGCGATCAGCACCTCTTGATCTGAATGTGAGCTCAATGAGGGGACTGCGGAAGACCCCTCTTTCCCCACGTCCGTCCACTGGGATGCTTGTGCAAAAGGTGAGCAGCCCGTTGGACTTGAGCATGTCTGACACTGGAGATTCGAGGCCCAACAATAGGGTGGGCCCTGACACAGGGCTGGAGATGGGGTTGCTCACTGGCTGCGCCTATGTGATGAAGGATGGCAGCGTGGAACGGGGTGGGGATCAGGAGCAGTCCCTTCGCCGGTACAGAACGTGGCAACTTTTATGACTCATTGCGTGGACATAGGCAGTTATGCATGATGATTAGCAAGGGTAAGCAAGACAAGCATGCTGGTGGTCCTTTGTGGCAACTGATCCATCACACTTACTCAGAGCAAAAAAACCCCTAACCTCAGTCACAGCAGAGTCTGCGTTAGATTCTGATTCATGGTTTTTACCCACTGTGGAGAATCAGAGACATCATGAAGTGTTGAGTCCATTCATATAAGTACCGTGTTAAGCTCAATGATTCTCCTGTAAGATTAAAAGACTAAGATCGTCATTCTTCTCTACTGACAGGCACTCCAGGAATTTGAGTCTGTGTACTTATGGGTAGATCCCGTAGTGAGTGGAGGGATCTTCATCTCCCTACTGGTCACACTCCTCTCCGTCATGTACTACTCCTTGGTGTCGGTGTTGGCCTACAGCGCCCTCTTCGTCTTGGGCTCTGTGGCTGGAGTCAGGCTGTACGTCTACATCATGGTCACTCTACTGAGCAAGCAGGTCAATGATCCCCTCAAGAAATTTGAGGAGTTCGACCCCACAGTCTCCAAGGACGGCTTGAGAGACTTCTCCGTGCAGGCAGCTGAGTACTTCAACCAATCCGCTGTCGAGTTGAGGCGACTCCTCTTCATAGACAACCTGCTGGACTCTCTCAAGTTTGGACTGGCACTTTGGTTTCTAACATACGTAGGCAGCTGCTTCAACTTTGTCACCATGGTCCTGATAGCCTGGGTGGGGCTATTCACATTGCCAAAGGTAAGTGCTTATTTCAGGGTGTGAGTCAGTTAGCATCAAGAGAAAATGACTCATGACACTCTTAATGCAGAGAATGACGTAAGAGAATGTCAACAGAAATTAAGTTTTGTCAAAGTCTATGACAACGAATAAGAATGGCTGAAGAAGTTCTTGCTCACGACGACGTGGAAGAAACAGAATAGGTCTGCATTTGTCACGCAGCACGCGGAGGAAGTACTGTAAGCACCAGAGATAAGAGAAAACTAGCTATTTTTTGTCATCTTAGTCATGCTTCCTCCACCAAGTAACGTTAAGATAACATCTTTAAGCATCACTTCCAACCAGTCAACATCTCCAGCACAACCGCCTTTCCAAAGTGTCCTGCATTGTCAGATGCTTCCTCTTTCCCTCCTTTTCTTGTCCGACTTTGAATGGTTGCGTGACAAAAATATGAGCGGTTGCACGAGTTTCAATCATTACTAGGGAAAGCAAAATTGTTGAACATAACTGAAGCAAGTGAATCTTTAATATAGCCTCATGGAATTCGCTGTCAGCTTCGAACATTTGTACGAGTAAAAGGATCTACTTTGGCCGCACTTTATGAGCTTCGATGGGCTTCAAAATGTCGCATAACCTTGTCTTTTCAAACTCTAAATTTTGATTCACAGTGGCAAGATTAAAGCCATTTTAGTATCAATTATCAGAAGACCCTGTACTGCTTGGTCCTCTCAAGATGTGCACTCTACATGTAACTGTTTTTTCTCCTACAGATCTATCTCAATAACCACAAGACTCTCGATCCACTCTTGGACCAAGTCAAGGGCCTGTTGGGAAAGGTGTCGTCAGCGGTGCCTGCCAAGGCCAGGGCTGAGGGCGTCAAGAAGGAAGAGTGAAAGACGAAGAAAAAGTCGCATCAGGCGGGTCAAGAAAAGTGGATACTGATATTACGTGAGATATTTGGCATTTGCATGTCTATAGGCACCTTTTTTGAGGAACTTTCGACCATTTTTGTATCCCCGGCAAAATTGGCACTCGTAGGAACTCCCTCTGAGGAGTTTCGACGGTGTCAGCACTCGGCACCCTCCCATTTCTCACCCCATGCATTATATGTACTAATGATCTCGTGCAGTCTACAAGAAAATGACGTTATGAAGAGTTGTAGCAGTTTTAGTGTACGGTATATTTGCATTCTGGACGCGATAACTAAGCCTTTAGGGTGCCGTTAGAATATCCTTTCTCCTTGTTTTTGGTCTCGTTGTTGTGGGATGGAGCGCAGCAGGGGTCCACGGTTTCACCGACCGCCTGAGCCATATTATTGAAGGCAACGTGGCCCACAACGAGGCCCACGCAGACACTGATGAACAGCTCCACCTAGTTCCAAAGAGACAATGTCACTTTTGTGTCTGCAGTGTGAATCATAGGTAATGTCGACATCTTGGAAGAAGAGGAAGCTGGACGGCGGGAAGTCAATTTGATCAGTCAGGTGCATGAGGGAGATCTACTTATGCTGCCAAGTAGGCGTTCAGTACCGAATATGTCATGGCCACGAGCATGGCGAGGTAGCCGAGGGCCAGGTTGACCCCGAAGGACGCTATGCGGAGGCCCTCGTAGACCACGGACCGCTTGAGCGAGGAGGACAGCATTCTGCGAAAGGCGATCATGCCCTCGATGGCGATGCCCATGGCAGCCACGGCGACGCAACCCACCGCGAATTTCCAGGGGGTGTCCTAAGTCGGGGTTGACCCGGTTATAGCTGATCTCAATCTTGTGTTCTCAAGGAGATTCAGAAAGAATCATTTTTCTGGTCGTATTTGGCAGATATCCAGATCACCACAGAACCTTCCCGGATCACAGCTGGGCTGACATCATCTAACTTACCAGCGTGAATTGTTCGATGAAGAGAATAACACACGGGTTGTCAGCGTTGCCAGCAACCTTGAAGCCCAGCATGAGCATGTCGGCCTTGCCGTTGCAGAAGTCGCTGAGAGTTGAAGTTGCTCCAGTTGAGTTGGCAGTTGTGGTTTCAGGCTAAAAGCAAGAAAACAGTTTCCTTAAAAAGGACCTGATCACATGAGAATGAAACTAACCGGCTTGCACGTCCACGCGCAGGTGGCGTCCATGCTGTCGTCTTGGCAATCCAGGCCGGCCTCGTTCTGACAAACGTTGTCATTTTGACTACAATCCTAGAAATGCGTTTGAGATGAAAGACGAGGATTGGACAGAAACACCACTGGGTGCTTCTCGTCAGTACAGTACGAACGTACCTGGTCCAAAACTAGGCAAGCCATCCAGCAGTAGGCTGTTCCCGCCTCGCACTCGCTGCTCTTCAACGCCATCCAGCGCTGGGGCAAGTCTGTCGTGCACATCTGACTGTCCCTGGATGAGGTCTGAGACGTGGTGCGCCTGAAGACGGCATCGAAGTCCAGTGCGCGGTGCGGACGCCGGACCAGGAAGGGGGGGAGGTCCGGCACGGCGCCGCCTGACCTCACGCTTTCGTAGTTTGAACGAGCGTTTTCACCAAAGATTTACGTTTTGAACTCGTACCTGGCGCCACCTTCATCCTGGCGTACACCGCCCTCTCCAAGACGCCCGAGACGCCGAGCGGGGTAACCGCATGTGGTACGGCGAAGAAGTCGTGAGACTCTGTGACAGCGTCCTTGGAAGAGGAAACTGGACTCCTGGTTGTGTAAAGGCTAAGGATGAGAACTTACTTGCAACAACCACTGAGTAAGTCCATTGCCCATGAGGACCAGTATTTCACCATCCACCACGTCGCTGGTGTCAATCTTGGACCCGTCGCTGGTTTTCAACTGAAGAAATAAAGTTTTCTATTAACCTCGCGTCCGACTGGGTCAAGGTTCACCTGCAGTGGGTGTCCTGGAAACGGCGTGAGCAGGAGGAAAAGTCCATTGTCAACGTGGTAAGGCACCATAAAGCTCGAGTCCTCGTCTTCGTCCACATCTTCGTGCTTGAAGTAGAGATGCATGTGGTCCTTCCTCGGGGCCTTGACTAAAGAGGTCGGGTACTGCTCCCCCGGCTCCCTGAATGTGAGCTTCCTGCCTACCACGGCCTCGACTAGAGAGGCCACAGCGACCTCGACGGGGTCAAGAGCAAGTGAAAGTTCCTCCGCAGAAGGCAAAAGACAGTCTGGAAACCTGACGGAAACACATTACTGCTTTATTATTTAGCCAACATCACCGGAGGCCGATTTTGTAGTCTGAATGAAGAGTGGGAGTTAATGCACGTCTAGATGACTGCATTTTTGCCACAATTTGCAAAGGTTCCCAGTCTAAACGCACCTAGAGAAAGTTAACATGAGGCAAGTTTGTTAAAGACGACTCAGGACTGTTTTGACAGTTCGTGCTGACAAAATTTAACCCGCAATTTCAACGACTCGTCCAGTTCGGCGATCAATTGATTTCAATAAAAGTTCTTTAAAGAGACTCATTTTCTTTGTTGCTTTGCTCTATCGTACGAATTCAAGTGCTTCAAGATACGTTTGTAAAGGGTAGGCAAGGTCGAAGAGGTTGTAATTACAGTGAGCTTACTTGTGTGTGTGTTTTTTGACTCGGGTCAAATAATGAAGACATTTAGCAAGTAACTAAGCTCGACCGCTTCACATTTATTGTGGGTGACCTAACGTTCCTTTGTAGGATTATTACGAACCTTTAAATGCTGTCAGGCAATACTAAAACACTTTTTCTCAATTACATTTGACTGCGAAGTCTTCAAGTGATATTTAATAACACATTTTACAAGTCCACGATGAATCCCAAGGGTCGGCCCAGCCCAACAGACATGATATATCTGTTATTAGATGTACTAATCAAAATGCCCTTGACATGTTTACATTACTCCTACGTCAGTAAAAAGAAAACTGCTTGCATTCTTAGAATTGGAAAATCTTCTTGCTTCTTGTTTGCTTTAAGTAATTGCTCACTTGAGAGAGCTGCTTCGTCACTATGTTATTCCCCTTTTATATGGTCCCCATTTTCATCCTGAACTAGCCTAAGCTTTAACCCTCAGGTGCGAGCAGATCAGGCCGGGCGCCCTGGATGGAGCACCGTTTCTAAGAATGTCAAGACACTGGGCTTGAGGTGGGACAAAAAACCGGCCTCTGGTGGTTCTAGACGTACCTGCCGTCAGTGGTGGCGAACGTCTTGCGGATGGAGCCGTCAGACAACTCGACCTGGGGAAACTGGTCGCCAGAGGGGCTAAAAAGTCAAGAATAACAGGACGTCCTCCTCTGAATCCAATGACAGTTGTGATGGTAGCCAGTGAAACACTTCAAAATTATCGTCACAGTAATATACTTTTTATAAACTGACTATTTAGATTCTTTCATGCTCAACGATGGCCTCTAGAGGCCTCTAGATTCATACTTTCGATGTGTTTCACTAGATAAGAGGACCCGAGCATGATGGTCTTGAAATGGAACAAATCGTTTGTGGGGACTACTGTGGGGCCCCTGGTTGTCTGTAGGGGGACACAGCCAACCCCACCCCTCTCACCCCCCAATCCGGCGATTGGTGCCGGAGTCGGGCCCCGGTCATAATGCCAATCTATAACTGGTGTAACTATGAATGGATGTGCTCATGAATGTGATTACCTCCTGAAGCATTGCGCGATGTCCTTCCTGTACCTCCTGACGACCTCCGCCAGCTCCGGGCTCACGTCTGTGACAGTGAAGGCAGAGATCCGCCCGCCGCCGTCAAGGACGCCCGAGGTCTCGGCTGGTACGGACAGCTCCATCCATCAGACATGACTTTTTTTTTTCGTGATGTATACCGTACAATCATTCTCGGCCTCACCTGCAACTCTGCTAACGAGATCCGGGGGATGCTCTTGGACTCAACGGTGCTAAACGCCCCCGTTGACAGCAACAAAAACAAAAATGTAGCCATCTTCGATAGGCCGAACTTCATTCTGAACTATTCACTACGTGCTAACACCTTAATCTTACAATCTTATCACTAGAGGGAAACTCTTTATGACGTGGACAAGTGAAAAATATGATCACTAACGTGAAGGGTGACCTTGAAAATTTGGAGGATGACCTTAAAGCAGCAAAATATGGCGTCATAAGGTGGGCAAGAATGGTAACTTTCAGGTAAGTATGCATGGATATTTCGCTCATAGAAGGAATAAGGGCATTCTGACAACCAAAAATTTTAAGTAAAGTATCTTCTGATTCAGAGTGATTCTTGGAACACTGAGCATATTTGCATATTGGCTAAAAGATCATATAGCATCACAAGATGCAATTGGGTAGAACGCCATATTTGCCATGTCGCCAGAAGACATGTACAGTATGTACGTACATACTGTACGTACAATGTATATCCTCTCTGCCTTGACCATTGATCATCTTCACTGCTGTTTGTCTTGTACGAAAGTCGGGGTTCTCTTCCGTGATGGAAGTCATCTTACCTTGAACATTGCACCCTTTTTACCTTTTTTAGGCATTCAACATGCCTGTATAACGTGCAGACATGCATGTCCAACATCTACAGCGTAGAACAGTGGGAAAGTTGCAATGGTTACTAAGAACTTAACATTGAAAAGTGTGCTCCTGTGTGATTCGATTACTTGCATTGGTAGTCTTAAAGAACCCCTACTAATGTGACAACCACACTTTCGGCAGCAGAAAAGCTTATGCTCACTGCTTCAGCACTGAGCTGAGGTTGGTTCTCTACCTGCACTTTTGTCCGTTCAATGCTCTGAGATTGCTCAGTTGGACAGCATCAAGTCTATGCCCACCAGTCAACGGCCGGGAACAGCGACTACAGCATGAAGGAAAAGTCTTCACTTGCCAAGTGAGGAAAAAAAGAAAAAAAAGGAAAATAGTGAAGCTGCCTCAAAAGGAAATTATCCAATCACCGATATCATTATCATATGCTAAACAAAGATCACATCAACAGCAGATATCAGACAAAAGAGAGAAGAGGAAAAATGGGCAGCCAGGCCTGACAGATCGATTGTCCAGACCCTGTCCTCCAGCCTCTCAGACAAGGTGCACAACAGTCAACATAAAAACTTTGGCATTGTTCACCCACAGCAAATTTTTGACTGCAGCATCCGCTCATCAGGTGACCCTGTCCAAGGACGACATCCACACTGCGGAGGCTCCACTGCCTGAGGTGCAATGGCGAATAGTGAAATAGGGGTTCCTTCACATCCCTATACCTCATCCCTCATCTCAGAACGTGCTACATCATTCAAAGCCGTCACCATTGGAATGCATTCCTTCCTCATCCTTTATTTCTGCGTACTGAACACGTTCTTCTAGTGAGTCAACACATGCAGCAAACACAAAAGTATCTCAAGTCACAGTGTCTGCAACATGTACTTCAAGTCTCAGCAGCACTAAGGGTAAAAAGGGCAGTGAACGAATGGACCGTGTAGCACGTGTCTGTGCAGTGAGCTACTGTAGTTCTGAACACTGTTTTAAATAACTTGGTATTCATTAGGTTAATATTTAATAGGACATTTGCGCATGCTTTGCAAACAACATTTTTCTAAAAGAAAAGGGGGGTGGGGGGCAGTGAT
>JAAUXU010040739.1_pt1 | contig 14708 bp, 19 predicted proteins | sample 7278151 | NCBI WGS metagenome assembly JAAUXU01 (sample SAMN14350113, study PRJNA611818) | marine sediment metagenome | isolation source: surface marine sediment (1.8m) | place: French Polynesia: Moorea | collected 2018-08 | reverse complement strand
GGTAGATAGGATAGGCAAAGAAGGGCCTCCAAAATCCGGGATCCACCCACTTCTACCAAAGAGCCCCGACTCCGGTTCGAACCTTCCGGCTTCCGGGTCTTGCCACCATGAGCGGCTCTCCGGTTGGCCCCGGCGGCGGCGGTCTCGGCCGCGGCGGGGCGGACCCGGCCGAGCTGTTCTCCTCCCGGTCTTACACGGTGACCAAGCACTCGTGGAAGGGTAAGTACCGCCGGGTGCTCCTCTTCGGCCCGGACGGGGCGTGTACGCTCAACCCGGCCACCATGGAGGCCACCAACCGGTGGCCCTACGAGGACCTCGTCTCGGTGCAGCCCATGTCGGCCCCGCAGCCCTCGGGCGGGGTCGGACCGGGCCCGGGCGGCCCGGGCGCCGCGCCGCACCCTCCGGGCTCCCCTCCGGGCCAGCCGCCGCTCGAGTTCCAGCTGAGCTTCCGCAAGGGCGGCGGCAGGAAGACGGACAGCATGAAGTTCTCCTCTGAGCACCGTGCCCAGATCCTGACTGACGCCCTGCGGCACCACGGCAGGTTCGCAGAGAACATCTTCGGCACGCCAAAGGTGAGGGCGAGCAAGTCTGTGGCGGAGGTCATTGCATTCAGCTGTGTTTCCTTTCGAGTAGAGACTGCACGGAGCACGGCACAGAGAAGTAAGGATGGATGTCACAGATCAGGGCTGTACATATGCACTTTCATAATTATTGTATTCAGTCCCTTGGTAATGCGTTACGTGCCCCTGCTTCAGAGCCGTGAAAATGTGAAAAAGCTTGTCCAAGATAATTAATGCTCTCTACGTTGGCTTGCCTGGAAAACTAAGTAGCTCTCACCTACTCTTTCCTTTTCCAGAACTTCTATTCTTACAAGTACCATTGGTCCGAGAACCGCGTGGGGGTGCTCCTTCAGGCCGGCCCTCACGCCCTGCACCAGATCGACCCCTCCACCCAGCGAGTCCTCGCCTCCTACTTCTACAAGGACGTGGCCAGGCTGTATGAGGTGCCAGACTACCCCGGCGGCTTCGTGGTGGAGGAGGCGCTCTACGGGCGGCTACACCTGTTCGCATCAGAGAGCAGGGACGAGATCCTAAGGGAGGTTATCAAGAACGCCGCTCAGTTCGTGGGCGTCGCCCTGGACAAGCCGCGCACTTTTAAATTCGAAGACTTCCCCGAGAAGAAGTTCGGGCGCTTCTCCGCCGACCACTTCATCACGTCGGTGAGCGAGTTCACGGTGTACAAGCAGAGCCGCCGTCACCCCGACCCGGTGCGGAGGGTGCTGTGCCTGACGGAGACTTGCCTCATCGAGCGGGACCCGGCCTCCTACTGCATGGTCTCCCTCCGGCCGCTCTCGCACGTGGCCGCCCTCGTCAGGCACCTCGAGAATACTCAGCTCTTCTCCATACAGTACAACAGCGGGGACATCAGAAGGTGAGGGTGAACTCAATTCCGTGAAGTGAAGTTCAGTTGAATTAATATTTTCTACTATTCAGCTACACGTCCACTGATCGAGACGCCCTCCTGGCTTCTTTCCTGGACGGTGTCCGCGGCTCCGGCAACCGCGACGTCCACGTCCGGATGTCCTGGCTGGAGCTAGGCAGGAGGCTTTGCCCGCTGGACTGGCCTTGCGGGGAGGAGACGGAGGCGGCGCACCTAAAGTTTATGACAGCTCCGCCGCCCGGGTGGACGTTCGCCGAGACAGTGTCAAGGTTCAACGCAAACGTCTCGTACAGTGGATTGGCGCACGCGGTCACGCAAGAGGTGCCAAGACTTTATTATTTTGAAGCTTCAGAATTGTCATTGCATCGGGTTTTTTTTTGTCTTTCTTCAGCACCTTTTCGCGCAAAACAAGGAGAAGCTCATCCACGCCGCCCTGCTGGCCATCCTGAACCGGGACGCTGGCGAGCTCGAGTCGATGCCGGTGGAGGACCTGGAGCAGCAGTTCCACGCTTTGCGTCGGCTGGTGGCCTCCAAGGCAGGCTTCTCCGCCTTCACCGCCATCCCGGGCTTCAGGGAGAAGATCGGCGTGAGGGTGGCGCGCGCACTCAAGCTGGGTCACGACGGCATCAGCCACGCGGCCATTGACATGATCTGCACCCTCATGGAGCCCATGCACGACAACTTCGACCTGAAGCAGGAGCAGCTCAACAAGTCGAGCTTGCTCAGCTCAGAGAGGTTTCTAGAGGGACTGCTAGACATGTGGACCCTGCATGTGGTGAGAGATATTTTTCAGGTCTTCATTTAGTTATGTTCGACAATGACTCACCGCTCCCTTCCTCTCGTTGCAGAACCGGGGAACTGGTGCTTTGGTGGTGGCTGCCATGCTCGACTTTCTCACCTTCGCCCTTTGCGCCCCCTACAGCGAGACGACTGACGGGAAGCAGTTCGATGTTTTGCTCGAAAAGGTGGCTGACCGCGGGCGCACCCTGTACAGGCTCTTCCAGCAGCCCTCGCACACCATCGTCAAAGGCGCGGGGCTGCTCATGAAGGCCATCATCGAGGAGGGGTCGGAGGAGATCGGGAAGAAGATGCAGCTGCTGGCGCTGTCGGAGGGTGCGCTGCCCATACACCTCAGGACGGCGCTGTTTACGCAGAGTAGGGACAACCAGCTGCTCGTCAGCAGGCAGCTTTCCAGGCACCTCGTCGGGCTGTGGACCACGGATAACCAGAACTCGGACGAACTTCTCAAACGTGCATTCGTAAGGATTTTTTGCTGTAGCAATAAATATACCGTATGTATAAAATATATGTTCCTTTCAGCCTGCCGGTTTGTTAGTGTACCTCCACTCGGACGACTCTACTCCTACGAGGGAGGTCGATAGGCTGAACGTGCGCGACAACCTCAAGATGGCCATCACCGATGCTGAGAGCAATCGGGGGAACGTCCTCCTCCGCGCCGCTGGCAAGGGACTCAAGCAGGGTAAGGAGATGGCCTCCAAAACGGCGGAGGTGGTGGGGGAGGCTACGGCCAAGTACACGGACGAGGCGTGGAAGGCCTCGGAGAAGTACATGGAGCTGGCCATGCAGCATTGGAGGCAAAAGATGGGCTCAGAGTTCAACCTCAACCGGTTGACTGGGTCTTCCGACAAGGTGGGCAATGCCGCGGCCGCCACTGACCGCTTTACCGCCCGGCCGCAGGACAGACCCATCGTCCTGAGGAAGAGGCGGCAGAGGATCCGCACCACCCTCAACTGGCAGCTCTTCTACTACATGTTCGAGAGGGACCACGAGAAGCCCGACCTCATCTGGAACCTCAAGACGAGGCAGGAGCTGCAGGAGAGCCTCGAGTCCGAGATCAGGCAGTTCGTCCAGGACCGAGAGCTGGGAGGGGGCAACCTCATCTCGTGGAACTTTGCCGAGTTCACCGTGGACTACAAGTCCCTCGGGGACGAGATCAAGATTGGCGACTACTTCCTGCGCATCCTGCTGCTTGAGGACCGCGCCGACAACGAGGAGTCTCCCATCAACCGGTCTGGAGAGTTCTTCAACGACCTCTACCACCGCTTCTTGCTGACCCCCAAGACGGAGATGAAGTGCCTGTGCCTGCAGGCCATGGCCGTGGTGTACGGGCGACACCACCAGGACATCGGGCCCTTCAACGACACCAAATACATCGTGCAGATGCTGGAGCGGACGACTGACAGGAGCGAGCGTGACAGGTTGCTCCTTTTCCTCAACAAGCTGGTGCTGCACCGCGACAACGCGCAGGCCTTCACCAGGGCCAACGGCATGAGGGCGCTGGTAGACCTGCTGCCGCTGGCCCACCTGCACACCAAGAGGAATGTGGTCAATGACCAGTCCACCGCCATCGACACCCAGGCGGAGGGCGAAAAGGGAGAGCACAGGGAGAAGGAGTGGTACCACACCAGCGCCGACACAGGACCCATCAGCCTGTCGGAGCTGAGTCGCCTCTTCGAAGAGAAGCAGATCAGCCCGAGGACTAAGGTGTGGGCACAGGGCATGGAGGGGTGGAAGCTCCTGCAGCAGGTTCCGCAGCTCAAGTGGACGCTCATCGCAAAGGGACAGGCCGTCATGAACGAGAGCGAGATGGCATCGCTCATACTGGACATCCTCAACGTCGTGTGCAGGTTCTATCCCTCCAAGGACGAGGATGGTGCCATCATCCGGCCCCTGCCGAAAGTGAAGCAGGAGCTCTCCAACCAGTCCCACCTGCCGCACCTGGTCCAGCTGCTCCTCACCTTCGAGCCAGTCCTGGTGGAGAAGGTGGCGACGTTGCTGCACGTGGTGCTGGAGGACAACCCTCGCCTGCCCACGCTCTACCTGACCGGGTACTTCTTTTTCGTGCTCATGTACATGGGCTCCAACGTGCTTCCTGTCGGGCGCTTCCTGGCCATGGCGCACTCCAAGCAGTCCTTCCGCTCAGAAGACCAGGAGAGGCGCACCTCGGCCGCCGCCAACTCCATCCTTGGCCAAATGCTTCCCGACGCCATGGTGGCGTACCTGACCAACCACGGTCCGGAGAAGTTCGCCGAGATCTTCCTGGGCGAGTTCGACACCCCGGAGGCAATCTGGAACAACGAGATGCGAAAGTTCATGATCCAAAAGATCGCCTACCACCTGGCAGACTACACGCCCAGGCTTAAGTCGAACGTCCGGGCTTTGTATCAGGTAAGGGAACCTATACAGTATGAGTGCTTAGGAATGTTGTGTAATCGTATATTCCGCTCTTTAGTACTGCCCCATCCCGCGCGTGTCCCACCCTTCTCTGGAGCACGAGCTGTTCTGTGACATCTACTACCTGCGTAACCTGTGCGACACGGCCAAGTTCCCCGACTGGCCCATCCTAGAGCCCATCGCTCTCCTCAAGGAGGTACTGGCGGCGTGGCTCACAGAGGTCAACAAGAAGCCGTCCTCCATGACAGCCAGGGACGCGCTGACCGTGCTCGGGCTGGTGCACCAGCCGGGATCGCCCGAGCCGGAGGACGGGCAGATCAGAAAGGCGTACTTCAGGATGGCCCAAAAATACCACCCGGACAAGAACCCCAAAGGGAGAGAAATGTTCGAAAAGGTGTGTTGCTTTTCTTCCTGGCGTCTTCCCACATTTTTATGTGTTTTTTTTTCGTCCCTCCAGGTCAACGCCGCATACGAGTTCCTGTGCAATCGTTCGACCAAGCTGACGGACCAGCCGGACCCAGACAACATCGTGCTTATCTTGCGCACGCAAAGCATCCTCTTCGAGCGGTACCAGGAGACGCTGCACCCGTACAAGTACGCCGGTTACCCCATGCTGATCAAGACCATCCAGCTGGAGACGGCGGACGAGAAGCTCTTCTCCAAGTCCGCTCCTCTTCTGGCGGCGGCGGCAGAGTGCGCTTACTACACAGTTAAGTGCTCGGCCCTCAACGCAGAAGAGATGAGAAGGTACAGGGGTTCTACAGTATACCAAGGTTATAGTCATTTTTGCAAATTTTTCCTATGCAATTTCAGGGAAAACGGTCTGGAGGTTCTGTATCAGGCTTTCGAGCGTTGCGTGTCTGTCCTGAGCAAGTCTTCTCAGCCTGACGACCTGGCCGTGCAAGTGTGCACTCACGTCATCCGCTTCTATTCGGTGGCCTCCATGTTCGAGATGTGCCGGGAGAGGATGGTCGAAATGCAGGAGCTCGTCAAGAACATCTGCAGGGTCTTCTACTACAAGCAGCTGCCAGGACTGTGCATCGTGGCCAGCGAGTGCGTGGCCGCAATGTCGGCAGACCACATTCTTCAGATGCATTTCCTCCAGGTGAGACAGAGATATGAACTTTTGAAATTTTCATTTCTCTAATTTGTACTTTTGATAGGCTGGCGCCCTGTGGCATCTCCTGACCTTCTTCTTCGATTACGACGTGACCCTGGCGGAGAGCGGTGTAGCCGCAGACGAGGCCACCAGCAAAAAGGCGGTGGCCAACCGCCTGGGCCGGCTGGCGGTGGTGGCCGCCGCGCGGATGGCCGGGCTGCCGGAGCCTCCGCCGGAGGGAGAGGCAGACGAAGAGTCCCTCCGCACCCTGGCGCCCAAGAACCCCGTGATCGAGGAGAGCCTGGTGGCCATGCTCACCCTGCACGTCGTGTCCAAGATGAAGCGCCCGGAGGAGGCCGACGAGGTGCTCAAGCTCCTCAACACGGACTCTGAAAATCCCTACCTGGTGTGGGACCTGAGCACGCGCGCAGAGCTGATGGAGTTCCTGGAGAACGAGCGCACCTCTTCCGTCCGCACGGGGACGTGCGACCCCGCCTTCGGCTCCAACTTCAAGTTCACCGCCCACGAGAACGAGCTGGTGGTGGGCGGCATCTTCGTGCGCATCTTCAACCAGCAGCCCATGTTCCAGCTCCAGGAGCCCAAGCGGTTTGCCGTAGACCTCCTCGAGTTCCTGAACGGCCAGGCGCAGTACCTGTACTCGCTGATGTCCATGGCGCCCCAGGCAGCCCTCGTTCCAGCCGCCGCTGAAGGCAACAACGCAGTCGCTCCTGCAGCAGGGCAGCAGGGGTCTTCCTCCTCCGAGAAACTCATACAGTCAGAAATGGCCTTGGAGGCCTTGTCCAACGTCATCAAGCATAATAAGGGTAAGCTTTTGTGCGGACGTAAGGACTTTTTGGAATGAGTGCATGTTTCAAACTCGTTACAGGAGTGGAAATACAATGCATCGGTCACTTCAAGCTGCTGTTCTGCCTCCTCCGCCTGGAGAGCTGCATCAAAGTGCAGGAGATGACCCTCCACGTCCTGTCCAACGTCACCGGAAGCGCGGAGTGCGTGGAGGACATCGCGGCTTCCGGAGTCTTGGGGCATCTCCTGCAGGTCGCTTACGGTCTCCAGGAGCACCAGCAGCTGACTCTCGCCGTGATGCACAGCCTCATGGGAGACACGCGGCTCGTCAAAGAAGGACTGGCGACAGGTGCCTCTGTTGATACTATAAATTAATGGCAAAATATTTCTGTATCGTGAAATTTTTTTCTGTAGGTGTCATCGTTACCCTGGTCCAAATATTCTGCTGCAGCAAAGACGAGGAAACCCGAGCGAAGGCTGCAGACGTCCTTGCCAAAATGTCGGCAGACAAGCTCATGGGACCTAGAGTCCGCATAGCGCTGAGCAAGTTCCTGCCCGACATCTTCCTCGACGCCATCAAAAAGTCCCCAGAGACTGGAGTTCAGATGTTCGAAAGCAGCCACGAGAACCCCGAGCTGATCTGGAACGACCAGGCCCGTCGCAACCTCGTCTCCGTCGTCGGCACCCTGGCCAACAGGCACTGCCAGCACCTGAAGGCCACTCCCGACAAGCCTTTCCCCACCGACGACGTTAAGGTCCTCCAGGGCGCCGAGGGCACGGGCGAGCTCGTCATCGCCGGCATCTACGTGCGACTCTTCATCGCCAACCCGGGCTGGGTGCTGCGGAAGCCAAGGGAGTTCCTCTCCGACCTCCTGGAGGCCGCGCTGCAGGGTATGTCCTCGCAGCAGCCCGACCTCCAGCGGCTGGAGACGGTCACCACAGCCGTCGTCAAGCTACTCTCCACCCAGCCAAACCTGTCAGAGATGATCCCGGCCACCGGCTACCTGTCGAGGATATTCGGCGCAATGGGAGGATTGGACGCGAAGGTGGTGAAAGCACCTGTCCTCATGGTGGCGGAAATGTCGAGGTAAGCTAGGAAAGCATAGAAGTAATAAGCATAATCGTGCAATGGGGACCTTCATGTTTTTTCTGCAGATCCGCGGCCTGCGTTGACAACATGGCGACGAGCCCAACTTGCATTTCTGCAATGAAACGAGGACTCATGTTGAGAAAAGATCTCATCGGGCTTTGCTGCGACGCATTTAGCCGAATTTTCGCAGGCCACCACGACAGTCTCATAAAACAGGTACGTGTTACCATGTACATTGCTTGTGGCACAAAATCTCATGTTCCTCACGTTCTACCTTAGGCCCTGGATTGCCAACTGGTGGAGGAACTCTTGTGTTTCCTGGACTCTCCCGCCACCAACATGGAGTCTCGCGCCCTGATTGTCAAGGCGCTCAAGAGCATGACGGCTTCTCTTGCGCACGGCGAGCGGGTCTCTGCCATCCTCCGAGCCAACCCGGTATGGAAGCAGTTCGAGGCCCAACGGCACGACCTCTTCATCAAGAACGACGTGGCCGTGGGGGCCATCACTGCAGCCCCGGGGGTAGCAGGATACCTCACGTCGCAGGCCAAGCCGGCTCCGACGGCGCCGCCGCCCATGGATCCGAACAACAGTCCCAGGGGAGGAGGGGCAGGGGGCAACGGGGATATCGGAAGCAACCCTCTGCTTTAAGACTGGCAGACAAAAAAATCGTTAGTGTTTGTGTGAACGAAAAGGGAGTGTTGGTAGTGGGGATTGAAAAAGTGTCACATGACAAGCACATGGGTTTCCAAAGTAAATGTTGAAAAGGTGAGATAGTTCCACTGTGATATCTGTCGAGGAGAAAAGATTCACACGGTCGCACCCCATGACACCCGAAGAACGCTTTTCTAGCCTCTTGTAAGAAACAAGCTACTGGCTGGATTTACATGACGAGCACACCAAATCTGTCAATCTTTATATATTACACAAAAGCTGTTTTACTCCATTCCCTGGTTCTAGGCAACCACCGATTAATAAATCATTAGTCGAGCAGTCATCGCTGGAATTCATGCACGCAAGTTTATATTCTTATCGTCGGGAATCTAATGTTACTTTTGTTGGAAGAAGTGTGCTAGGTTCGCCCTGTTTTGCTCGAAGGAGTGACTATTTGTCTCCTTTCGGCTGCACCTCTCCAACTTTTGTATCAGGGCTCTGATCCTCCGCCCGGGCACTTCCTTTCTCACGGACGAAAAATCTAGGCCTTGCTGAGGGCTTGGACCGCACGGGGAGTATGCGTACTTATTCACGCAAGAGAGCTCGGGCGTTTTCCTATATCCTTCGGTATTTTGTCTTGGCGGACAGTTTGGGGCCAAAGACCAAAACCGTTGGAAGATCCCTTTTGCATTCTCGCACTTTTTCTGTCTACAGTCTCCACCCTCGCGGGCCATAGTTTGAGAAGGGAGAGGCGGGCCTGAAGAGTCGGACTCTGACGCAAGCCAGTACCGCTTCTTCTCCTCGAACTTCTTGTCCCAGTTCGATTCCCCAGAAGATGGCGACGCCACTTCCGTCGGCAGCGTCAAGGCCGCCTCTTCCTCTTGATTGGCCAGAGAACTTTCTTCGGACCAGAGTTTTTTCGCAAGGTTTTCTCTAAGTATGGCGTCGAATTCTCCCAGGCTGAGCTCGGAATAGTCGGTGCTGGTTGAGGTGTCATAGACTGTGGGCCTCCCCAACAATATTTGCTTGACGATGTCAGTGGATTTGACGGGAAGGACGATGCTCTCAGAAGACTGCCTCCAAACATCGGTAGCAGCGTGTCTGGAGATTGTGTTCTTCACTGCCAGCACGTATTCGAACAAGAGGTCGACGTTTCTTGAAAGTAGCGCTAGGCCAGTGAGAGACACAGTGCATACAACCATCTTTTTCAGCACACCCATTTGCCTCAGTACGTAAAAACTGCAATATTTTTGGACTTGACAAAATTCGCCAGGTAAAAACATTTTTTAATTTTTTTTGCTCCCAAGACAGTGTATTAATTTTGATAATTTTTTGCCAAATTGGATGAAATAGACTACAAAATTGCTTTTTGTTTCATGCAACATCAACCTTCCGCTATAAAACCACCGATATTTTCAAACATTCAAGATATTCCATGAACGTATTTTTATCACTTTGCAACAGCAGTAGCAGCAGGTAACACTTAGAGAAAAACTTGCAGCAGCAGCAACAACAACAACAGTAGCAGCTTCTGCAGGAAGAAAAGCAGGAGGAGGCCAACAACAGGTAGAAAAAGCGCAACAATAGCAAGAGGAATTATGTTAAGAAAGTCTATCCTCTTTTGGTCAATATCTTTATTAAAAGGAAAAGTAAGAACGAAAGCAAAAGAAACCTGTACAATCGTAGAAGACTGGAAATTAGTCGAGAAAAGATTTGCTCGGATAGCAAATATCAGGTTCATTGACTAGCTGTAGCAGTTCTTGTCCTCCTCCTTGGTGGTCTTGCCGATGGCGTCTGGATTCGAGAGCGGGTCCAGGTCCGCGAAGAGGCTGAACCACTGGCTCATGTCGGACGAGGCCGCGGAGGCTCCCTTCTTGTCCCCGGAGCTCTGCTTTTTCTTCTTCTCCTCCAGCTGCTTCTGAACGGCCGCCGGGCGCGAAGGGCTTGGCATGGGGAAGTCCTTCAGAAGGTCCTCCTCATCTGAAACGAAAATTCAGAACACTTGACCATCTTTCATTCTTCCGCTCAATTTCTTTTTTTTTTCCATTTTCCATCCCCTTGCCTTTCCTACTTCCAGGATGAAAGCTCTGATCTCTGTCAAAGAGCTGTGACGGCAAAAAGGCCTCCGGGGCTTGAGAAGACGATGAAGACGGAGCCGCTTTGCCTCCCGCTCCTCCAGCCAGCGGTGCCTGTAGCAGACCCTTTCCGAGATTCCCTTGTTCACCTCCTCCCAATGCCGAAGAAGAGCTCATGAACTGTCCGAACTCTCCTCCGAATACGTCGGAAGACTCCTGCTCCGAGGCCGCCGCGGTCGCCGACATCATCTTGTCCCACTGTGCGGCGAAGGAACCGGTGGAAGACGCGTTGGCGGCGGAGGCGGAGAGCAAAGAGGAGGATCCGGCTGCGGCCCCTCCGTCGCTGCTCATCAGCTCCTCCAGGAGGAGGGCGTCGTCCTCGTTGCTCGGCCGGGGAAGAGGGACGGACGCTGAAGACAGAAAATGACAGAAAACAATGCAAATAATTTCTTCCTGCTGGGTGGATCAATCTTTCTTACGCGTCAGAGTGGGCATCCCCTCCAGCGCCTTCTCGTGGTCCACTGGCGTGTCGTCGTCGCCAAAGTCGAGCAGCGCATCGTCGTCGAGGGGAGGGAGGACTGGACGCTGCTGGTGCTGATCTCCTCCAGATGGGAGGTCCAGCAGGCCGGCGAGGTCGTTGCTGGGCTTGTCCGCTGCGGGGGCCTCCTTTTCGCCCTCGCCCTTCTTGGGCTCGTCAGTGAAATCGGGGTTGAAGAAGAATTTGCTGCGAGGTAAGAAGGCATTCAAGGTAGGAACAAAAGAATCAGTAAAGACTTACTCATCCTTGGTCTCTTTTTCTCCGCCCGCCTTTTCCTTCTTCTTTGCCCTCCTCTCCTTGCTCTTGTTTCCGTCGTCGGCTTCTTCCTCGAGGTCCCTCTTGGGCTCCGCCAGGTCCTTGATGTAGGAGAACTCAAAGTGCTGGTACCCCTTGAAGGACTCGTTGACGTGGTTCATGGTCTTGGCGGTCTTCTCCCAGAACGCAATTAGGGCGTTCTGGTACATGATGAGGGCGTGGGAGAACATGTTGCAGCGGGAGGCGGCTAGGAGATCGACCTTCTGCAGGCAGTCCAGCTTGAGCTTGTCGAAGCGGGACTTGCTCTGCTTCACGTGGCCCTGGACCTACACAGGAAGAATGGTTGCAAAAGTATTGATAATGGCAACTACTAATCAAATATTTACTTTTTCTTCTTAAGCAGCAGCAACAACAACAACAACAGCAGCAGCAGCAGCAACAGCAGAAACAGAAAGAACAGCAACAGAAACAACAAAAATGACAGCAGCAGCAAAAACAACAACAGAAACAGCAACAGAAAAGACAGCAAAAACAGCAACAAAAGTAACAATAACTACTACTACTACTACTACTACTACTACTACTACTACAACAGAAACAGCAACATCAGCAGCAATAACGACAACAACAGCAGCAACAACACCAACAGGTAGCAAAAGGAGACCAACTGGTAAAAAGATAACAATAGAAGCATGGAGGCTAACAGGTATAAAAGAAACTGCAGGACAAACAACGGAAAAGTCTATTCCGCAAAAAAGGAAGTTTAGCTTTTTGCTAAAGAAGCGTCGACGAGAAAAAGCTGGCGATATTATCCAATTTACTAGCATTTGTCATGAGAATTACAAAATTATCTTGAATTAAGCTTCGCTCTCACCTTTCTAAACTTTTCCAGCTGCTTGTAAGTGTCAGGGTCTAACTCCTGAGAGACGTTCTTCATCCACATTAGGGCACCGCGGTACTCGGTACGGCTCTTTTCCATACGCTTCACCTGTCGTTTCGCAAAAATATACGATCAATTTAGGTCATTTATAAGAAAGTGTTCACTCTGTTTACCGTCCAGAAAGTGTCTTCTATGGCCCTCTGCCTGAATGTCTCCACCTCCTGGTACAGCCTGACGAGTGGCACCCTGATGGCCAGCCTCTGCTGCCCGGAGTAGCCCATGGTCTTGCCCACAGCTACCATCATCTTGCCAGCGCGGGTTTTGTCGGCCTTCCCGTACTCCTTCAGGAAGCGGCCGAGGCAGTTCTCCTCGTACGAGAGGTCTGCAACGAACAAATTGAAAATTGAAAATGATTATTTATGAAACTTTGTGGGCAACAATGAACAATGCGCTTTAAGGAAAGCAATTCATTTGCATTTTTATTGCATTGACTCACTGCACAGCCTGTCCTGATAATGCTCTATCATCCTCTGCAGCCTGCAGGTGGTGTCGTTGATGGACCTGAAGAGCTCCAGCTTTGCGTCCAGCTCCGAGTCTGACGCGATGACGTGCTCGTCCTCGTCCTTGCCCAGCTTTCGCTGCACGGCCTGCTTGGCCACCCAGTACTTGTGCTGCAGCTTGTTGATGGCGGTGTCGTTGGAGCCGGGGCTGCTCTGCTCGTAGGACCAGCGGTCGTAGGCGGTGCCGCTCATGCTGCTGGAACCGCGGGGGCGGCCTCCACCGCCTCCTCCACTGCCGCCGCCCTGCTGGTACCTGAGGACAAAGGAATGAATATTTTTCTCTGGATGTGGCTGCTTTGGCATGCGCTTGAATATACTACGTACGTACATGGACATTTTGACGACCACTCCTTGCTTTTGCCTCGACGAGGAAACTCCTCAGAAAATCGACCGAAATTAAATCGACGAGGTCCTCTTTGTCGCCATGTCTATGTCCCGAGGTACGAATCCGCCTCATTCACTTTTAGCAGAGCAGGCTGTTGACGCTGACGGCATCCCCGCCGCACAACTGGGAAACCAGCCTACGTAGGCAAGGAATAAGGGGGGCATTACAGAGGACGGCTGGCCTCTCTCTTTTCCTTTTTCCGCCTCCTCTCCTACGCCAGCTTGCCAGCAGCCTCCGATGGCAGTGGAGGACGTACGTACAGCCGCAGAGGAGGAGCCTCTCCGTCAAAAGGGACTTCTCTGCTCTCTCTCTCCCCCTCTCTCTCTTGGGATCGATCGATCGCGCGGCGGCAGCGGTGCACTACTCTCATGTACGTATGCAGCTTCTGTTGCATTCAACAGGCGATACACATGCGTAGGGTTAAAACTATTTTCGAAGAACGTAATATTTCGCTATAAACACTGTTTGGAAAAAGTCCGAAGTGTCGAAACTAGAGAAGTAGTGGTGACGAAATCGGACATGAAGAACGACAAAAACTGCAAGAGAAGTAGCTGGAGGGAGAAAGCAACAACTTCAACAACAAAATCAGAACCAGCAGCAGCAGAAACGACAACAACAACAAAAACAGCTACGGTAAAAAGTATCAAAAAGTATCGAGAGGCAGCAGTACGTGAACCTGTAAAAGTAACAAGATATGTATACCACGTTAAAAACGACTGTTGCAGTCACAAAAATGGTACCAGCAATAGTGCAGTACAATAAATAGCAACAAGAGCAACACCCTACCATCACCCAACGGAAGAAAGGCAACAGATACAAAAACAAAATCAGAAGCGGCAACAACAACAGCAACAAAAGTATCGAGAGGCAGTAGTAGGAGAAGCAGCAACAAGATATACCATGTTGGGGAAAAACCTGCCACAGCAGCAGTAGTGCAGTACAATAAATAGCAACAAGACAAGAGTAGCACAGCAAAAAAAACCCAACGGAAGAAAAGCAGTTATTCATAACAATACCGTAGAATCAACAGCAACACAACAGCAATAAGAGAAACAGCAACAATTGATATGCAGCAATCAATGAAAGGGAAAGTAGACACTTGAGAAATAGTCAAGTAACGATATTTTTTGTTGCAGAAACATTTTTATAAACAGAAACCTGCTAGTTTGTTCAGGTCTGTACATTATTAGTGTACAATACATAAAAAAATAAGTTGCCTAGAAATCACAAAAAAGTTAAAAGTTTTTGTTCCGCTCCTTTATCGCCGTGGCATCACCCCTGCTCTATCCCGGACGCACTGACATCTCAGACGGCGAAAAAGATTGAGGGGCGAAAAACGGCGGCGGCGGCGGAAGAGGAAGGTTCGTTCGCCCTCGCCTCGCCCCACTCATCCTGGAGCGAGGTGGGTGGCTGGGTGGGAGCAGCGCCCAAAAAAGACTTCCATGCACACCACCACCACATGAAGGAAGGCAAGGGAGGTGGTGGAAGCCGCGGCTTTGGCTGCCCCCCTCCCTTCCCCCCTTCCCCCTCCTCCGTAGTCCATCCAGGATTGGAATGGGCAATGGGGAAGAGGGAGCGCACTTTTTGCAACCCCTTCTCCTTCCCCTTCGCTCCCCCCTTGTAACCCTCCCCTCTGCGGCCGCATCCTTAATTCGAGCTGGCCAAAGGGGAACAGGAACTTTGTTTTAAAAAGGCTGTTTTGACCACGTATTATTTCTATTCCTGGGTTCTCTCCC
>JAAUXU010169890.1_pt1 | contig 14712 bp, 15 predicted proteins | sample 7278151 | NCBI WGS metagenome assembly JAAUXU01 (sample SAMN14350113, study PRJNA611818) | marine sediment metagenome | isolation source: surface marine sediment (1.8m) | place: French Polynesia: Moorea | collected 2018-08 | reverse complement strand
CTGAAGAAAAAATCCTACAACTTATTTTACAGTATTATGCAACTTTAAATGCATTTGGGCATAGCTAAAACTTCTTTTTTTCACTTTTATTTGACTACAAAGTCTTCAAATTGGATGTGGTCACCAATTGTGGACACCCACAGGGAATTCCAAATTTTGACCTAGCCTATTAAACACCATTGTCATTTAGCTCTGAAATGCAGTACATATTCTATACTGTGACAACTGCACTTGGCGACATAAATGACTAAATGTCGTGCTGGGCCGCCCTGCTCAGACTGTCGCTCCTTCCTCTTAGGCCAGTGACCTGAGCATTGGCATTTCAGGTCTTTCAATTTAGTGCATCTAACCCCCCACTCCCAACCCTACCACCTCTCTCACCGCAGTGAAGATGTAGTGAAGAATCAGAGAATCAGGTTCTTGGTATGTAACATATGTAACAAGGCTGGGTTCAAGCAGAAAGGCAATCATAGAGACGTTCAGGGTGAGCAGGATGGCTTTGTGGGGAGTGAAGTCCGAGGACAGAAAAAGTTGGACATCAGCAGAACAAAGAGTCAGGGGTGGAAGGTGACAAAAGCCACTTGGCGCGATAGAGATCCACAAGGAAATGGTCAGGCAGATGAAAATGAATGAGAAGTATCTAATCCAGAGGATACAGGATAGGTGGGAGGTCATCCTGGATAAGAAGTATGCTATCATGATGAGCAAGTTGGCCTGGTCAAGGTTGCAGTTTGTGGTCCAGCAGAACAGCAGTTCCATTGAGAATGTTTATGGGCCAGTACTGGGTGATGAAGAGGACAATGGGTGAAATTTCACTTGTCACCTAAAATTCGAGATTCTGCTTAACATCTATACAATAACACATGATCAGATCATAAGTTATACTGCTAGATCTCTTGTGAGTGAAACTTTGCGCAGGAACTTTCGCCGGTAGGCAACTGCCACAGAAATGTTATTTTTACCACATTGCGCACACTGTAGCAGTCCTTTTCTTTACCAATAAAAGATTTGTAGAAGTGAACAAAAACACGCAGCACACAGTTTCTTCCAATCCCGGGCAAAATTGTATGTTTACCAGAACATCTTTGACCCCGCTAAAACTTACTTTTCGCGTTACGAGGTAGAAGCCCTCGGCTCAATAAAAACTCGGTCAGCAGCTGAACCATATGCATTTGAGGAGTGCAAAATAGAGGTTCGGCTGTATTCACGACCAGCGAATCTCCGAAGATTTTGTAGTGCCAATCCGATTTTGAGATTCATGGCCCAGCCCTGCTGCACTCAGAGCATCCTGTTAGCGATTCCGTCGTCGCCAAAACAATTCAATTGAAAGAGAAGGAAAATGAGAAAAGCAAGGCTGTTTTCCAAATGTGCACTCCACATGTCTGCGCGGAAAACGAAATCGCCTATTCAAGACGTCAGGACGAGACTTGGGGTAAGACCAGACAAGAAGAACCTCTGCTTGCTACGTTGACGGAGCTCGTGTCACTGAGCTCGAGAGTAAAGCGTCGAATGCTGAAAAACGAGACATGGTACTTGGTGTTGAATGAGGCTACATTACTTCTTAATCCTAGAAGAACACAGATCCTATAGCACGACACAGTGCAACCCACATAGGTGGTATTTTTAGACTATGTACACTGGGACTCGTCGGACAACTATTCTACTCTTACTCTAGAAATCGTGGCTCGAAACGAAGTACGCACTTGGGTAGATGTGGTGCAGACACCCTTCATCTCCAGGACGAACATATTGGCTCTCGATCTAGTCCGAGAACTTGGAGAACATTTCTTTGTAGCAAGAACACTTTGAGTGAGTAAAGATACTGGCAGACTGACTAGCTTTGGCCAGCGGTAGGCCTGATCGGCCTCGTGCACTTATAAGGCAGCATCTAGAAGAGTAGGCATGTCTTTAGTTGATTTCCTGGTCTTCTTTGCTTAATCCTGGAGAGTGAGACAGACAGACCAAGACAGTAGTGGTGTTACTTTCGACACAGAGGGTCCAAGACAGTGGAGTCTCCATTTGACTTTGACTTTATAATGTCATATCGCCAGGAGAACTGGAGCAGAGTAGACAGAGAACACATTATTATCCCTAATCAAAATTTATGTAGAGGAGACACATAATTAATGTAATTGAAATTCATTCATTGACAAGTACTCATTCAGCCGTAAATCTTTGGACACTTTTTCTTCAGAGCAGGTGGAGCCAGAGCAAGACAGAGGAACTGTTTTAAAAAAATCATTGAGCAGACTGGTCATAGCTTCAGTAGAACCTGAGCAAGCGGTACACAACCTCGTACATGCATTGCTCATATTTATATAGTACTAGTCTAGAAATCAGCTGCACAAGGGCCAAGAGCTTGAAATCGGCTGTGTACAGACACACACACGTAAATATGGCCCTCATGCTTTCTATGATAGATACACAATAATATAGCTTGCAAAAATGCTACTTTGTGGTTTAGTATGTGTACAACAGTACTCTGCTTTTAAGAGGCTAACATGTACCATGCCAGGACGACTGGCTGACATGTAAAACTTTCTTGACCACCCCAACCCAGCATTATGCATGTCAGCCTCTCAAAAGGAGAGGTACACTAGGTCCTTGAGTGTCTGCTTCACCAAGGGAGACTGCTTCATAGAGAAGTGTCTGCTTCATAGAGAAGGAATGAGACGATTGTCTCATTCCTCTGGCTGTCAATGATGGCATCTACAACTGTGTTGATAACCACATTGGCTGTCGAGCCCACCACACCTCCTCCCATCAGATTTTTAAAAGTCAAGCCTCACCTATCATACAGGAACTAATTCATGTGAGCATTCACGTACGTGTGTACAATGGGAACAACCAGCTGATGCACATATATGTATTAGCACCTTTTCATAGTCTACTGCAACCTCAAGATCTCTGAGAACAACCTGGTCACCACCATGTCTGTCGTCTGCCAAAACCAAGAAGATGACTGTGGAGGGTGAGCAACTGCCAAGGGAGATGATGAATTTGCCATTGCCTGTCACTGGGAGAAACGACAAGGCTTCTCCCTTGAGTGAATAGTGGCCCGAGATCTTGATGTCGGCACCAACATTACATCTTTACATCACAACACTTTTACATCAGGTAGCTGCAATATTCAATAGGTGATTATGGTGAGTAGCCAATCCTTCAGACAGTCAGACCCCATAGTACCTGATGACTCGAATGAAGCTGAGGTTCAGGTCATGGAAGCCATGGACCATCAAGTGATCAGCACTTATTTGGATGTCATAGATTGAAGACTTCTTCTTCACATCCACCTTATTTCTGAGGTATGTAGAATCTGTGAGCACCTGATGACCATGCCAGCTTGGATGTCTGACCGACAGCAACCATGACACATTAGCCTTTGTCCTTCTGACAAGTGCAGAAAAGCTGTCAACCTTTGCCATGAATCTGTCAAAGATCGTTGATGCCATTTTCTCCATGAACATGTCTCTGAATGCAATGTGGTGCTTCTTGTTGTTGGGCACCACTTCATCCTGCATCAACACAGCACCCCTGATGGGCTTGTGGACGTCAGTACCATTGACAGGCTCACCTAGGCAGCTGGCCGACAGAGACCAGAGCAGCAACAGCAAGTAGGCCTGGCTTCCCATGGCACAAAACTCATCGACAACACTCGGGACATCTCGATGTGCTTGATCAGGTCCTTGGACCTGATTACACTCAGTAGTAGTGAGAGTGGCCGTCCGGATGGCCGTCATTGGCAGGAGGAAGAGATGGCGAAGGCAGACCTGATCAGACTCAGCAGCAACGAGAGAAGACAGTCCGGATGGCCGTCATTGCCATTGGCAGGAGCAAGAGAAGACTGTCCGGACTCCTGAGCTTCGAAGACCTGATCAGACTCAGCAGCAGCGAGAGAAGACAGTCTGGATGGCCGTCATCGGCTGTGGCGAGAGAAGACAGTCGGGTGCCTTGAAGACCAGATGACTGTCATCAACAGTGGCGAGAGATGGCAGTCCAAATTGAGATGTCCCAAGTGTTGTCGATGAGTTTTGTTTACATGTCAAGTTGTCACCCCATCACTCTCTTTTTGTTCCTTCACCGAACCTAGCAACCTCTCGACCTGGACACAGGGGTTTTGCATGCTTGCTCATGGCGCCAGAGGGCCTGGGGAATGAATCCCACTGGAAAATGTCTGCCTTTGGGCCCAGATTCTTCCATGAAAATTTCAGCCGATATCATCCACTTTTACCCCTTCAAAAAGCCATATTTCTGTTCTGTTTGGCATGGCCCCCCTCCAGGTGGCCTTCTTTTGAGCATTCTAGCACCAAAATGGGCACCCTCGACATTGAACTTGTGTACTGAACATTGTGTCCCTGTATCACATCTACATGGTCCACATCAAAATTCCACTTCAACATGTTTCAGTACAGCGTAGGAGGTGCCATCATGCCCGATGCAATTACTTACGGCCAGGACTGTAGAATATTCCAGATAGGATCCAGCCACATCAATCTATCCATTCAACCGCAATGAGTGCTCGGATCACGATTCAAGACGCCTCTTTTGCTGTTACCAAGACATACCCATGAGGGAGTCTTTTGCTTACTCCATTTGCATTCTCATTCTGCCCCATGTCTTACAACTCTTTGTTGTCAGTCTCAGGGAGTTTTCCAAGTAATACCTGACTGAGTAAAGTGGGAACTGCTGTGCCCTGTCTCCAAGGGCCAGAAGTGTGCCCAGTGTGATTGAAGATTGTGTGCTGGCCTTCATCCTTCATCCATTCGGGCCCTAGTTCTGTCAGTTGATAAGTGAAAGGCGCTTCCAGCTCCAGTTGTATAACATTTCCAAGAGAAGTGCTCTTGCTACCGACAGAGGTCATCTCAAAGAGAGCCGGCTTGCCCGTTGAGGCTGCCTCATCTTTGACGAGAACAGTGGTACAAGGAGAGACATGGAGCGATTGGCAGAAAATCCAGCTTTCGTGCACAGCAGGACCAAGATGATTGTTGCATGCACGGAGTACTGGTGGATGCCCTGCTCCAGCTAGGGGTCCTTTTCCCACAACTCAAGGCCAGTCAGAATGCTCTGGCTAGTGAAGGATGGTGTTAAAGCATGGACGACTGTCTAGTGAAGCTCTCCAACAACTGGCAGTTCTACTTGACCATCTTTAGCGTGGTCTCCTCTATTCTGTCCTTGGCCATCACCCTAACCTTCTTCGTTCAAAGTAGAGCAGAAGCGTCTCCATGGCTTCACCAGTTACCTGGCTTATGTGCTATTTTCGTGTGTGGCAAGGCTGTTTGCCTTCCACATGTTTGGCCACGGAGTGGCATCAACTGCCAAGAGTAACCATGCCCCGACAGTCGACGCTGTCTTTGACTGCACTCTTGCCGCCCTCCGTCACATATTCATTGTCGGCCTCATCCTTTGGGGGATGCCACTACTCTCTGACAAGAAGTTTGAAAGGCATGCAATCCTCTACTCCGCCATTTCCATGCTCTACATTTTCACTGAGGTGGAGTTTGATGAGGCCAGAGCTTCTTTTTGGAAGGATGAGCCCAAGGAAGAGGAAAATGATAACCTGCGTCAAGGTGATGTCCATGAGGATCCTGTGAGCAGGTTGAAAGAAGAAAAGCGGTCCTTCGGATACTTCAATCTTCATGTGACTATGGATGCCCTCTTGCTGATTGAGAACATGGCCTTTTTGCCTTGATATGACTGTTCACCATCAGCGACTCAAACTTGAATCGGTCCCTCTTTCTCTCTGTCGTCACAGGCAGCCACATAGTGGGAGTTACATTTGACGTCACCTTCTACCTTAACCTCCGGTCACACGTAGCTTGGAGAGGGGGAAAAAACGGGGTAAAACCCCTGTGCGGGTTTTTTGTTTTACCCCAAGTGACAAAACCTCCTGGGTTTTACCCAGTGGGGTGAAAAGTAGAGAGGACTTCTAATTTCTTTACCCAGAGGAATAGCAGCAGACAGCAAAACAAAGCAGATGCACAAGAGCAAGAATGGGTTTATTGCTGGTTTTATGCTCTGCTCGTGTGACCCAACAAGGGGAAAACACACCTGACAGGTTCAGTGTCTTGGGGAAAAAACACCTGCACGGGGTTTTTACCCCATTTTACCCCGTCTCCAAGCTACGTGTGACCGGAGCTTTATCCAGCACCTATGGGCATCCCTCAGAAACAGACAAAACCTGAAGCTCAAAGCATTCATGGTGCTCTGGATTGTCGTTCTCTTGGGTGCATTGTTCTCGTCTTCAGTTTTGCCGTCAAAAGGATCGGCTTGAGCTCGAAGACTAGAGGAGTGCAAGCTTTTCCTAAGAAATGCCAAATGACGGTTACTCTGAAAAAACATCTCGCAATCACGCAACCTTTCTCTATCTTCGGGCTGCACCAGTTTATATTCGGACTTGTGCAGTCGATCCAATGAACGTGACGTTTAAGACTGTGTAATTGTCTCCACTTTCGGTTAGTTGGAAAAATGCCCGGACAAAGACATTTCCAAGCTTGCTCAGCCTGCAGAAGCACTGATCCACGATGACAAGAACGGCCTCTCTCAAGGGAGATTTGAAATGGCTAATGACTAACTAAATAACGTTAACTGATGACCGACTCTATTTGAATAGTTTACCTGGTTTCAAGTGGTAACAATTCACACTGTCTTGGTATCAACTTACCTTGTTGTACATACTGCACAGTGCGTATGTGTGACACATTGCAACAACAACACAGGACACCGTATTTACCTACGAGCTTCGAAGATACACCATGAGCACGACGTGAATGACCCAATAATTAGACGTGTGTGATTATTTTGTCAACTCCTACGCAGGGGTGCTGGATTATTGGAGCCTGCAGGATGATTTTTCTACTGAAACGTAGCTGTAGAACCTGTCAACCGTACTTCACATGTAAACAAAACAACTCTGAACAATCATGGGCACAATAGTAGCTAGAGCTGTGGACCCTTCAAGGTGCCACAGTAACTAACACTTCCACAGCCAATATGAATTCCGAATGAATTGAGGGGACCTCATCTTCTGGCCTGCTGGATGATTTTTTAAGCCTTATTCAAGGGTGCCGGATTGTTAGAACCTGCCAAATTATTGGAGACTGTCTGGTTATGAGAGCATTTGCAGTAAACTGCAGGAATAACCATGAAACCTAAGGCATGGTGTAGCTGTTAACAAAGTTACTCTTGACATTCTACGCGTACTCCAGAACACAGAAAGTGTCATGACCATGGAACGACATACACAAGTGGTACAAGTATAACTAAGAGAAAAGAGTTGGACGACGCCGAGGAGAAGAGAGTTTAAGCCATTAGGCGGAAGGAGTTTTAATCTCGCTCCCCACCAGCCCAAGTCCCCGGAAATGAATGAACGGCAATTTCCACCCTAGAAGAGTAAAACTGTAGAAAGTTCCTACGGATAATGAATTAGAACGAGAAAAACTAATGCTGCTCCAGCTATTTCAGTGCCTGCCCGTACGTGGATACGTACGTAGACATCTACATTGTGCGTCAGGAAGATGCTGACATGTCGGACTTCGACCTGAACCTCGACTAGAACAAGGCGGCGAGGGAATTTTTTTCCCCAAAAGGATTATCCGTTAGTTCGACCTATTTGTTTTGGGCCTGCGAAGTCTTGCTCCTAGGCAGTAACATGGCCGTAGGCATGGCCTCGTTGAAGCTCACGGACTTGCCGGCCTATTTTTCCATGACTATGATCATCGGGGACCTAAAGCTTCGCTCTCCAACTTGACTTCTCTTCTTCTTCCGCACAGCATGAAGTTGCTCGAAAATTTTGGCACCGAGAATTTCGTCCTTCTGCTCCATGCCGATCAACAGTTCATCTACGTAATGTTGACAGTTAGTAAACGAAAGTTGGTGCCCGTGATGATGCTGGAACCCCCAGCAAAGCAGCTCCTCCTCCGCAGAGTTGGAGAAGTTCAAATAAACGTGTCAGAGGCAGACAACGATTCCGTCACCATCTTTCTGGTACACACTGTGTTCAGCTCAACTATTACTTCACCCAAACGGTTGAGAAGCGCTTGAGTCTGTAAGAAAAGCACATCCGGCTTGGAAGGGGGTAAGGGAGGAAAGAAAAAGAAACCCTTGTTCAACTTGAAGTATTCATTCTGCCCTTCTTGGTCAGCGACTCGCGTATCATTTTCAAGTCATAGTTTTGGCAACACGCAGGCCTGTTTTGCTAATTAGGGCTATTAAAGGAGTATTTAAGGAGTTAGGCCTCGGCGCTTCTGCTCGTACAAGCCATCAGTGTGCGTGAAAGGCTATTAATGTACTCCAAGGCAAGGGCAAGGAGGAGAAAAAGGGGGGAGGGGGAGGAAGAGGTCAACGTATATGTACCTGTGGAACTCAAGAGCCGCGTTGTCGCTCGACGGAGCCCAACTTTTGGCAGTGGGTGCCAGTGTCGCAGCAAGTGTGGCGACGCAGGTGCAGAGGAAAAAGTAACAATCCTCGCTCCTTCTCCAGTAGTGGGCGTTTCAGCAACTTTCAACATTCATTAGGGGGAGTAGAGAAATTGTGTCCACGGCGAGCAAGAAAGAAGTTGGCGGAAACAAATTGCTGCTCGCACGTGTGAAATCGGAAATGGGAGGGAGCAGAGGAAGTTTGCAGAAAACCTGGTGGTTCCAGGGATCCCCGAACACACGCGTTTACTGGCGTTTAAGCAGAATGTTTCTGCCAAGAGGGCAATTTTTTAAGTCGGGCAATATTGGTGTGGCCTTTTCGCTTGCCCAAGCTGAGCCTGCCTTAACTGGAGGTCCTGGGCTTGCTCCCCCCTATGTGTGCAGCCACAGGGGAACATTTTGACTGCCGTAGAAGTGTTGCACGGCAAATTTCAGCGTCCGATCGATTTTTTCCAATGCTGGATGAAATTCTGGCCCAGAAAGACGCCTGGGGTGTACATAGGACCCGCTAAGACAAGCGGAGTCACGATGAGTACGACAGCCACGGAGTCGTCGACCGCGATGCCAGTGAGGCATCGCGGTCGATGCCTCACTGGCATCGCATCGAGTCGTCGACCGATCTGGCTGAGTTCGTGGAGCCTGAGAAATCATACCACATCGCTCGAGTTTGAAGTAATCCATCAACCAAAAATAGTTCGAATACAGTTCTGTTTATGCGTCGTTTAAACCATCGACTTTTGTGATGAAATGAAGAGGATTTCGGCAGTTTGAACATGGACCTGCTAATCTGAAACAGCTTGTCTAACCTTTTAGCGTTAATTTGAGCCATTTTTCATTGATCTGCTCCCAAAACTGAAGGAAAGACTTATCGTACTCTGCTTGGATCACCAGGAGAGTCCTTCTTTTCCACGAATGATCCTGAGGTACTGGAGAAATATCTACTTTTTCTCAACTTCTCAAGAAACTCGAACCTCATTTTTTGAGCATTAGTATATGCACATACGTGATTGCAAAAAAGTAACCTCTTTGTTGAACATGCACTTGTAGTTCCTGCTACTTGAGTAGCTGCATGCGTGACAAATTGTTGTTAGCATGGTTAAATCAGCTTTACGGGTTGACTTAGTCCGTTCTTACACGACCACAGTGCCTGCGCTATCCTGTGCCCTCGCCACCCCAAGGACCGCCTGACCTGTCGGAGCCAGACCCATGCCGTAGGCAACGTAGCTGGTGCCCCAGGCGTACTCATTGGACCACCCATTGCAACTTAAGAAGATCGACGTGGTCCTTAGCTAGTCTCGAGGTACTTGAGCAATATGTACTTTTTACTCAATTTCTCAAGAAAAAGAACCCCCCGCCTCTCCCTAAATGTTACCTCCTAAGTGCCCGATATATAAGCAGATCTCTCAAAGAAAATAAGTTAACTTAGATCTATCATAAAAAGAGCGAGGGCCGTATGTGCGTCTGCGTGCCTGTCCGCGGCCAATTTCCAGGTTTTTGGCCTTTGCACGGCCGATTTGAGCGCTGCGCGCCTGTTGAGCGAGCGAAGGCCGTGTGTACGCCTGTCAAACACACGCACACACACACACACACACTGTTGGAGACCAACGAGCAGGGCAATCGTCCGGATTCATTAACAAGTAATAGCGGGTAGACGTATTGCGCTACAGGGGTGAGGACCTGAGAGCCTCCGCGTAACGTGGCTAGGATCTGGAGTGTTGAAGGGAGACCCGAGGACTCCAACAGTAGGAGTAAACAACAGCCAGTACACCAGTTGTAAGACAATCCGGCGGGAGACCCCGACTGCATTGAGGGAACCACGCCAAGGGCTACCTTGGACACCAGCTGAGAACAGGGACCATACCGGCATGTGTATGACTGGTGAGGTAAGGTGCGATGGTCAGTGTATCATAAGGTGCTATGTACAGAAGTGAATAAACGCATGAAATGACTGTAGCCTGTCTGCGTAGGGTAGGAGTTAGGGCACAGTCCGAGGGTGTGTGTGTGTGTCGCCCGAGGACTTAGGTAGACCTTGGCCTTGCTAAGGACTCGGGGGTGGGGTGGGGTGAAGAGTGAGACCGGAGCCCTAGCAAGATGTTGTGAAGCCCAGACTCCCCGTAGATGTAGTAAGGATAATGTAGAGAAGGAGAGATGGACTGATGACTACTGGCCCACGCAACCAAATGGGGGACCTATGTGGGAGATATCGGATTGGACGGGTGAGGGTGAAGCATTGACCCGTTTGAGCCGGTTCCGGGCAACCCAGAGGCATAGGTAGGTGGGAGTAACACCAGAATGAGAAGGGGGTGCTCATCAGGTGGACAAGATGTGCCACACCTGGAACAGACTGGTGCCTGTGCCGATGGGGGTGTAGGGAACAGTAGGTAGGGTAGGAACAGAGGGGACAGGTTACTGTCACCTCCCGATCACAATCCTCTGTTTAACCCGGACATATCAGAAGTACCAGAACCTTCCTAGGTATGGCCGGGCCTGATAGATGAATACACACGAATCCAGGTAGGGACTAGGGTACCTTAGGATATGGTTCCCCACCTACGTGAGGCGGAAGTACGGAGAGTATCCGTTTAGCGTAGCGCTCCAGTGCGGTCTGGAGACGAGAGGAACCGAACACGACTCAACGCCGTGTTCGTGTGATATATACATACTCCCCCACAACCACGTTCTTCGTTCAACAACACACTTACACACCCACACACTCACACATGCACACAAGCACACACCCTCACACCCACACATGCACACACCTACACATGCACACATGCACACACCTACACACGCACACACACTTTTAATTGAAAAAATGACTATATAACCAAGGTTTTAGTGACCCTCGTGGGATTTGCAGCTCTTGAGATGGAGGCCAAAGGGCAGCTCATGGCCGACCTTCTCTGCGCCCAAGTCCTAGTCATGGTGATCATGGAGACAGTGAACTGTAGCCAGAACTTTGTGTACACCATGAAGAGGAAGGTGAGGAGTAGTGGGCACCACCTGAAGGTGATGGACAACTTCCTCGAGAACCTCGTGGAGAAGATTGAGTCTGACCCAGAGTGCAGCATGAAGAACATGGCAAAGGACCTCAATGTCAGCAAGGGCACCATCTGCAATGCTGTGGGAAAGATCGGGCTGACCAGTTATGTCAGGAGAAGGCAGCTGTTGTCCATGGCCACCAAGAACAACAGGGTGGAGCGCAGCAAACATCTCATTTCTTGGCTAAAGAAAAAGCCTTCATCCATGGTCCTTGTCTTCTCTGACAAGAAGAACTGGACTGTGGACCAAAGCCGCAATGCAAGGAATGACTGATTCCATGCCTTCTCAGTTGAGGATGTCCCACCCATCAGTCAGACCAGGCACCCTGTGTCCGCCATGATGCTTGGCGTGGTGGCATCTGATGGCAACCGAATGCCTCCATTCTGGCTCCCAAAGGGCCTCAGGGTCAGTGCCAAGGAATACCTGGAGGTGATGGAGACCACCATCAAGCCTTGGCGGGACCAGAAATACCCTGACAGCAACTACTGCTGGCAGACGGACTTGGTGCCAGCGCACAAGGCAAAGATCATCCACAAGAGGTGCTCCAACAACCCTGCAGAGTTCTGGCTGGCTGACTTCTGGCCCCCCTCCTCCCCCAACTGTGCACCATTGGACTGTGGCATCTGGGGCGCTGTGGAGAGGAAGGCATGTGCGACTCCCCACTGGTCTGTGACCTCAAGGCCTCCATTGAGGAGGAGTGGGCCAGCATGTCTGAGGACTTCATCAAGAAGGTGTGCTGTGCGTTCAGGCCCTGCCTGGAGGCGATGGTGTCGGCCAACGGCGGCCACTTAGAGAAATAGACAGGTGGCACAAAGCCAAATTCTATTCTGTTATTCAAATTTGCCCTCGTTGACCATGTTGTTCATGATGTTGTACACATCACACATAAAAAAGTACTCGTTTTGCTTACACACACTGTATATAAATTCATGACATAAACTCCGAATGATGACATCTCTGGCAGATGAATGCAGATGATTGAGGTAAAAGCTGATGTTTGGAATCTTGTTTTTGGCGACCATCATGTCCACTCAAGGTTCATCTTGGAGGCACAGGTTGCCATCTTGTGTCCAGAACCTTCTCCTTCTACAAAAAAGCTTGTCTTTCCATGTGGAACAACGAAAGATGCGGATAATTGGCACAATGCATAAATGCAAAAATGGACTGGCCCGAATAGCACAATCTTTTGTGCACATGCCAAATTGCCCATTTGAAGGTACGGAAGGCAAATAGTTGCATTTTGTGTCAATTATACTCGCAGAGTATCCAAGCAATTGTTACCAGTCGGTGTCAGTTCGATATTTTGTATAACTAATCAGTTTCAATTCGGTATCGGTGTTTCTGACTGCCAAGAAAAAGGTTTAGGACACATCCTCGTTCTCAATAGCAACACTGATACTGACATGGAGACATTAAAGCAGTCGGTGTTTCACAAGTGCTCAGTGTCAGTGTCACGTTGCTGCACACATTTAATGCTAATGCACTGGAAAGTCTACGAATTTACTGAACATCGTACAATTTTGTTCCAAATCTCTCTAGGTTCACTAAACAACCTGCATGCATACACTGAATACGAATTTTGGTGTCTTTGTACATGACTTGTCCGTTCCTGCAAGTGTGTACAACTCCATAATAAACCTGAGCAAATATATGTGCATGGATTGTTCGTGCCATAACAGGAATGTGAAGGTCACTAAGAATTAATCAGGCGATTCAATAATTGAACTCAATACCCCATATAAGGCACATACATAAAATAAACGCGCTATGTGACCATCATGAGCCGTAACGCAGGAAAGGGAAGGCCTTGACTTTGGTAAAATTGCACCGTGGGACAAGAAAAGATTACTGCACTGACAATGTTATGGAGGTGTGAGGAGATCCTTGCACTTGGCGCCCTCAGAGCAGACCACGACGATGGACAATGTGCAGAAGTACGTTGCTTGTTTGATGCAGCCATTTAATTTGTCGACATTAGCACACTCAATATATGCCCACCCACATCCCCACCCCCAAAATTATGAAACACTCTCGTCTACGAGTTCAAGGTGTCCCTGACGTTTACAGTTGATTATTGCCTGCCTGATAAATGTCGTTGCCATCATGCGAAGTCATTTGATAAAGTTCTCTTGGCTGACCTGTGGCTTCAGGCTCAGGGACCATCATGTCTTCAATGAGGTGGACACTTTTCTCTCTGGTCTTTTCCTTCCTTAGGTCTGGACTCTGCCAGGCCCAGGGCACCCCTACTGCAGCCGTGATCATCGGTGGGTACGACAGCTCACTGGCACCGAACGTTGTTCTTGACAAGGTGAAAGTTCCAGATTGAGAGAGACCAAGTATCATAGTATTGATCACTGCAGGTGGAGATTTTTGGCTGCACCAGTGATGCTGAAGATCCCAACTTCTCCCTCGGGAACTTCCCTGTGTCCATCCGGGCGGCCGCCGCCACTTACTACGGTGACAAGATTGTAGTTTGTGGAGGCAGCACTTGCGAGGAGGCAGTCACACAGGTGACATCCGTATTCCCATCCTATCTTAGTATTATCATCATTCTCATTAGTGGCACTATTGATGCTATCGTGTACATTGACATTAGCAATGTCAACTGGCAGACACCAGGTGCTGGCAATGGGATCCAGCTCTAGACCAATGGGAAGACTGGGCTGAAATGACAACTGGCAGGTAAAAGTTTCATTGTCATTCGTTCTTGCTCCTTGAATGCCGTGAAGTGTTCACCATAGGACTTCTCTGTACAGTGCTTGCCGTAAATAATGTCGCTTGCTACAAATTGTTGTGGTATGCTTAGTGGGGTAATTGTAAGAATGAATGTAAGGTTGAAATGTTTGGTGGAGAGTGTCAGACATGAGATCCAGCAGTTTTGTAAAGTTCAAGGCACTCATTGTCATGCTAGAGCAGTTTAAGTGTGATGAGTTGACAAGAGCACTGTGACTCCTGAGCACTACAGAAATTCAATGTTTTTGACCACTTTTTCCTAGTGAATGTGGCTGAAATTTTTTGGGGGGCTCCCCCACCTGCCCCCCTTTTGGGGGGCTTTTCACCCCACCCCACCCCATCCTGCACTGTTGTGCTAGGCCCCAAAAATACTAAGTAGTACTACATAAGAGGTACTAGGCTGTCTCGGCTGAAATGGCCAGTGCAAGAGGGAACAGTAGTGCACGCGTCCTCTGGAGTAAAGAGGCCATGCCACTGCTCCCAGCAGGCCGCAATGACTGTAAAATCGAGGATTTTGAGG
>JAAUXU010057652.1_pt1 | contig 14713 bp, 12 predicted proteins | sample 7278151 | NCBI WGS metagenome assembly JAAUXU01 (sample SAMN14350113, study PRJNA611818) | marine sediment metagenome | isolation source: surface marine sediment (1.8m) | place: French Polynesia: Moorea | collected 2018-08 | reverse complement strand
CCCCCCCCCCCCCCCCCCCCCCCCCCCCCCCCCCCCCCCCCCCCCCCCCCCCCCCCCCCCCCCCCCCCCCCCCCCCCCCCCCCCCCCCCCCCGCCCCCCCCCCCCCCCCCCCAGCCCCCCCCCCCCCCCCCCCCCCCCCCCCCGCCCCGCGCCCCCCCCCCCGCTCCTGCACCCCGCCAGGCCCTCCACCGCGATCCGACCACCCTCTGGGCACGCTATGCGGACAAAACCTCACAGCCGCTACATTGTGTGCATCAGTGCTCGCAAATAGCATGGAAAAGCAAGGAAGGAAGACAGAACAAGAACGCACGCATCCGGACGTAAGATTTTGCTCCCGAAGTTAGCCCGGGTTCGGAGCTTGCCTTTCAGCCCCCGCCCCTGCCCCCGAAAGAACCACTGGAAAAGGTGCGAAATCAGCCTGGGTTGCCTTGTGCTCTGAGGGGGCCACCGCTCTGGCATCAAAATGGGCTGTCACTACGTTGATCAAGCTGCTGGATGTGACGTGTGCTGCGCCCATGAGCAATTTGAGCCGCAGGTTCAACGCCAGAAGCAGCCAGTGCAGCGTATACAGCCTATTTTGCCTCAGCGAAAGGTACTTACGCCAAGGACTGCCCATTCTCATGTGTTTCTTTGCTGCACTTCAAAGTAGGATTGAGTAGTTGGTGCAAAGATATTCCCATGTACAAGCTACTGAGAGAAAGTGGTTATAAGAAAAGAAAGTTCAATTTTATGCACGTTGCACGCAATATTCATCCATTCATGCGCGGAAATATCGCTTCCAGTCAGAATTGCACACGTTGAAATTAAAACAAAAAACTTGAAGTTCTTCAGTTTTCAGCTTCCTCGAGGGAATTTCGATATAGCAGACGCTGCAAATCTCCTGAAATCGAGTCAAGCAAAAGCCTTGGGAGACAAAGAATTTCTTTTTTGAAAAGAAGAGGGATTCCCTGACCTGACCTCCCTGCCGTGTTTGGCGCGTTGAAAGGGTTGGTATCAGGTGTCCCTTTTCCAGCAAGACAGTCCTGCGCAAAGTCATTGATGCAAAGAGCTGCAAAGTGTTTATCTTCAGTTCGTGGGTTGATTTTCACCAGGGGCAAAGTGGGAGGTTGCATAGAGTGAAAATCACCCCTACGTCCCCACCTGGCGCTCCAAGACAACCTTTTTCATCGACAATCACCCGTTCCCAAATGCAGGGTGTCCCTGTCTCAATGATCATGGTGGCAAATGAAAACTGCTCATGATGGCCGCAGAGTCAAAAAGTCAAATGGGGATAAGTCTGGTGAATACCTGGGTCAGGCCGTTTCCAAGCTGATGATGCCGTCCCAAAAGACGTCAGTCAAGAGCTCACACAGCCTTTGAACAATGAACAGAAGCTCCCTCCTGTTGAAAATAGTATGCACTAAGTCTTCGTGGAAGTTTAAGTTTTCCACCTGTAAAAAGAGCCAAAAAAATGCATTGAAGAAATTTAAATGGACAACTCAGGGGTGACGCTTGACGTATTGCACATTACAGGGCACTCCGCGTAAACGTGACAGTTTTGGGGAAGCCTTTTTCCCTCTTATCGGGAGTTCCTCTAGAACGGAGGTGATGATTTATTCACTATGGAGTTGTTCAGAGCGATATCTCCCACACCAACGTAATTCCCGTTTTTCTAGTTCCCGCTTATGTGGAGATAACTGCATTTCAGCTATACATCGTATTTTTTATGATGATAATTGTAAAATAATTATTTGGGCTAAAAATTCTTTTACTATAAGCCCAGAAACCGTCATTTTACGGCAGAGACAAGTGACTTCATTGTATGAAGTCACAATGCGCTTGTACTTGAGGCCCATCATCGGTTTTTGTACACACATTACAGACATAATGCATCCGGCTCAAACGGAGAAACCCACATTGCTGCCCCCAACAGGAAGGAAGTGACGACTCGTTTTCCACTTCAGGTGGACTACGACCGAGTGAATTCTTAGCAGTAGAATTATTGTTCAATGAGCACCACATTAAACTATGTAAAGGTACCTTGTGCAGCGTCCCGTCTCTCTAACAGTCAGGTTAATCGGCGCAAACATGTTAGGGCATCATTCCATTTCTATTTGAATTACAGCAATTACACATGTCTGTGTACAATACTCTATGCAAGTCTCTCACATATCACACATGTGCTAGGCCCGACGTCAAAATTCTTCAGCTTTTCTTTTCATGCGAAGAACCTAGTGCATTATTCACATTCCGATGTTATGACAAACTCCTTTAAACAAGTTATTTTCCTTTTCTCCTAGCACATTTCAACTTTTACTTAGAAGGACCACTCTTTGCAACAATTGTGACCTCTATATGGCCTTCATAATGAAGTCGGACATTTTCCCCCACTTGCCCACGGTGACAAGCCTGAGGGTGTCAGTCGTGGCATGAGGCATGGAAGACACTGACTTACCTTTCAAGATTGCACAACACAGCAAGATTGATGGGCTTGAGGCAGGGGGAGGTCGGGGACAAGAAGTCTGTAGGCCCGAAGTAAGACATGTTGTTGGCTCAAAAGGAATAGACTCCACTCCACCCCTTCCTCTCCACACTGTCCCCCAACTTTATCTTGGCTGCGACATAGAACGCGAACCTCTCAGTGACATTTGCTGCTGTGTCAGCCTTTTTAACTTTAGCCCAAGGAAAAGCAAGGATTTGCTGGTGCTTTTGCTGCTGAGCACTCATTTTCACTGAAATTGTTGTTTGTTGTCTAATTTATTAAGTTCAAAGGAGAGCTGAAATTTCCTGTCAGACCCTGTAGCCTAACAGACGAAAGGAGCATCTGGTTTGACTATGAAGCCTCCCTGTTGGAGTCATTTCAACCACCCCTAGAGAGGTCGAGGTCACAATACTAAAATTAAGTTAAAAATCAACGAGAGATAGAGAGAGAGAAAAAAAACGGGAGAGTTGAACAGGCACGTACACTTATAGAACACTGGTGAATCCAAAACAAGCTGACTTGAGAGAGACGAAGATGACGTGATTGCGACCCGCTAAAACTCAGTCCAAGATCCACGAGAGAGAGAGAACGAAAGAAAGAACAGTCCCTCTATGTTATGCACGTCGGTGGGGGCGGGATGGGTGGGGTGGGATGGTCACACCAAGTATCCTGCATTGCAATAGCTGCCCTTAGTTGGGCAAGTTGTAACGGTTCCATGCACCCGTCCGTCAAGAGGCCATTGGCCATGTTGAACCGGTTCCAGTAACTCCGTCGATACTCACCCATTCCTCGTCCTCCTCGTCCCCGTCGTCGTCTTGTTGCCCCGTCCTCCTCGTGTCCTCACTGCTGCTCTTCCCCAGCACGGATAGGGACAAGAGCAGCGCCAACGCCAACCCACGCATGGCAAAGTGAAACGGGGCAGAGGAGAGAGGGGGAGCTACTATTTATAATGTCGAGCGTAAGTATGCACCCGGTGGCGACGGCGACGCCGCAGAGAAGAAAGACACAGAAGAAGGACCTCTGTGAAGTTTCTTTTGGTTAACCAACTGGGGTCTTACCTTGTGTACACTGCTGCATTTTTGCCCGTTTATCTCACTTTGCACCTATCCTATTCATTCCAATCCTCTTCACAAACGCGATGTTACATTTCGCAGCATTTTTGAGCAGTACTTTTAGGTAACAATGGACTTGTAGAGGCGAAACTTTCTGTCAGCATAAGACGCGCCAAATCCACCGACTATACGAGCCTATATGAACATACATTTTGTTATTGCAAGCACATGTTCATCGATTTTAAAGAGAATAAGCTTTGAGCAGTTTTTCCTCACAAATTCGGACCTCCCCTGTGCTGTGTTTTGTTCAGCTATATGGTGAAGTCGAATTTTGCAGTGGCATTGTGCATCTACTTTGACTAGACTGAGAAAGTGGTTGTCCAACCTACATGTGTCAGTCACAAGAGAACATTGCCCTTGAAACACCTAACTGCTTCTTTCAAACACTGCTTTTAAAACAGACCTAACAATCATGGCCACTGTTCCATTGGACAGCAGCAAGTGCTGTTTCTCATGGAAGGGATGAGAGAAGATTCTTTCAGCAGCAAGGCACACTTTGATGACACCAATGGATGCCGCTGTCAATCAGCCCCACTTTTTCCTAAAAAGCAATAAAGAATTCACTGTGGCCGTCAGGAGATGAGCAATACAAGGCAGAAAGCCACTCTTCACAAGTGATTTTTCATTTGGCCATTGTGACCACATACCCAGCTATGTATCCGAGCACAGCTGCCTTGAATTTGCCAATGCCATGACAGTACAGATCCAAATTCACATCTTCCATGATGTCATCATCACCTGCGACATGATGTGCCTGACTCACCTGCTGGCAGTATGATAAAGAAGTCAACAGGTTAATGTCTTGAGGATATGAGCTGGAGTGATGTACCTTCATATCTCGCACAAATTGATGTTTGAAAGCATCTTCAAGCTGTGTGGTGGCAGTAGGATTGTCGTTGGAGCCAAAGTGAGATCTGAGGGCACCAAAAAAAGCTCCAAGAAATCCTCAGATAATTTGTAGGTCAAGACATACTTCATGTGTCCAGTCAGAACCAGATCTTCATAAATGTTGTGAAGGCTGTCAAGGGCACAATAGAATCCCAGAGAGCTAGTCTTTAACCATGGTGGTAATAGAGGGGTGCCGGTAGCCTTAGCAAAGAAGGGACTGCAGGGTGAAGAATTAAGCTGGCTCCAAGAGCATGAAGCATAGACAAAGATGTTGCTACTTGGACTATCACAAGTCAGACTGATGATCCATCCTCCAATATCACGGACTTCCTCAGTGGCAATCTTGACCAGGTTTGCCCTATCCTGACCATTGAGACCCGTGACAAGCCCCCCCCCCTCCAGGGCCAACATCTTGAAATCGCTCTCCGTTTTTATTATATTCTACTTGCTTTCTGATAGTCATGTCATCTACCAGCGTGGCCAGGATGGGCTGGTATGTATTTGTCCACTTTTTGTAGATGTTTCAGAGATCTGCATATCTAGTACGCATACAAGTAACATTCCATATCATGTATCTAGTTTCATTTACATATCTCCCCATACTCAAGGGTGAGTGCAGGGGTGTGTCCCCAAGAGAGAAAACTGGGGCAGTTAAAAAAGGGCTTTGAAAGAAGGAACATCTCCCTCCTTTAGGGTAAGAATAAAGGCTGATTCAGTAATAAGGAAATGTCATTCAGAAAGAGGAGGCCTCAGGAGGCCCAACACTGATATTTTCAGACACTTACTGATGAAATGAGATGTCTTGTGCACACATTCTTTTCTCACTTTTGAAATTGATTGCTGAACAATACACCATCGTTGTGGCCATGTGGTCGCAAGATGACTTGTTACCATATAGTACATAAGGTAGTGCATGGCTTAGGCTTGAGCTAAAGCTTGCTCAACAACCTCAGCTCGATGTCAATCACACAACTACACAGGCAAATCAGGCCAAGCCAATTTTGGACTTGAAGCACAAGCCTGGTATATTTACGGTCCTTTGACAGCTGAATCAGCACTGAACAGTTGTCACCACCGGCTGGTCTGAGAAGCACGCTCTAGGTGTTTTCTGCTTTGTGGTCCCAGCGAAACCGGGGTTTGTGTTACCTCTCTCTGTGATGACAACCTGAGGCTGTGAATATTATGTGAATAATCTTTAGACCTTTCCACACAGACTCTATTTACTTTGCGCCAGCAAGTTTTTAACACAAGTTTGACCGACAGTAACGAATGATAGATGTCCTCTCAGTGCTTCGGTGAGAGCCCTTCATTTTACCTCGGAAAGTTGAGTGCATAAGAAACATGAAATCTTCACGAAATATTTCAGCTTGTTTGCAACATTGTGAAGCAGGACCGATGAGTACCCGTCATATAAGGCCACAGAAGAGATGGTTTTATCCGCTATGAAGACCTGAACATGTCCTTAAGCAGCATACTTTTAAAAGAAGAGGGGTTCTACAGGACACCTATTCAAATATGCTTGCATTCAAGATCAGCTGACATGAGGAAAACAGGAGTCATTTGGCAAAGTTTAAGATGATGAGTTGAGAGGACAACTAGAGGTTGTCGTACAATTGAACATGCAACGACTATGGTCCAGGGTTAACTCGAACGCACTAAAATAAAATAGAGTTTTCTTTAGCGGTGACGTCGTCTTCCCTCAAGGTATCTTCCTTCAGCTCTTCCAAGCCCTTCAGCCCTCACATATCTCCAAAAATGAGAACTTGGACTTTGAGCAATTTGGGGTTTACCTTACTTTCACGAACCCGCGTTGGATGGAGAGGAGGTTAGGTTAGTCTTTGAAGTGTTGGAGCAGTTTTGAGTCACTTTCTTTGACCGATTGGCTGTTTTGAGGGGGGAAAAGCGAAACCACTTCGTTTCGACACTGAGGATGGCATCAAAAATGCTGCATGAAAATCATCACAGCCTCGCTTTTCACCAACTTCAAAATATGGCATCACAAACTGTATCCGGTCGATTCTCGTTATAATATTGATCTGATACAAGCATCGAATACTTTTCTTGTGTCGAGTACATACGGTATGCAGCACTGGTGCAGAAGTGAGGACTAAAGCAAGCGCTTAAATGAAAATCAGCTTGCAATTAGGTAGAATGTTGATTTGACAATTTTCAAAATTGTTCAATTCCAGTGCAAAAGCTGCAGTATCGTTACACCATGAGTGATTTTCATCTCACCCTTAAATCATCAACTTTGTTGGCTCCTAACTCTATAACCACAAGCACTTCTGATGCTACCCGGCCACCTGATCACAGAGTTGACATCAGAGATCATTTTAGCCCAACAGCTTATGATATTACTTTCATTTGTCAATATTCTAAGCTTTTGTTTCAAATGGATCACTTAAGTTGAAACAGAGGGAGAATATTTTCTGGATCAATTTCATATTCTTATGTCGAGTGATGAGCTTCCAAAAACTATTCTTATAGTGCAGAATCGCTTACGATCGTTAAGCATCTTGTGTACGTATAGTGTTATGCATGTCCGTCCCTATTTTGGTTGATTTGATGGACTAGCAGGTCTCCATTTGTTTTGATATGCGTTTGAGTTGACTGGAAGAGCAATCACCGGCCACTAGTGATGGTTTCGAACATAGAAATGTCAACCTCGAGTATCTATGAGGCATCAATCTCGAATGAATATGTTCGAACATTCGCTGTGCTAAAGAACAATAATCTAGAGTATTAGATGTCTTGTTTAGAAATCTTTGAAAATGTGGCAACAACAAAGGAATTCAGCTTCCTTCGAGAACACCACTTACGGCAGGTTATTGTATTGCGCAGTCAGCATTCTTGAAATCTATCACTGCGCTGGTTGCGCTTCTTGGTCATGATGTCTCTAGCGCTGTTCAGTTTTGTAGAGACGGGCGAGTTTTAGAACTGTTCGACCCCAAGTTGAACATGTTTTCGGCCTCGCAGAAGCCGCGAACTCGAGCCGTTTGCGAACATGTTCCAAGATGTGTCCGGGACTAAAGTGCTTTCGGACTGTGTTACTCTCGCACATTCGTCGACGTGCACCGAGTGGAGATCATTGACACCAAGGTAGAGAGAATTTAGGTTACCTTTGGCACGTTTTATACCAGTAATTAGTCCAGCAGGTGGTCGCTCTCCGGTCATCTTAAGTTGTTAAGATCATGTTAACAAAATATTCTTATTTACACTTGATGCTAGAAGTAACTCAAGAACAGTCTCTCCTCATCACTTCAACCAACAGAAAGCTTTTTTACTATATCTTGCCCTAATCTCATTCGTTGAAGCTCAGCAGAAAGGGCAAAATGCTCATTTGCACTGTCATTTGTCTGGGTTTGACAGTAAAGGTCCGCATCGTACAGACATATATGTCAAGAAAGTACTGTTAATCCATGAAATTTGGGTACAAAAAAGTAATTTGTTTTGAGCATCGGCTCAAAATAAAATACTCTCTCAAAACATCGAGAATCGGCCACGTAGCAATGGGGAGCTGTGCTGTGTAGGTCGATATAGGCATAAGTAGACATTACTCGATTCAATTCAATCACATGTCTCCGTGTTTTGTGTGGGCCGTCGGGAGGCGGATAATGTGTGCCAATGAAGTGAATCGACATTGGTCTGCGCTGCTGGTGGTGAGACTGGAAATTGACTTATTTCACAAAGGACTCGCAAAAATTGCACAGTGCACCGTGACGAATAGGGTTACGCTCTTTCGTTAAGTTAATATCCCACAACAGTGGACGACGGATACAACGATGACCGCTAACGACGGATCTGGCGGCCATGACGATGACAAAGTAAGAGCAAGCTAGTCAGCTTCGTGGTAAGAATCCGACGGACATAACGATCGAGATAGGAGTTCCCACATTTACAAAATGATTCAGGTAAACTGGGGCTCACTTCTTGCTTCTTGTCTAATAAAGTTGGCCCCCTTCCTCTCTAGTCCTGAACATCATGGACAAGAGCATCGAGGACCCTTTTGCAGAAGAGGTGGCTACAGCTGCTCCAAATTTGGAAGCCTGAGAGGCCTGTCCGACGACAGAGTGGGCCTGAGTCACTCAGGAGGAGGTCCGTGCTCTGATGTATGCATTACTTACACACCTACGTTGTCTCTCTGCCCACCCTTCTGTTAATGAAATCATTCTGCGTAATAAGTGTCTGCGTCCCACCTCTGGACGCTCACGCCAAAACTAGACAGACGGACGCGCTGACGGACAAACAGACGTTAATATCGACCCCGTGCTTCATGTAGGACATATTCAGGACGGCCAGACTCACATTTTGGCGCTTGCGCTTTTTATAAATTAGATCAAGCAAGAAATGAGTCCCAGTTTATGTGAAAAACTCTGTGTACTGATTAACACCAGGAGAGGTGAGTGCCATGGTGTGACAGCACACCTACCCACCCACACGCAATTGCACTTACGGCTGAAGTTGGTCGTCGTACAGTAGCACACGTTTTGTCAGTGCTAAAAGAAGTCAAAGTAGTAAGCGTCTATAAATAGGTAAATAATGCTCACCTTGAGCATGGGAGCAAGTTCTGTCGCGCTTTTTCAGTATTTTTTGAGTCCCTCTACAAAAAAAGCCAAAGAGAAAGACGAAGAAACAAAAAAGCTCTCCTGAAAAAAAATTGTTATTTGACCTTGACCGTCTTAGCAAATTTGTAGTTGTTATCAATGACGTGACAGACCAGAGTCATATGTAGACGAGGGTTGATCGATTCTTCTCCCTGTTCCATTAAAAGACGAGAAACGTTTCAAAAAATGATTTTGGTCTTGGCAGTGGTCGCAACGTATACAGCATGCTGTAACAGTGAGACAGGTGTGACGGTCAAAAAATAGCGAAGTTCCAACATGGTCTCTATAAACGTCGTCTACTGTGTATGGAGCCCAGCATGTGTACCAGGTGCAAGCAAACTGTAGCAAAAGGACGATGACTTTCAAGAAAGTTCCTTCCTCGATCGGGTGCATGTCTGTCATTGGAAAAAAAAGAGGAAAAAATGTGAAGCTAAGACTTTGGTAAGTCAAGACACAGGAAATCCATCTTCAATCAATGACATTTTCGTTACGCCACTGAGTCTTGTCTGGAAAATTAAACGATCCTTTTGGATCTTTGATCTTTCTCGATATCTTGTGCCCCTGTGCAGTACGGTGCCTGATTAACCTACCGGGTGCGTATAACAAAAAATGGCGGGCCTATAAAGCGAAATTTAAAAGTATGAAGTACATTGCACATAGTGCATCCAGGTGGCTCCCACTTTTGTTACAGGAACTCTTCCATGCTCTTTTTACAACTTTTTCCATGCTCTGCAAAAGCTCATGAAGTATCTCACGTGGACTGCAGATATGGCCCAAGAGTGTGGTGTGAGCAGGACTGAGGGCGAGAGGGTCACTGTGGTCACTGTGGACCTGGGGATGAGGAGCAGGGCCAGAGAGAGGAGACAAAAACTTTCAAGAAAGATGACGAAGGCAAAGACAAGAAGACGAGGCAGGACAAGGACAGGCACCAGCACGGGCCTGGTGAGAACCTGAGACACCTGTACCACCATGACGAGGTGCTGCCCTTAACGGCCATGACGATGCCCCTCAATATATCCACGTCCATTGGCAACCACCCTTTCCAGCCTGGAATGGAAGCCCCCGCAAAGCCTGATATTTGAAAACCCACACTCGTTTTTTTCAAGCTTTTTGGTTTCCCGTGCCCTTCCACGTCAGTAACATGCAAAAATTATCACTTCATGCGATTCGGCCTGAAGAACAGAGTATTGTGGACTCTCAGCAAACAAATAGTAAGCCCAATTTCCGCACCTTCTTTGTTATGCTTTGGGCGTCACAAATAAGATAATCACGGGCTGCACTGTATGTGCACTAGGGTGGACCCCTTCAGGCGAATTTTTTATTCAAACTGCACACTCATCAGCAGTTGCGACTGATGTAGAAGGTAAGATCCCACCCAATCAGACTGACATTGGTCCACACAAAAAATGCTGCAAGGCTGACAAGGTGTTGGAGCAGGGGACCTTCCAAAGGGACATGGGTCTATGCCATTGTCACCATATGAAAATCTTATTATAAAATGTGATCCTTCTGGTCAAAAAAGTACTAATGTACTTTTTTCAGAAATTTAGTTTTAGTGTACTTTAAGTAGTAAATTCATGGCCAAAAATGAGGTACCTTATTATTTCAAATTAGGAAATAGTGTCTTTATACTTTAGTATGATGAGTGTGCATTTTGAATAAAAAAAATTGCCTCAAGGGTCCCACCATAATGTGCACAAGTACCAGGGGACTAGGATCAGGGACAAGGAGAGGTAAAAGTGACGAGACTTGACCGTCAAATGAAAATGAGGGGCCAAAGCAAACGAAGGAACTGGACCAAGTCAAATGGCTTGGGCTGGATACGGCAATGTGGTCACAGCCAAGGCCGTCAGGGAGAACAAGCCCACCACGGACGTGAGACAGCCAAGAGGAGACGCCACAACCCCAAGGAGAAGAAGTGACCAAAATTCCGGATTCGCCTACGCTACTCATATGGGTACTAAATGTCTCAGCCAGGGAGGGGGATGTTTCTCCCTAAATTGGCGCGCTTTAGAAAACATCCACAAGCTTCCGCCAATTTCCAACCAAGTTCTTCCTCTCTTACCCATCAAGCGGTGGCTGAGATTCCCCTTAAGTCCTGCGGTCTGAATAAGTACAGCACCCACTATGAATGTGTCTCCTCCTCTCACACATTTGTTTTGTGTTGTGGAGCTGCGAATCACTCACACGACCTCTCCGAAATCTTGCCACATCGTGTGACTCACGACAAATTCAGGGGTACTCCGTCCTCTTGAAGAAAGGAACTTTTGATGAGACAGCCCGATATGTGCAAATTCATAACTCAACTGTCTCAATGGAAAAGACTTCGATGCTTGCCTTGTTTCACCTCGTAATCGGGGTCACGGTGGCCACAAAATTTTGCTCATCACTTGCGGGGGCGGGGGCAAACTTTTCTGCACAAAAAAAGTTTCATAGGTGACAAAAAAGGACAAAGAGTGATGAAAAAGTAAGTTCTTTTGAAGTGGCATCAACTTTCATTCACGAAAACGGTTTTTGCAACTGACACACCCTGACCTTGGCAAAATTTCCTTCTGTACATTCGTGACATGTGTCAGAAAAACATAATCGTATATTTTGTACGTTGAGAAACTTCTCTCCACTGCTCTCCTCTCATAGCAGGGCAGAACTATAGCCGGGTTGTCACACCAGGTCCGACAACATCCCAGGGTTACCAAAAGGTCACCGTCGAACAAAAAAAGAGAAAATGAATTAATTTTCCCACTAACGAAGTGATTTAATATTTAACTCACCCCTTGCTCATCAACTGCACCACTCTCATTGATGGTACCTAGGCCCTCTGTGCGCTCTTGCTAGAGGAGCGGCGAAGCCTCATGTGAGGCCCCATCTGGATCTGGGGCAAGAAGTATGAGAAGACGTTCTTTGGAGATGACGGAAACGCTGTGATCGTGGAGCCCCCCAGAAAGATTTGGGTGCGGAATCAGCGTGATCGCCAAAGCGCCCTCAACACTGGCATCTTGGAAAACGCTACACTGTTCACCACTTCAAAAAGATGGGGATCACCAAGTCAACAATGAACAGCAACATTCAAAGATGGGAGACCAACACCCCTATGGAAAGACAACCTGGACATGGCCGTAAGGCTAAGGAAACGCCCCTCAAAAGGCGTCGCCAACTCGTCAAAGCTGCTTCTCTCCGAGGTTGGATTGTCAGTCAGGAAAATGGCCAGAAAATTCCGAATTTCAGGCTTGCAAGCCTTGCCTGAAATTAAGGGTCTTCAGCATGTTTTCTGGTCAATTCACCTGTCTCGCTCAAAAATTTCTCAACACCCAACTTGAGACTGTGGTATCTTGTTACCATTTTTGTCGTACACACTTGTGTGCAATGCCACGTAGAGCAGATCGAGACCTTTCATGAGCTTCTCTGGCTCTATGTTTTCACTCTGAGACAGTGCATTCAGCCTCTCAAATTCAATAACAATGGGTGAGACAAACACTATGTTCAAGTACTTGATGTCATCAACCAGCATATTTCCCAGCTCCTTTGCCTTGTTTCGAGTCTCACATGCAGTGTGCCCTCTGATGCATGAAAGTAAGCCGGCATGTAGATGCAAGCTTATTAAAGGGCAAGTCCACTCTTACCCTTTCTCCAGCATTCATGATGTCAAAGATAGGCACCACGTCTAAGGCAACTTCAGGAGAACCACTTTGGAACAGATGACAACAGGACGCCAATGTGGCTGGGAAGCTTGTCAAAGGCTTCCTTGATGCACGGTGCAAGGCTATGGCATGTGCAGCGAATTAGGACACTGTCTGGAGCTTTATCCCTGATCGGTGACCAAAAGAAGTTGAATTCACCAACCACATTGGAGGTATTGTCAGAGGAGTAACCAATACAGTCTGTGAGCTGCAATGCAGCATCATGCAATGCACCTTGCACTGCCGTGAAAAGTGCTTCACAGAATGTCTCAACCACTGGTGAGAGAGCCAGTAGAGCAGTCTTAATTTTTGTGTCAGTCTCAGGGAAGTATCCAGACAGAGGCAGAGATGCTTGTCAGACGAGACATCTGTAAACTCATTGGCCAGCGACCTGAACTTTTTCCCTGCAAGATCAGCTACCTTTTCTTTTTTAGGCAAGGTGCAATCACATTTGTTATCAACTTGGCACTCTCAACCTTGGTGATCTCCCCCACATGGTCAATGGTACTCACAGAGGAATGGCAGGCAACAGCAACAGCTAGTTTAAGCTCAGACTCTTTCAGCTTCTTTTCCTGACTTGGCAACGCCTTCTTCATGCCTGTGAATCCCAGGGGCACATTTGTATGTATTGCCTTCACTTTCTGAATGTGCTCTGATGACTTTTCATGAAGACTCGTTGTAGATTTTCTTGGCTGCAGTTCTTTCTTGCAAAACTTGCACACAACCTTGTGCAAGTCATGAGACCCACTGGAACTCCTCGCAGTTGCCATTGCACCTCCGTTCAGTATCCCACTGACCTTCAACGTGGAAGGCATGATGACATCCTCATGAAGATCTGCAGCCCTATGAGTTTTGCTGACAATGGTGCGCACTAGTTAGAAGCTCGCTGACGCTGGCACCCGATGAGGTTCACTGACGATGGCACCAGATGAGAAGCTCGGTGACGGTGGCACCAGATGAGAAGCTCGCTGACGATGGCACCAGATGAGAAGCTCGCTGACGATGGCACCCGATGAGGTTTGCTCACAATGGTGCCTGATTAGTCTTCTGATCAAATCGGATTTCCTGGTTTTGTTGACATTTCTCAAAGGCATGGTGCGGATTGTTGAGTGAGCTGTTACAGCTTTGGCACAGTGCCGGTAGACTGCGATATTAATGAAACGACAGGATCCATTTCTGGAAAGAGAAAAAAAAAAGCATCCTGATACTCAGCAGCCCTCCTCCTGATGCCTCCAAGTGATTGAAGCTCACCCAGCTTGTCTTGATGAAACCCTTTCTCTGCATGGCACCAAGTGCATGGAAATTTAGCTGAATGACACTGCAATCCTGTCAAAATGTTACAGAGCTTGAGGTCAGTGGCCTTGTCACAACAGCTGATGATTGAACGAGCAAGTCTCAGCAGCTGACTGTTAGTTACTGGAAAAGAAACAACAAAACCAGGTGCAGAATGGGGAGCAGGCGCTTAGGCAGAAAACTGCCGCTAGTTGTCGCCACTTGCTTAAGTCTAACCAAGGCACTTGATCATGGATTCCTAAACACAATGATCCCAGAAGTGATTGAAAAATCAAACAAAGGAAGATTTCTTTCACAGAAGTCTAGAACCCCACCTCTTTTGGTCACTCCCCTTCCTCTTTTTCTGTCCAACTGCACAAGAAGTAAACAATGCAACAAAAACCAGTTCCTATGCTTAGCTGGGGGAAAAGAAAATAGTACGCATGCACACATTTTGTTTTGCATACAAAGCCATCTGGCACTGTCAATTTGAATTTCCCGCCAAAGCACATGTACAGGGTCGGACAGCAAAGCGTTTACATGTGCTTTGGCGGAAATTCAAATTGACGGTGCCAGATGGCTTTGAACGTCAATGAATTCAGACGGGGTCTTATGTACACCAGCTGCAGCTAGGCAGTCGCCTTGTCACAACAGCTGATGATTGAATGAGCACAAAATCATGTGATTGTCAAGTGACTG
>JAAUXU010028847.1_pt1 | contig 14715 bp, 15 predicted proteins | sample 7278151 | NCBI WGS metagenome assembly JAAUXU01 (sample SAMN14350113, study PRJNA611818) | marine sediment metagenome | isolation source: surface marine sediment (1.8m) | place: French Polynesia: Moorea | collected 2018-08 | reverse complement strand
GTCGAGTTCAGGGCGGCAACAGTAGCAGCACTCACACTGGCGGGAACACTGATGCTGGCAACAAATCTGCTGTTGGAAGTGCGGAAGTTGCTCTGAGTAAACCTTGACTTTACAAGCTGTGATTTTCATTTATTGTACAGTCTCTTAATACATCTGGAGCTGAAGGAGGTGCTGTCATCTGTCTGTTCCTGGTGTCCTCAGCAAGGAATTTGCATGTATTCCAGGCAAACACCTGAAAGTAAAGTATTTTTTGCATTTCCACACTGTTTCCAACCAACTGTTAAGTACACGCATTTACAGCTCTGTTGGTTGGTCAAGTCCATGGACTCATGATATACAGGTTTTGTGACGTGTGTCAGCCATGACCCTGTTGAGGCATGACCTCTCGTGAGTTCGGAAGTAGATGCCAGAACTAAATCTAACAGCGCTATGAGAAGCTGAATAGTTGCCGTGAAATGTCAAGAAGACCTCGCTGGAATGAGTATGAAGAGCGCTTGGTCAGTGAGCGAGGTATGAACATGGGTCCAAGGTAGTGAACGACCAGACTAGAGCATCCGGACCCAACCGAGCAGCCAAAGTTCGCTTTTTAAAAGTAGCGAAGCTCGTTCGGTTGGATGACAGTGGCCGAACAGAGTTATAGGTTCAGTCTGTTCGGCCGAAGCGAACATTGCTCGGTCGATCGCTAGTCCGAGCGGACTCCGCTGCCAGGTTCGTAACTGTGATTTTTCGACAATTTTTGGTATGATATCACCTTTCGATTGTATCGTGTTCATTGAGCCGACATCGGCCACGTTGTTGGTGACCACGTCCACGGTGAAAGGAGGGGTGCAGTCTGGAAGACATTTGGAGGTTTAGAAGCCAATCTTACAGGTGAGACCAATGAGTCTTGCTCCTCACCACAGATAGGTGAGTTGGCCGCCGCCGCCGTTGTGGTGCTGAGAAAGGAGCCGCAGTACCTGCTGTACAAAGTGGAGTCGCCCGTCGTCTGAATGCAGCTGGCAGCTAGAAACATCGGAAAGTGACCATGACTTGGGGAGCTACGAACTGGCTCGACACGTTGTACACTAAGACGACCTGGCCGTCCTCTGCAACGATTGGTTCCCGGGCCTTGAATGATGCTGTCATCTAACAGTATTTTCCAGGAAAATTTCATTTGCAGAGCTGAGTGACAACAAGGCTGCTCACCTGATCCAGGGATGACAATGTAGTCGGCTGTGAGACAGGCATCGTCCTGGAAAGCCGTTGGAGTGCCTCCAACTTTTGTTGGGCTGATCGTCATGCCCATAGCCTCACCGCCGCACACCTGGTACTGAATGCAGCAGTATCCAGCCTGCGGCCGGATGCACACTGTGTAGCTGGAGAAGACGATCTCGTTGACACAGAGGTACACCACCTTATATTGTTTCACAGCTCACTCCTGGTTGTTGAGGTGGTTGTCGTTGTTCGCCTGGTAATTGAACGTCTCGATTCTGCCAGTCAGGCCCTCCTGGTACTGCAGACAGTTGCTGGACGGGGGGCTGAGGATGCTCATTTTGTATTCAATCGCTCGGTGTCACGTGGCGCGCATAAAATGACCCGGTTGACAATGCAAATGTAAGCAAACAACGTCTCTTACGCAGAGGGATTCGAGCACTCGACCTGAGTGATCTTGATGTCCCAGGAGCGCGTGGTCGTCGTCCCCGTGAAGGTGAAGGCCAGGGTGGCGGAGTCGCCGGCATTCGCGCCGACGTCCACGTACACTGGAAGGATTAGTTACGTGGGGTGAAAAGTGACCAGTCCATTGAGGACACCCTTGATGGGAGTCGCACTGTACGGTGAACATCCGGGTACTCACTGTGATAGCCGCTGTTGAGTCCGCAGATCGTCGGCACCACCTGGGCGGTGGGAGTCTGAAAAAACCATGACGTTTTAACATTAATGAATTTCAGCTTAATAACATAATTCAGTAAACTGATACCGTGACCGTGAAGGTGTCCATGCAAACGCCCTCCAAGGCAATATTGGTGCCGCCCACGCCCTGGATGGAGAACGTCTCGAAATCGAGGCGGAGGAAGCAAACATCTGCCCCAGATAAGTAGGGAAGGGTGCAAAAGCTCATCGCTATTCATAAACATTTAGTTGGGCAGTCGATACCGTTGCTGACTTTGTTGACGGTGTAGGTGAACCCGGTGGTTGCCGTGACTCCGGTGGGGAAGCCTGGATTCTGCACGTAGCTGCAGTTCTCGCTGATAGTGCTGCCGCTCGTGCTAATGACGAACACGCAGCAAACACCGAATCTGCGAGTTCACTCAGGTCATATTCAAAGTCCTCGAGTGTCTCGTACTTCTTAGTCCCATCTGCTTACCCGGAGGCGCAGTTGCCCTGGGCGTTGCCGTTCTTGTTGGTGCACTCGGTCGAGGTGTAGCAGGTGCCGTTCCGGTTGGCCGCCACCCTTCGTCAAGTAAATAGATTGTAGGAGAAACATACGATGCCTCTAGCTATTCTGTTTTTTCTGACTCATACTGTTTCGCCAGGAAAGTAAAGAATTATAAACTTCTTACACTATTATCATTGAATGTTACTGTGATACCAATGAGTGGAAAGACATTTCATAGACTTGTGCACTGACAAGAAGACATCTGCATGACGACCACTTGAGATCAATAGGTTTGTGCAGGAGAAAGGACAACCTCCAATGAAGTCAGCACTAGCAAGTACAATAGAATGGACATACGGAAGACGTGGTAAAATACAGTGTTGGGAACTTTCTTCAGTGATGCTAAATCAAACCCGTCAACGTCACTGACAGCAAAATTGATTCAGAATTTGAGGAAAGGTGAGACAAAGGTGCTTCACAAGTGTCCAGCATTTAGCATAAGACGGAGCTTGATCAAAAACTTAAGTAATAACTAATTCCCATCCCCAATTTTGCACTGTACAACTGTGACATCCCCAAGCTTGACGATGTTGCCGAGGACTCATTCAAGCACTGAGCGGACCCCTGGTGACATTTTCCAGTTACTCAGGTTCTGTCGTTGGAGACTTTGGCGGCCTCGTAAGCACCTTTTTGTGCGGATTCTCTCCAGATTCATAAGGTTGGATCTTTTTTTCTACATCAGTCACAACTACTAAGGAGTGTTCATTGAAAAAAAGAATTCGTCCTCAAGGGGGCAACCCTGGGCCATCTATGCTTATTATAGCGTTCTAATACATTATATTGCGCAGTAGTGTGAATGATAGAAGTACCTTAGCACTGCTGGAGATCACAATCGATCAATGTGCTTACGTTCTGTACCCGACACCTATGCAAAAGTAATCCTTACCCTGACCCCGAGGACGTGGAGACGCACGCAGAGTTCTGGAAGTTGACCACGGTGAAGAGTGAGAAAACTGGAAAAGAGCATTGCCGGTCTTTTACTACACAAGTCGTCATGTGACTAGTTCATGAGGATGCATTACAGCAGCCTGATGAGCAAGCAACTGAGCAAGTATATGGTACAACCACAGCGGAACCTCACTTTAACAAATGCAGTGCAAGAAGAGCCTGGAGAGACTGGTAAACTTTTACAGAAATCTACGTGTATTTAAATACTGGATTATATAAAGATACACTGTTTACAACATGGGCTGTTCGTGCATTGAGGAGCTCAAAAGACACGGAGAACAATGCTACATAACAATTACGAAGGTGCAGAAAAGACCGTTTGTACCTTTCCCCTTCCTGTCCTTGTCAAACTCGGACCCCCTGATGATGGCGGTCGCGAAGAGAGCGGAGAACAAGAGTAAGATGTATTTATTCATGGTGACGTCCAACGGGAAACTGAACGCCAGCGCCAGATGAGGGAAGGAGGAAGGGACGGGCGGACGGACGGACTCTTGTTCACGATGACCGAGAAAGTCAACAACCTCGCGAGCGTCGTTTTTGTGCATGCTGGTGGCTGCCCTGATTCATTGGACACACTCGCAATCCTTTTGGTCAAGAGGAGCGATCGGCTCAGCCATTTCTTGTCCGCCCTCATGCGCCCTCCAAGAAGATCTCTCCACCGGGCAGTCGCGAGCTGGACTTCACCAAGGTAACACCTGCCCCCTCCTTGTTCACCGTTTTGTACTTGGCTGCGTTGAACAAGGCCAGAACAGATCCCATATCTCCATGATGGTTGGATCTGGATTAGGCTAGACCAAAAAACTAAAATTTTGGATTTTCGCTGGCCTTACTAGCCTGCCAGCTTTTGGGATTTCGGTCTAGCTTAATCTGCAAGATCAATTGATCATAATCATGTACATGTGCATACGTATACAATAATACTTTTTGGAAGGAGTAGCTGGATTTTGCTTTAGCCCGATGTGCCATCATCTTTGGACTTTGATTGTCACTCCAAGAAAATCTTCTCCATAAGAGCCCGGGAGGCAGCTGAAGGTCACGCTTTGATCATGTAGGAACTGCCACTTGACGGCCTCTAGTCTGTAGCCTTTGAAATAGCAACGGTGCTGAAAGCCTCGGAGCAACCTCGAAGAAAGAACTTCTTTCTCTGATTTCAGTATGGGGACAAAGACTGTTCTTGTTGCCGTTCTCCTCTTGGCCTTTTGTGGCCTTGCCAGAGCGAAGAGGACCAAGACGACTGACGACGACGAGACGAACAGAGCGGGCAAAGTCCGTGAGTGCACACATGAATTGTAACTTTGTAGTGATTGGAGTCAAGCTTAAAGATTTGCACGTACATTTATTTCACTGTAGACATAGTAATTTTAAAACCATTATTCGTTTATTACAATTTCACTCTGATCTCTTACAGTGTCCTTCTTCTCCGTTATCACGTAAGTTGGACATCGACAGGTGTCTGGAGAACTGTACCTTTATCAGTGTTGCTGCAAATCGCTTTCTCCAGCTTCCCGAATGACCCCTGCAACGGCGGCACCAAGAACGGCACCTGCTACACGGCGGCCGAGTGCTCGCAGAAGGGCGGCACCAACAGCGGCTCCTGCGCCAACGGATTCGGCGTCTGCTGCGTCTGTACGAGCAAAGAGTTCTCCAGAACCTGAGGCAGCTTTTAAGATCTCTCAATTTTAGTCACCATCGGATGCGGCTCCACCATCGCCGAGAACTGCACGTATTTCGACAGCTCCACCGTCACCGCCGGCGGCTGTTCGGTCAACATCTGCCCGTGCAGCAACAACATCTGTCAGGTAGAGCACTATTTTGGCCCCCTCGTGACTGGTATCATCATCACAGTTTTGCATGACTCAAGAATGGAAGTTTGATAAATGCAGAGTTTCTATATTGTGACTCATGGTCATGGTACAATGGAAGGTATTAATATTGCCTCATGATGAATAGCAATAACTACAACTTCTACATACCAAAATAGCCATGAACAGTTCAAAACAGCTACGAAATCATGTCAGATCATCAGATTTCCAGGTTTCATCGACTGCACCAGCTCACTAACCACTGGTACTAGGTACTGTACTTGCATTTGCTCTAAGGTACCCTTACAGCCATTGCTAGCAATGAACAGACCTGATATAAATCTAAGCTGGCATCGATGCCAGCCTTGAGTGCTGAGACTCCGTTCCCAAATCATTGCCACAAAAGCTTGTCAACTCCATGCTAGGCAGAATGCATGACGTGATTCGCATTGATGGTGGCTCGACACTGGACTGAGATGACCAAGAAAGCATCATGATCTCACTTTTTTCAATGTTCATTGCTCATACTCTGGCTTTTTCTCACTCATTGAGATGTAGAACACACAGGCTGGAAAGATGCAGCTTCCTATGTGGAGTATGCTCATCATCTCGGCCACCACGTATAAACCCGTGCACTTGCTGGTCCGACAACTGTGCACGCTGACGTTGTTCTACGATGTCCTTAGCTTCGTCTGGATTTCATCAACTTTATCATCACGGGACCTTCTACAGTCAACGTACAGTCAGCGAAGGTCAACGGGCAGTCAGCGGCCACCAACAGCCAGTGCCTGACGGACACTTTCTCGGTCACTAACCCCAACGGGAACGCGCCGCCGGTGATATGCGGGACCAACACCGGAGAGCACAGTGAGGAGAACATAACTTACTTCTACTGGGGGTCCGGCCTCACTGTCACATGTCCACTTGTAATCACTGATGATTCATTCAAGTGTACATAGGATATTCTCGTAAATGACACTAGTAATTTCTTCTCATGAAGTCAGTGACCTTGTCTAATGTCCACATTCCTTCTGTGGCCCACGGGAAGCTCATCACATGCATATATTGTACCGTCTGAGTCACAACTATGTTTCTCTGCGACCTAATAGAAAAGGAGCCTAATAGAATGCGACATTGGAGGTCAACAGGGGAGGACCCAAAGAGTGTGAGGGGGCATGAGTCAGGGCGAGGTCATGGGGTATGAGGAACGAGGAGGGCAGGAGATTCACAAAGATGGTCCCCGGAAAGCCCGGTGGGGTCGGGGTCAGGACGTCAACGGCAGCAGAGCACTTCTGATTGAATCACACGGTTAACTTGTACGCCACCTGTCTTTGTGATTTAACAGTGTATGTGGACGCGAGCCAGAACTGCAACACCTTGGCCTTCCAACTGGGCAACATGGCCACTGGGACGAACCTCGCCAATCGAGCCTGGTCCATCAAGGTGCATTAGGTCATAGTCCTTTTGGGCCTCACCCAGCAAATGAATAACCTTACCATTCAATGTGCTCGTAGGTCAGCCAGTACCCGTGCGACTACCCCAACCTGGCTCCTCAAGGTTGCACCCAGTACTACTTCGGCCCCACCTCCGGGACCATCCAGAGCTACAACTACAACAACGGCAACGGGCAACAACTGGCCAATCAAAACCAAGTGATCTGCGTGAGGTGAGGAAGCACTTGAGCCTGACGTTGTTGACGAAGAACTAACTGCTATTATTCTTGATTCTTCTGCAGGAGGGAGAGGGCGTTCTGCAGGTGAGTGAGTAACTTGGGGTCGGTATTGCTTTTGCACGCTCAATACACTGAACCCCCGCATACGTGCGTCGCTCGATGTTGGCACGGATGCATCAGCCGCTGGTGTTCACCCAAAGCTCAAGAACCACATCAAAAGGAGCTCTTTACTACTGACAAAAGTCAGATAAGGCACAGGTAAATTTGGCCAAAATCTGCCCCACCATTGTGAATTCTTGTGGTTCTGATAACAAATCTTCATCATGACATCAATTTAGAGACCTGGATTGTTCAGTCAAAAGCTTAATATGACTTATGTATGTTCCTCCATAGTATCAAAGAATTCATAAATAATTTCTTCTACCTGTGAGATGCCTTGAGGACAGAGATTTGGGGTCGGTTTCTCTCCACTGCTGTTGTATGTATCCATATTCCTGGTCTCAAGCGTACATGCTGGCTTCACAGTACGCACATACGGTACGATCAGTGTGAGTGGAAAAAAATGCGCTGTACATTCACACTGTACCGCGTTTAAATACAGTGAATTCTCAATCCTGTATAACATGGTAGGCATAAGAGAATAGAGCAAATTATTCGATTGTCCCCTGCCCAGCGACATCGCGAGAATCCACCGTAAACTTTGCATTCTCTCCTGCTCAGATTCTGTCTGTTATGATCAAAGTTGTGTTGTTTTCATAGGATCTGCTTCTACGCCGTCACCGCCTCGACCGACTTCGCCGTCTCAGGCCCGACTGCGCCGGCGTCGGCTGGGGGGTTTAACACGGTGAGACTTCTTAGAGAGACCGTTTTTCTTCCGGAACCTGGAGCTAGCAAGTTTTGCTCTTCTTCCAGGCTACTGCCTGTTGTGGAAGTGCCTCAGGGGTCGCATCAAAAGTCGTGAAAGGCTACGACTGCGTCATGATCCCTGGCGCGATGAAGAAAACGACGATGACCGCCGTCAACTCGCAAATCTGCGGCAGAGGCAGCGGACTCGTCACAGCAACCATTAGCGGTTCCAAGTCCATATGCTGTGAGTGGGAAAGATGACTTCACTGACTTGTTCGGCGTTACGAAGGCCTAGGTTTTAGGCCGGCACAGGCATCGAAGGGGGGCCGTCGAGCTCGCAATTCTTCTTGGGTGGGAAACTGAAAGAATGCTCATTTACAGCCTCCACCACCCCGTTCCGCTTGGCGTTTGTGTCGGATGCTTACGAGTACGTGACTGAAGCGGGTAACGCGGATGCCGGCTTCACCCTCGGCTACACCATGGACTCCACCAACTGCCCCACTGGAACCACCGGATAGTCTTATTTGTCCATGTCTCACCGAGTTGGAGAAATACAAACACTTCTTTCGGAGGACCAATCTTGCCCGTTGTTTTGGCGTCACTCGTTGTCCAAGAAGCGGTTTTGACACGCGATGCGGGACTTGATGGACGCCCCCAACTTGGGCAGCGGGGTCTGAATGCATAATAAGCGCTTATGTTTACTTTGGCGGAGTTTCTCGGAAGCGAGAGGCAAAAAAAGAAGGCTTGAGCACCCTGAGTCAACACTTTTGTGCGTCAGCGAACGGATTGAAGAGGATTGGACGACTTCATGTTGAGAAAGTGTCCAAGGTCTCCTCTTTGGTCACTGGTGACAGCTGTTGTCTCAACATTTGGCAAATTTCAATCTGTGCTGCTCAAAGTTCGAAACATTTTTTCAATGTCACCAATTTCAGTGGCACTGAGCAGTTTAAGACATACAAAATTTCATTAAAAATGGCCGCAAAAGAAGAGTTTTAAAACTATTGGAAGAGAACCTTGTCAGTTATGACTTTTTGCCGCTGCTCACGAGAGACTGGATTAGAAAGTCACTCAAACCAGCATTAAAACATTGTTCTTTCAATGAAAGAGCCGCAAATCCCGGCTTAAACTGACCCCCATTTCCTCCCCAGCCAAGGCCTCCGCACACTTTTTTTCAGAGATTATTCGTAATTGACTCCGCTTTTTGCGTGTCTGAACTGATCCTCGCACGTGTCTCCACTTGGGGGCTGCAGCGGACGCTTCATTCATCCACACAATGTGCGCGAAATCGGATCAGCTCTGACTGTCACAACATGTTGGAATTATCTCTGTGTCTCCCCCTCACTCGAGCTGGTGTCGTAACAGATGAGGCGCACAATTCAGACGGGTGAAAGAGTCAAGAGTGGAAGACACTCATATTGGCAAAAGTTGCAAAAAAAAGGTTCTCCAGAAGAGCTCAGGCAAATAAGTTTCACCCTTGTCCACACAACTTGACATCTTTTCTGCTTGGCGTGATTTTTTGCGCTCTCACCGGTTTAGCTTCGTATGCTAGGTGGAGATAAGTGTGTCCTGTCCAGCGTTGCCAGACAATGTCCACATTTAACTAAACATGATTGAAGTTAACCAGAACTTAAGTGAATGTCGAGTGAGCGGAAAAACTCCAAAATGAATTTTGATTTGAAATGATGAGAAATTGGGCAGGTAAGTGGCAACCCTGGAGCTGCCCGCACTTGTCCGGTGAAGTGTGAGCAGTGGCAGAAGCAAAACCAATTAGGGCCGGCAGGTTCGAAGTCAGAGGAGCAAAATGTGTTACTTAAAAGTGTTTGTTAAGGAATGGGAGAAAATGGGGCAATCTGGTTATTTCTCCGTTTGCAACTGGAAAACTTTCTCGTCACTCTTTATTTGGCCGCTTCATTGTTGCAGCTGCACTGCTTGCAGTGCACTGACGTCTAGACCATTTCTGCGCTTGTCTTCAGTGGAAGACATCCAATGTGTGGATGTCACGACTGAGGAAAATCTTGCAGGTCGTGACTCTTTTCATGCTCCAAGAGTCACTTGTCATTCTTGACTTGTCACTACTCAATTTTGCTCTCTACTTAAAGACCCGTAAAAGTGACAACCTACAATAACAAGTTTTATGAGGAGGAGAGGACACTTTAATCATTACTTTTTGTAACCAAAGCCCCCTTTTTTATTTAGTTATAACATTAGGTTGAGTCCGGTTGCAACATTCGCTATAACGTAACCTAACTCGTGCGAATTCCCTGACCTGAAAATGCATCACTCAGGACTCGCAGGCTCCAATGTTGCGAGTCACTCCTTCATCATTGTGCACTTGTGAATCGAAACTCGCCACTTTCTTGGCCATTTTTGAGTCGTGACTCCGTCCAAAAGTCAATCTCTGGCCCAACAAAGTTTGCCTTTTGTCTGCCTTTTGTCTGCCTCCCGCGTCCCGGCTCAATTTGTGCGCCTCACACTGTTTTGTGTCCGGACGGCGGCAACAAGCGAAAAAGAAAAATAGGGGAAACTCTAATCTGCTTATTATTCCACGATTCGCGCCGACTTTTGTCACGGACACCACGTGTTCACAAAAGTCGGCAAGAACTGAGAGAAGAGCTCGGTCCTGCTGCAGTTGCACCGGTTCGGGCACACAACAACTCAATATGAGTGACTTGGACTCAGTGTGTGGGCAGTGCTGCACGCGTTGTCAGTGTTACACACGTTGTCAGTGTTACACACGTTGCCAGTGCATAACATCTCTATTATGCATGCTTCACACGTGGTGAAAGATGTCTATTCTATGAGGGATTAGGCGTCAAATTGCTCACTCAGACCAGGAATCTGAACAGAACACTTATAATGATTGAAAGTTAAAGATGTTCGAGATCAATGGCAACGCTTGAAACCATCCAAAGCAGTGCAATGTGAATCGAAAATAACACTACAGAGGACGTTTCGGTGCATGTGCTGTTGTAACTGTTCAAAGTACACACGATCTCTATTCGTTATGTTATTGCAAGCATGTGAAATGTCTTTTCCTACTTGCTGCTACACAAAGTCTAAAACCGTTCTAAACGCTGTAAGTATATTAGATGTCTTTTCTATTTCCAGCTGTAAGTACTATTCTACGAGCTATCTCATGGAGTCATGTCTTTCACTGCTTTAAGCTTGTATAAGATGTCTATGCTATAACTAGAAAAATGAGATCTCTTTTCTGTTTGCTTCTGTTTTCTACACAGCACAGTTAAGTACAGATAAAATGTCTTTTCTATTTGTATACATAAGATAAGTACAAAGAATGTCTATTCTATGGGCTGCTCACAGTACAAAGGGTGCTTTTTCTACCTCGTGACACCGCAAGTCTAAAAGATGTGCAGCTTCTTCGTCCATAGGATATCCAACGATGGCCTCCAACGACTGCCTCGAGTCCAAAGTCGCGGCTGTTTATGCACCAATCGGCATCACACGTTTTTGGCCGTGTTGACGCCTCACACGGTGGAGCCGCCCTAGAGTGGACAAACGCGGGCGTTCCTCCACTCGTCCGCGCGCTAATTGACTCTGTAATCGCTGAAATCAATCTTGCGCTTTCGATCCGCTGGTTTCGACTCCGGCAGCTGGATCAGGAGAGCCTAAACGGTTCATTCAACAGCGGTTAAATCCCTCGTCTGTTTTGACACAGACGCCACAACGAATTAATTTCGGGCGTTGTCGCGACAAAAAACAGGCGGCAGAAGTGCGAACATCGCTGCGGTGGCGGGCGCGGCCCAGAAGTGGCTCTCCTGGCCGGGGCCGCGTGCGCGGTCCCGCACTTGGGCACGAGGGACAACTTGGCGCAGTCGCGCAATCACTCCGGGGATGATGGATGCAGTCGGATCGATGAAATCTGACAGTGGAACAGAGGGAGAGAAGAGGGAGAAAACAATAACTAACACGTGCGTTCCTTCCAATATGATCGGGACGGAACAGACGCGGCCTCGATGCATTGAGAAAGGACAATTCTGTCAACAAGACTTACTCATTGTGGTGCTTCAGCGAGAGGTGCGACGCCTGCTGCGTGTCCGCCGCCTCGCTCATCATGCTGACCACGGCGGGCGAAACCTCCTCGTCTGGCTCAAACTATTTGCCCGCCTCAAGCTCCTTGCCCGCCTCAAACGACTTGCCCATCGTAAACACCTAGCTAATCTCAAACTCCTTGCTAACCTCAAGCTCCTTGCCCACCTCAAACTCCTTGCTAATCTCAAACGCCTTGCTAACCTCAAACTCCTTGCTAACCTCAAGCTCCTTGCTCGCCTCAAACTCCCCGCCCATCGTAAACTCCTTGCCCACCTCAAACTCCTTGCTAACCTCAAACTCCTTGCCCACCTCAAACTCCCCGCCCATCGTAAACACCTTGCTAACCTCAAACTCCCTGCCCGCATCGAAACTCCTCGTCCGCCACTCACTCTTTGTCCGCATCCAAACTCGCTGTCTTCCGACAACTCCTTGCCCGCGGCGAGCATCAGCTTGTTGTCGGAGCTGCACCCCTGGCTCAGACAAGAAGGCGAAATAAAAAGCACATGACGCCAATTGCTTCTTGGGACTGAAAGTTGTAATAGAAAAAGGGGGAGAAAAACTTTCCGTCCGTAGATGCCGCCAGCCGCGGCCGCCACTGCTTTCACCGGCAGCCAATGGGAGAGCCGCAAGCTGTGGACGAGGCGGAGTCTGTGGAAAGTCACATTATGATGATGGCACCAGATGGTTTTCAAAGTCGTTCAGTCTTGTTCACTTGTTGTTGGCACGAAGAACAGTCGAATATCTCACTCACCCTTATTACGCAGGCAGAGGGGAGACAACTCCAAGGTGCTGGCGGCGAATCCATATTCATTTTATCGGCTCCTCTCTAATCTGTTGCACTTTTGAGTCGAGTGAAAGAGATGACGTGATCGATTCATATGCCAGAGCTCGAACGTCACCAAGAGAAACATGACCACGTCCAGTAGCAACAGCGGCGAGAGCAGCAGCAGCTCCTCCAGCAACAACGTCTGCTCGTCCACCACGCCTCATCTCGGCGGTGGCAGCGGCAGCGGAAGCGGAAACAGCGGCAACGGCGGCGGCAACGAACACTTAGCCGCCAGCTCAAGCCATCTGTATCCCCATCAACAGCAGCATCACCAACATCCGGCGGCGGCCGCGGCCGCGGCAGCCGCAGCCGCGGCCGGTCTGTGGGACCTGGCGGCGGCTGGAAGTGGTTCGGCAGTTGGTAACAACGGTGGAAGCAGCAGCGGCGTGGCTGCCGCAGCCGCAGCCGCAGCCGGCGCCGGCGGCGGTAGCGGCTTGGCGGCCACCGAACTGGGCTACGACTTGGGAGCGGCTGCAGGTAAAGTCGTCGTGTCTGTCAAGATGCACGTACACTTGATGGTGCTTGACGCTTGCGGTTCTTTTCCTAGCTTGGGGCGTCTCCGGTGGTCTGCTGTCCTCTGACTCCCACCACCACCACCATCACCATCGACTGTGGGACCATCATCACCCTCACCAGCCTCCCATCCATCACCACCACCATCACCACTTCCAGGCGGACACGACTCTGCTGACAGGTAGGAATCAGACACGAAACGAATTTGGCCCTTCAGCCGCCCCTTTGCAACTGCACAAAGATCCTAAATTTTTATTGAGTTAGAAGAAGAGAACTTTTAGAAGAAGTTAGAAGTGTTTAGAAGAAGTTAGACAGAAGTGTCACAGAAAAGTAAAGGTAGAAACTTTTCAAACTGTTTTGCATCTTTGCAGTCTGACTGCTTCCATCGTCACAGTTCTGAACAAAAAAGATTGAAAGTTTGATAAAAACAGCGAGTATCTATATTGTGACTCATGCTTATGCACCAAAAATATGAAGTCTTAAGTGATTTAGATATCATAGCATTGTTACGACGGCCAACTTCAAACTTTTGAGCTTCTTCACCCAGACTTTGCTTCCTCGCATCAAGTACCCGAGCATCGACAATCTGGATGACACAGTAACGGCTTTTTCGCGGCTGCATTTCAGGTCTCGCCGCCGGGCACGAGTTCTGGAACAGCGCGGCGGCCGCCTCGACAGCCGCGGCCGCGGCCGCGGTGGCAGCGGCGGCCTCTTCTTCCAGCGGCGGCGAAATCAGTCAATCGGCGAACGGCGCCGTGAGCGCCGTTGCAAACTCCACCGGCGGGAGTGGCGGCGGCAAGAGCGGGAGCGGAGAGAAGCGGACCAAGTAAGCAAAAAAAGAGAGAAAAGCTTTTCCACTGCGTCGGAGCCGCAACCGTCTAGAGGGGGTAGGGAAGGTCTGTGACGGAGCTGACGGAGATGCCGAACGACACCAGCAGTGTCTTTGTGCATGTACTCAGTACCGTGGACCGCGCTCGAGGTACTCGCAAGGGGCACCTTTGAGTACAGTTGGAGCCGAAAAAAATTTTGGAGATTCAGAAATTGGCTCCGATACGTGGATGAGTACATCAAGGAGTCCAATGACCATTGGACCACTGTAGTACATTTGATGAATGGAGGTCCGTCCTCACTGCAGTCGTAACACTGATACTTCCTCCAGGCGGTCGAAGCCTTCCAAGAAGCGGCGGCGGGTGGCCACGATAGCGCAGAGGCGGGCGGCCAACATCAGGGAGCGGAGGAGGATGTTCAACCTCAACGAGGCATTCGACAGACTAAGAAACAAGGCAAGTGCATCATCGCTTATTCCGTGTTGATCCCCTTGTCAATGATCGCGTTGGCCTCGACCCCGCAGGTGCCCACTTTCGCGTACGAGAAGCGCCTCAGCCGCATCGAGACTCTCCGCCTCGCCATCACGTACATCACCTTCATGGACGAGCTGGTGAGCGGCGTCCCCAACAGACTGAGTTCGGACCAACTGGGCAGCAAGGCCTCCTCCACGGAGGCCCTGGGCCTGGTCAGGCCCCCCCCCCCCCCCCCCCAAAAATTAAACCCACAGCCCCCGTGTTTTAGGGGGGGGGACTGTTTTTGGCAAAGACAAACATTGGTTATGGTGTGAACACTGTATTTTTCACCCCCACGACCG
>JAAUXU010113278.1_pt1 | contig 14718 bp, 12 predicted proteins | sample 7278151 | NCBI WGS metagenome assembly JAAUXU01 (sample SAMN14350113, study PRJNA611818) | marine sediment metagenome | isolation source: surface marine sediment (1.8m) | place: French Polynesia: Moorea | collected 2018-08 | reverse complement strand
TCTTGGCCTGGGCAAGAGTAACAAGGAAACTATTACTAGTCTAGACACTATTACAGTGTCTGCTTCCTCATGCCCATGACCTTACACATGTACACATAGCAACATGCTACAGATGACAAAGAAGAAAATTGTGCAAGAGCTGCAAGACCGCAATGTCAACATTTCAGTATCTATAGGAGTGTATGCCTAACTTACAAGACACAAACATTGTCAACTTTCATGTGTACTTGCAGTGAAATGTACGTTACATCAAGTTGGGCTCTGTGGTTGCCATCCTTGTAAGACACCTTTGCATTGGCGCCATCTAAAGAAGCATCTTCAGTTTGCGACAGAACATGTTGACAAAGACCTTTACTTCTGGGAGTCAGTTCTCTGGGCTGATGAGACTAAGATTGAGTTGTTAGGGCACAATGATAGACTCTACGTGTGGCGGGAGTCTGGACAAGCCTTCAACCCAAAAAACACTTTGCCAACTGTCAAGCATGGTTGAAGTAATATCAAATTGTGGGGATGTTTCAGTGCTAATGGTACAGTGGTCCCTGCTTATAACAACACCCTTAGGATCGTAAGAAATCGTTGCTATATCCGTAGTGTTGTTACATCTGAAGCACTTAAAATGGCTACTCTGAATTGTCAATTTCTTGGCTCAGCTGATTGTTGTAAAAGAAATCTGAGTCATTCTCCATCTGGTCAGTCACTAGTAGAGGTCAATCATTCATCAGATTGACCAAGCAGTTCAGCAGCATCTTTTGAGAGTGTCAAGCAGTCCTTAAACAATTTTTTATCAGAAAGAAGTGAAATATTCCCAGTTTCAGACCCCAAAATGTCATTACAACCAGAGTAGATGTTGTTATATCCAACTAATTTTATGTAGTAAAAATTGGTACATAATAAAAATGTTGTAATAAGCATATTAATGTTATATCTGGTGTTGTTAGAAGCGGGGACCACTGTAGTGGAAGACTCATCAAGGTTGATGGCATCATGAACAAAAAAGTGTACCTGGGCATTTTAAAGGAAAACCTGAAACAATCAGTGCAGGACCTCCGGCTTCCTGAAGACAAGAAGACAATGATTCTCAGCATACCGTCAAAGTTATAAGTAAGTGGCTCAATAGGAGTGGGGTCAGAGTGTTGGAGTGGCCAGCACAAAACCCTGACCACAACCCCATTGAAAACTTATGGGTAGAGTTGAAGAGAAGAGTCAGGGCAAGGCAGCTGAATAATCTGGAGGAGTTGTACAGTTTCTGCAAAGAAGAAAGGGCTGCTATACCTCAAGAATGCTGTGAAAATCTTGTCAAAAATTACGCAAACCGATTTGTCTGCTGTGATCAAGGCCAAAGGCCATGCCATCCAGTACTGATGAAGCATACTGCATTCTGTGCTTGCTTTGTGTCTCTATCGGGTCAGTCATAATGTCGGATACACTTTTTTTGCGATTTCTTTTCTTGTCGGCATTTTAGAGAGGTTTCCTTAAAAGACATTTAAAAGTACCAAGAAAAAGCTATCAGCTGGCGTTGAAATTTTGAAAATCGGACAACAAATAACAAAGTTATCGCAAGATGGAGAAGCTGAGGGAAAAGATCGTTGTGCGGATCCACACGGGCGACAAGATCAGCACCATTGCCAAGGCCTTCGGTGTGACCCACAAGACTGTGTACATAGCTAAGAAGCTTTTCGATGAGACGGGGGGCTACTCCAGGAGGTCCAGTGGGGGTCGGCCGAGGTCGGCCTGCACCCTGAGGCTCGTGGTCAACACAGCGGCCAAAATCAGGAGGAATCAGACCAGGTCGCTATCCAAACTGGCAAAGGAGGCCGATATCAGCTTGATGAGCATGTGCCGCCTCGTGAAGTTCAACCTGGGCATGAGGTCCAGAGCCAAGGTCAGGTGCCAGACCCTCACCATGGTCAACAGGGCCAAGAGAGAGGCCAGAAGCAGGAAAATTCTCAACTGGATGAAGTCAAATACGGGCATCCCAATTGTTTTTTCGGATGAAAAAAACTGGTCAGTTGACCCCCATCACAATTGCCACAACACCCGGTATGTGGCCAAGACCAAGGAGAGTGTCGACCCAAGTGTCCGCTATGTGCCCAGGTCCAAGTTCCTGGCCAAGGCGATGTCCTTCGGGCTTGTCGGGACTGATGGGTGGGCGTGGAAGCCCCTCTGGATCGAGGGCACCCTCAACAGCAAGAGGTACGTGGACCTCCTCAAGAAGAAGATCATCCCAGCACTCGATGACCACTGCGGGCCTGGGGGGGTACCTCTTTCAACAAGAAGATGCCCCCTGCCACACCAGCAAGGCCACACAGCAGTACCTGAAGAAGCACTTGGGGTCCAGGGGGTTCTGGCCGAAAGAGATGTGGCCCCCCAACTCGCCCAACCTGAGCCCCTGGACTACCACATGTGCAAGAGGATGCCTGTGCAACCCCCCACCCCAATATCAAGGCCCTCAAGGCCAAGGTCGACAGAGTGTGGGCCAACATGGATGCCGACTCCCTGGCCCTCGCCACGAGAAACTTCCAGACCTGCATCGATGCCTGCATCGCAGCAAAAGGGTCTATCTTTGAGAAATAGGTGAAGGACATGCATCCCTATGATTTTGCTTAATAAAGTTTTTTCACCAGACGCACATGGTCCCCATAATTGATCTTGATGCATTTGAGCAAAAAGTGCATCCGACATTATGGCTGACCCGGTAGCTGTCACTTAGAAAAAAGCAAGTTGGTATTAGTCAGTGTGAGTAATTTACTATTTTGTGTGGTGCATCCAGTCATATGAATACTTTTGACCACGACTGTATGTCAGCATAACATCGGTTTTAGTTAAATACTCTCTGCTATTGAAATGACCATTGCTCGAGCCTTTGAGGGCTACAATTCCAGCCTTTACATCAATCATCTTACGGAATTTTATGTGGTCTGTTGCACCAACCCCATAAAAAGTTTTCAAAAAGATATGTTAGCCATATGATTCATTGCATGTCCAGTCCACGTCAACTGATTGTCTCAGTCTTCACAACTACAGTTACAGAAACAAATTGATGCCATCACTTCTTTAAATTTTCTCCAACAAGTTGTACTAAGTGCAAGAGGCTGTTTTTCACTCACAGGGAAAGAAACCTCTCAACTTCCACACTGGTTGTCGGACAGTGCCAAAAAGTATCAGCAGTGTGCGCGGTGCCAGACCGAGAAGTACCGTCTGGCACTCATTTGGGAAAGGAAAAAAAGAAAATGTTGCTACCTTCCACCCAATGAGGTGAAAATAAATGACATCTGAGTGATTCCCCTAAAAATCCGATCTCTTGTAATAAATCTATGGCAAAGAACGGTCACAGACCTACTCGATCTTCTTCAAAAGACTCCACTCGTAATTGCCCACAAGCAATAGTTGCCCTGACTGAAAAAGTGAGCAGGTCTCGAAGTTAGACTGCAGCCTATTATTGGAGGGCTTTTTCACTGCGCAACCAGTGTAGAGATGATTGCGGGCTGGACCTCAGCCCGTTCCAGCCCGGGCCGCACTTTTCTGACCGGCTTGGTCTTCGCTATTGCAGTACAGCACACTCCAATTCGGGATAAACCCAGTTGTTGGTGAGAAAGAAATGGCGATTGTCCAAAGTTGACTTCAAGTTACTACATCAGCCTTTGTACTGGGTGCTTATGTATCGTGGTGCTAAAGTTGTGGGCTTCAGCTCAGGATCCACATACCGGATGGGCCCTTTTGTCTGACGAAGCTTTTTGTAACGCAATTTTTGACCCATACAGATTTAAACTTTGCTCTTTTTTAGACTCCAACTGCTGCGCATGCGCAATTGGCATGTTTGGTGCTTATTTCATCCAGATTGAGTCAGTCTTTCTTGAGCAATGTCAGAGCAGTACTCGTGCACACTTTGATCTCGACGAGGTTCTGCGCGGCCCACAGCGTAGTGCACAGAGTCAAGAACGTGTGTGATGAAGAAGAACATTGGGATGAAGAGCTTGGTGGAACATACAGTACAAACGTTGATGTCGGACCAGAGGGGGTAGAGAGGGGCAAGGAGATGGTGAACTTCCTCCAGCATGGACTGGATGAACGAGTGCTTCTGTGCTCTGATGGTCAACGTGAAGACCAACAAAGAACTTGGCCACCGGCCACATCCGCCAAGGCCACCTCGCTTAAACTGAAGTAAGCTGGGTGGGTGGGTGGGTCGGAATGGCTTCCAAGCCTTCCAAGCCAGAATGGCCTCCAAGCTTACCGTGGTTGCGCGTGTGGCACCAGCAGTATCGAGGACGTTGAGGCCAAGGAGGAGTGGGTGAGGACTGCGTCCCAAAGTGCTGCAGGGGCCTTTCGCAAGCAAGTTCTGGCCTCCATCAATGGCAACGGTGAAGCTTTCAAAAGAATAAATGTTCCTTTGTATGTAGCCAACAGCTTTCATTAATGACCATGTCATCTCCGACGTCATCCAGAACAACCACATATCGGTCTCTCTCTCGTCCTCAGACAAGAGGCCCTCCCGGTAATGTGGGAAGTTTCCCGCTGTGGCATATGAAACCAATGGTATCACTCGATTGATGGCAGAGGCCTGTTCGAGCCGGACTCGGCTAATAACCGGTTGCTGCATTTATGCTTTGTGCCTTTCAGCTGTGGTACTGACGTTCTTTACTAAAAAAAGTCACCAAAGCGAGGCTCCAAAAAGATAATATTGAGCTTTAATTTTGAACAAGGTTTCCTGGCTAATAAAAGGGGGCCACTCTTGACTTGATCAATTTTGCATGAATTGTATGTTCTGCCTTCATGTGCCACAGACTGAGGCTTTCTCCATTGTGCAGATCCTGAGCTGTTGCCCTCTACTTTGGTGTCACCGTAAAGTGAGCCACTCTGCAGGGTGGGATTTACTTAGTCAGACTAGACCATGTCACTGACAATGAACTTGACGAAGTTGTAGGTGAGGGCAGCGTGGCAATCCTCTTTCTTCGCGGCCAATCACAGGCCAGGTGCTTTCATGAAAGATGTCCGCATCTTGGCTTATCCGTGCTTGATTCATGCCAGCTGACAGGATAGCTCCACAGGGCATAAGAAGGCGCCCTCCCAGGTTTATGTACTGGCGGGGTCCGCATGAAATTGCACACTCAGGCCAGGAATCGGTACAGAAATCAGACCCAAGTTGATGCCCAAAGCAACATCGATCTTTGAAGGTTTTAACTATTCAGCTCATCCTGGCAACCCTGCGACCGAAGACACCACAGTGCAATTAGATGTGGACCCAGTAGGACAAACCAGAGGTCTTTCGACATGCTGAAACTTCTGAATTTGACAATTTCAGTTTGATCAAACCAAATTTCATGGTTGGTCTGACGAAAAAGTTTGCCGTCTAATCCCACCATTAAGAGAACATGCCACAGGCACTCTGAATCCAAATCTTTTTTGATTGATATTTCAACAGGTGATGTACCGAATTGACTCACTTGCTCATCGTTTCTTTTTTCCAAAAATTGTCCTCGCTATGGAACCAAACCGTCACCTGTCGGAATTTTCAAATTTTTAAGGCCTTTTCTGCTGACTTTTCCTCAATCCTGCTGAATAAATCGCACCCTTTCTCATTTATGATGCTATTTCTGATGGTCTTTGCTTGGTGAAAGTCAAGTGTATACATGTTGACTTACGTGAGAAGACTCTTTTTGGAGTTTGCTCTGTTGTTTCAGCAGAAGAGCAGCAAAAAGCCAGAAGAGAATATGTCGAAACGATGGTCAGCTGAGCCCAAAATTTGCATATAGCTGAGATTGTGTTTGGATTGTATCGAATTACCGGATTGTACCGTATGACAAAATAGATTTATGACTGTGAAAAACAGTAAATGTCATTGTTTCTGGGGCGACCTGCCAATATTGGCATACTCACGAGTCATATACATGCCATAAGTCACGGGCTATGACTTATCACGTACACTTAGTTACCTTATATATGCCTGACTTATATATGGTCACAACATTCAGGTACAGCAGGAACGATGTAGCCATCACATTTCTAGATTTGTATCTCAGATTGACTATATAATGTTAGGTATCAAATGTCGACGTCACCTAGAACCACGCAAAACTTAGTCTTTAGGTTGAGTATGAGTGCGGCATGTCTGTTAACCAAAAGTTTTAACGAACTCTGCTTAATTTGTATCTTCACCGAGTTTTCTCACGAGGCTTGAAATGTGATGTGACGGGCTCCAAATGTCGGGCTTCTGGCCTCTCCCAAAGGTGAACTATTTTGGCACTGAGTGGGCATAGACTTTGGCCGGGCCGGGCCGAGCTTGTGACGTCGGCCCGGCTAGAAGAAGTTTGGCCCGCGGACATCATCAATTGTCAGCGTGCTGCAATCAGTGCAGCCAGAAGCACACGGAGGGACAGAGAGTGAAGGAGAGAATGATTGAGAGTGAGTAAAGGAGAGAAAGACTGAGTGATAGCGGATGAAGCAGGGAAAGAGTGAGAGAAAGTTCTTTGGAGACATCAACTTGGGAGTTAAATTCGCCTTTTTTCCCCCAGGTCTTCTGGCAGACTCTTGATATTACTTCTGTCCAGTGCGCTCGAAATGGAGGAAGCTGTCGATGAGGCAGATCCAGAACGCTGTGGTTGCCCAGAAACAAGCCCGAAAGTCAAACAAACACACAAAAAAGAGCGCCACTCCTGGTTGTTCCGGGTGAGCGCGGCGCACATGGTCAAAACCATTGGTAAAGTTAAGACGATGCGAAATTCTCCTTACTCGGGCGGAGCGCGAAAATTCAATATGCCGAAGGGGGGGGGGGAACCCAGTTCTGCAGTGTGGTATGTACAGTCGAATCTCGATCTAATGCATTTGTGCAAAATTTCTGCTTGGGCGGAAACTTTCTTCAAGTGGAGCTTCAACTGGAGGGTGTGTCTATGGGTTGCAACTTTTTCTGCGCATCCTCGTCTTCGAGCATATGCAATACTTTTCTTAAACTAACTGTTTGTCTATCTAACATGGAGTTGAAGATTACAACATGGGAACACTTTCTGAAATATTTTCCACAAGAAGCCTGAAGTCAGAAACGGAGACACCACCGAATGTGAATTGGGGATGTTGAACTTGCCCAAGTTCTGCTACATGAAAACACCGTGTTGATTTGCAGGAGGCAACGGGGCCAGACGGAGGGCGAGATACCGGATTTGCAAAAATCTACTTTGCTCTTGTTTCCGGCCGCGCCGACGTGTCTGATAAGGATATACAGGGTGCCTCACAATTACTGGTCCCGATCACGTTGTGCCGACCGGTCGCCTATTGCGCATCAACATAAAATAATTAGTAAATAATTTAGTTTGACCTTGAGTTTCGCTGCTTTCTTGTCTTGTAATAGTTGAATAAATATAAATGAGAGACAACCCAGCGAGTTGCAACTTAGCTGATACAATCTGTGTGTGCATGTGTGCGTTGGTGTGTGTACGAGAGAGAGAGAATGAGAGCTCCAAACTACTTCGCCTGTTTCAGCGAGCTTTTTCCGCCAATGCCTTGCCACGACACCACCGAGTTGACATGTGGCAACTCTGCCGCCAAAAGTTGTCGTCCATCAAAATTAAGTGGACCCTGTGTCGACCATTGCAGTAAGATGGGAGGGGAACTGATAACTTTTCCGGTTGTGCTTTGATGTTCCAAATTGTTATCGGTGGCCCTCATGTTTGCTGGTAGGGGTGTCCAAAGCGGCTCCAGCGCACTGCACAGTAAGCAGCTTGCGCACAGTTGATCTCAGTCCCCCTGATTAACGTGGCACCCTAGTTCGAGTCTCAGATGCATGGATCCGCTATACTTGGCCAAAAGCCCCACAACTGGATCACGGAAGATTTTTGCCTGTCACCACTGAGATAAATGTGTCATGTCTAGTGCGGCGGTGTCGAAATGTTTCCTGAGGATGCAGATTCGCAACGTTGCAGCACCTTCCTTGGCCAGCCTTTTTGCGTTAGAATGACTAGACACCCAAGTCTGTGTACTGCATGCTGCAAAACGCATTTTCAGCACTCCTGGTTGCAAACTTGGACTTTCTTATTTTGGGACTTTCTGGTCAGCAGCTACTCCAACTTCCATTGAACCTGCTTTGTGGTTCAATATTCGAAATGGAGGCTTAGCTGCTCTTCTGGACGACGGAATCCAAGCAATGGAAATTCAGGAAAAGTGGTGCAGGACCTTCCTTTTTCGCCCCCAAGCTGAGGCAGCAGGCCGAGCCCAATCCCCATGTCAGCTCCCTCCAGGCCAGCTCGGCTACCAACAGTGACTGCGTTGAGGCCTACGCCTGCCAATGTTGTGCCCCAAGTCTGCCACATTGCTATACTATAGGCCCGCGAAGAGCCCTCCCTCCGGGTCGATCTCATGAAGTTGACCAGGCGTCACCTACTTTGGTCCCCCACCCTGTAGTCACGCCTCCATATGAGTGCAGCGCAGAGAAACGTGTCAGAAGCTGCGAATTTCCATAAGAGGCAGGCCTGGTGTCTAATGAAAAGAGGATCACTGGAATTCTTCATCTGGCCCCCGCCCAATTGGTATGCCTCCACGCACACGCAGTGCCCCTCCAGCTGGAGCTGGCTCAGGTATGCAGTACCGACAACTTGGTCTCCTCCTCCTCGTGCAAGTTACCACTGAGCTACCAACTTCAAGACAAGTTTAGGTCTCAGGGAAACTTTTATGGTGGTTGACAAATTGTCCCTTTCGCCCAATTTGAGAAAGCTGCAATGTAGTGGACCGCGCCATACATCCCGAGGGTGGATGGGCTAAGCCCCGGAGGACCCCAGTAAGACGATAAATATTGCCGTGTCTCCATCAAGCAAACCCTCCCAACTTGAACATTTGCTTTTAAGCGACCCAGGCGCGACTTAGCGAAGAATTTCATTGCGTCCCGCTCCAGATGGGACGCTTGTGGCAACCCTTCAGCCGTGGGACGACCAGTAAAGATAATTCTTGACTGAAGGAGAGCATCTTTTCATCTCTCTCAGCTGCGCCAATGAAGTATAATTTAGTGCTGCCTCCAAGATTGTGAAGAAGCATCTTGTCCTCATGCCTCGGTTGCTGTGCTCGTTGTGGTCCGAGAAGACATCCATGTGTTGGGCTGTTGTTGTTTTGTCTGTCAATTTATTTCCTTTCTTCCACTTTTTTTGCTTGCCACACGTGTCCTTTTTACCCCTTTCTTTCTCTTCTCGGAGGATGGCAAGAATGAGAGAAGATGAATGACAGATTTTCCTTCCTACCCGTTCTAAAGCCCGTCAAAATCCCTCTCTCTTTCTCCTCGTAGTCCAAATCCTTCTTTTCCTGGGCCGTTTTTTCTTTCTTGTCCACATCAAGGTCGACTTCTGATGTTCAACACCGCAGTCTGGAGCGCTTAAAAAAGGTGTCTCTGGCATCGTGCGACTCGAGAACAATGTCTGTCACAGTCTTTGTGTTTTCCACCCGGCGAGTGGACTCCTAGGGAAAAAAATGCCTCCACTGTCATGGAAAGAACTTTCTGCAGGATATCGAATATCTCCATAGCTCATCCAAAGCTCCAATCCTACTTCAGTCCATTCTCTATCCGACAGGAGCAAAATATTTTCCCCCAACTTTCTTCTCGGTGGTGCCCAGAGAGTCGAGATGTATGTCCTAATTACCATATAAAACCAGGAAGAGTGAAGAGAGTTCTTTAATCAATTTTTTACCAGGACTTTAAGTCACTTTTGGGTATAAGGCCTTGTCGGGCCCGCATTTTCTCCTTATGGCTACCTTGGCAGGCCTTGGCTTCATAAAGTATAAAAGCTTTTAAGCTCTCTTTAACGAACAGCCAGCTCTGTTCTTCATTGTCTTCGTACATGTTTTCGTCTGAATAAAGGGGGATCCCAAGTAGTTGAGGGAGACACCATTTGTCTTGGCCGTGCACTCCTTTGAAAATATGAGAGTGAAAATGCGCCCTAAGTTTTCCTGGCCTAGTTGAAGAGGCTTGCTTTTCATCCTCCCAATTGAGATTTTCGGAGACAGGTGGAGTGGCAGGTTGACTGTCTAAATGGATATTGCTTTCGAAGTGCCTGGGACAAGTTTGTGAGGAACTTTCTTCCCCCCTCAAGAGGGAGCGCTTGTGCAAGGTCAATTTTACCATGAAAACTACTGGAAAGTAAGCAAAAAAGCGAGGAGGCATGCGAACTCACACATACAATCCATCGACAACACCTAAACATATGCAACGTTAGGCAAATTGCAGCTTTACACTTGTTCTTTTTTGGGGGGGTGGGGGGAGGGAGAACTTACCACGTCAAAGATGGCGAGGACGAGGAGGAGGTTGTGGAAGATTCTGTGCACTCGCTGCCTGGAGAAGGTCCAGATGGAGATGCAGTTGCCCAAGAGGCCGATCACGCCCACAATGAAAAGGAGCACCCCCTCGATGGCGAACTGGAAGGGCGTCACCTGGAGGAAGGGAAAGGTGTTGAGACGACGGCTTCCAGCAGGGTCACAAGGACGCTTGTAAAACTGCTGTGGACTCGCCCAGACACGAATCAATTCAACCTTCAGCTTCAAGTAGTGTTAGAAGTGTTCTAGCCTAACTCAATGATTCAGTACGCAAAATCCGAGTAATGCACACACCTCTCTACTCCCACTCACTTACAAGCTTGAGCCCTACCCAGGAATGCCTGCAACAAGTATAACATGGGGAGGCCGGAGAACACTACTTGACAGTGCAGCCAGAAAGGTAGTAGCCAAAGCGGCCAGATTCCGCATCAAAAATGGCCAAATTACAAAATAAGAATTGTCAAAATCGCCCACACTAAACAAGGGGGTCGGTAGAATGACGGCCAAACGCCACATCAATCCCAAAATTCCCTCTGCCGAACATGTTCAAAAAAGACCCAAATTTGATGTTGCCGAGTCCCAACAGGGTCCATCTGGCAACTCATATGACTCATGCATGGACTTTATTGGCAATTTGAGACTGTCTTACAAACCTGTACTTGTTTTAGGTACCGTCATTTTTGGTGCCAATCAAAAGAAAAATCAGTTTCATGGCGCATTAGAGATAAAAGATGTCTACTTCAGAAGAAAAACGTGTCTTTTCGACAAGGTAAATGTCCATTCTAATCTAACTAGTGCTTACTCAAATCGACGCCATGGATGTGGCTGAGAATGGACTGTTCCAAGCTACTCGCACGTGTACAGCGTGGCTCAAAAATCGCTGACAAAGAGAAGAGATAAGCGAAAGCAGTTGTGGGGACTACTTTTCACTTGCCCTGGCTTGACGATTCCCTTGAAGAAAATACACAATACGTAAGTCGTCATTCCAAAATGTGGAAAGGCCAGACTTATGACGCCTCCTTCGACCTTGACGACTCGCACCATAGAGGCGCACGCAAGGCCGAGTCGGACCCGCCTTTGGACTGCACGGCCTCCAACACCATCACCGCGGAGGACTTGAAAGCTTTGCATGGGTACTACTGTCAATAAAGTCCAATCATTGTTGTTAGTTCCCACTCAAGAACACATTCAAGCAATGGCATTTCCAAGCGGGATTATGCTAATTGTAATTAATTGCCCAGTGCAAGCCTTCTTAAAGAGAAGTGGCTGCATTTTGTAGTGAACTCAGATGCTGTTGAAAGTTCTCGGTGGGACAACACCCATGCAAGAGAACTTCTTGGCCACCCCGTAAGCCAACTCAATCTCCTCAGTTACATGGTGAGAGGGTGAATGAGTGCGAATCGCGAGTAATTTTCAGGTCTGCCTGGGCGAGAAGAGACTTTTAAGCAAAAAGCCGCTGAAAGAGTGTGAGTGCGCGAGCGCGTGCCTGCGTGCGTGCGCGTGTGACGGGAAAAGGCCTCGTCTCATCCGTAAAGTAGTGTGTGTGTTTCTGACTCTCCCGCAAAGTCTTCAGAACTCCTTCTTATCCCCCTCCTCTCCCCCTTCCCCTGCCGAATTCCTCCTCAGCGGACGTGGCCACGCTTGCGCTCTGCCAACTCATGCGCATGAGAGAAATTGAGACTCTTCGACATGAAGAACAAGAAGAAGTAGAGGAGGAAAGGAAGTAAAGAAGCAGATGAAGAAGGGAAGAAGAGGAAAAATGGAGTAAAGAAGCAGATGAAGAAGGGAAGAAGAGGAAAAATGGAGTAAAGAAGCAGATGAAGAATGGAATAAAGAAGCAGATGAGAAAGGGAGTAAGGAAGCAAATGAGAAACGGAGTAAAGAAGCAGATGAGAAAGGGAGTAAAGAAGCAGATGAGAAAGGGAGTAAAGAAGCAGATGAGGAAAAGAGTAAAGAAGCAGATGAGGAAGGAACTAAAGAAGCAGATGAGAAAGGGAGTAAGGAAGCAGATGAGAAAGGGAGTAAAGAAGAAGCGCGAATTCGAGATTTTAATACCGATGCGGGAAACATGTGTGCATGATCTTTACCTCTGTTCCTACGTCATCTTCTTCGCCCACAGTCACGTTTGCCACAACTTCGGACTCTTCGCCAGCTGCCATAATTCCAGTGTTTTTCCCTCTCTTCTTAAGTTGAGAATCAAGATACTTTGCACTCGTGGTTTTTTGCAAACAACTGCTGAGGTTAAGGTGAAAAATTGCGCGCGCGAAACGATTAAAGCCAAAGTGTTGCTACAGTGCCTGGAACGCCATGGAAGCCGCTTATGTGATGGGGGAAAGGTGACCTTGCTCTCGCTGTGGTATTGTATGAGCTGTTTGTAAGTGACTGCAGTTATTCAGGCTCTTGCACATCCGGGTGGCTCTTAGGCGGCCTCCACTGTGCGGCCCTCTGGTGTGTGTCAGCCGTTGCTGTGGGAGGTTCTCTTGAAGCCAGGGATGACATGCGCAGTCTGTGTGGATGGCGCAAGAGAAGTCTTGGTCATTGACTTATTCACCTTGCATTGCACTGGCAAACCACCTGGATCGGGTGTCCAGCCAGTTATGAGCTGTCCACTCTCGTCTTTAGTCTCACTTTGAAGCTTTTAAGCGTCGATTTCATTTCATACACGCGCTGTGGTCGAATCCACAGTGAAGGATGATCGCGCTTAGGGCTCGTTCTCGTGCTCATAGAGGATGAAGTCCTTCTTCTGTGCCACAAACTCATTGCCTGGCACGAATCAGTTGATCCTGCTTGACCATATTGACGGTTCCGAGATGAAGGCTGCCACTTCTGAGATGTGTGACGTTTACATCCACGAAATTGACGTTTTGGAGCTTCAACGTGAGATGTCAGAGGACCAACAACGGCTGCGGCAGCTCCATGGTCATGGGCCACACCATTGGCGAGACACCCTGTAAGGGCACCGAGGGCGAGGGAATCCCGAGGATGAGAGCCAGAGCCAAGACAAGTCCTCGTTTTACTCCGTAGACAATCCTTAGTGACAAGAGCAAAACTTTGGCACTTCATTAATGAAAATATTACTCGGGCCAAAGAAGACGCTGTCACTGTAAAAGAGCATGATTCTTTTAAGCGGCCCCCATTGCGTAGTCGATGCTCAAGTTGAACACGTTTTTGGTGCTGGACAAAAATTTCAACACGATCGTAAAGATCTCCGATTATTAGTTGATTTTTGAAAAAGTGGCACATTTTTATGTTACGCATCCACGTTTTCACCCACAACAAACAACAAGAAAAGTAAAAAAGTGTGAAGCAGCGATGCTAAAAGGGCAAAATGCACAAAAAGTTATTTTCATTCACACATTTCACTTTTATAACGTAGTTTGGGGTCGTTGCCTTCCAAGGCCCTAATGAGAATTAATGAGCATTCTGGGGCTGACTTCTTGGGAAATTGCTGTAATTGTAGTGTGCTGCGTAAAAAATGGATGTGCAAAAAATAGCTATTTGTTAAAAAAAAAAAAAGAGTGAGACGTTTTTCAAACACTGATTTTCGCAAGGACAAGTTATGCTGTGCTTTGAGCTCATAGCCAAATTAACGTAAAGTGACATCGTGTGGAAAAAAGGTCTGATTTGTTCATCAAACTTGAAGTCTTCTGTTGTGCATCAAGTTTTGCAGCGCACAGTGAAATTTCATCAATTTCCCAAGAAATCGACCCGAGCACGCTTTTTATTTTTATAAAGACGCCAAAAACATGTGAAAACGGTGAAATGTGTGACTTCTTGTGCATTTTTGCTTCTTCAGCATCATTGCTTCACACTTTTTTTTTCTTTCTCCGTGTACTTTTGAAGGGTCACAACAGTGGCTGCGTAAAAGAAAACTTTATGTTTGATAAAAAAAAGTCTTTTTCACTTCTGATTTTTTTGTCGCCCTCCTTGACGTCGTTTTGTACCACTTGTGCTACGCACTCATGTCATAAAACGACTGCGCTGCCTCATGAAAAATCACTGCGTTAAAAAAGTCTTACTTGTTCTTCCCAACAAGCAGTTGTTCTTTCAAAAGGAATAATCACAAGGACTTGTCAAGGACAAAAAGAGAGACAAACGCACTCTGTCGTCTCATTATTTAGTCTTAATAACGTCTAAAATTAGAACCCAACGAACGGTTCTTTGGCCCAATCATATGCATAAATATACAATATGTTTCGATAGTCTGGTGTCAGTTCTGAAGGGCTGTATCTTGTCTGTGGCAGAACTGATTTTGGTGTCTCTGAACTTGCGATTTTTCCAAGTTTTGTTTGGTGCAAACGGAGGCTGGCAAAAAAAATGTCACATTGATAATTTTACTCGACCTCAGCCTCACTGATGTTGTCCAAATCTTGCGGATGAAGAAGAGTGGAAGAGCAAAATGGTCAAGAGAACAGAGATGCCAGATACTTGAAAGCG
>JAAUXU010070977.1_pt1 | contig 14720 bp, 12 predicted proteins | sample 7278151 | NCBI WGS metagenome assembly JAAUXU01 (sample SAMN14350113, study PRJNA611818) | marine sediment metagenome | isolation source: surface marine sediment (1.8m) | place: French Polynesia: Moorea | collected 2018-08 | reverse complement strand
GTCTTTCCTGCCGCTGTACGCTCACTTGTGGCCCCCACTGTATGAATGCTCAGCTTTTTCACTCTCCAGCTATCGGAGAATCATTGTCTGATAACTCACGATAGATGGAAGGTCCAGAATTCATGAGTGAAGATGGTAGAAAATATTTTTCGTGTGCTGATTCCCATGACGTGTCTTTTTTTCTCATGTGTTTTTTGCATGTGTGTTTTTCCCGAGTCCAGGCCAATTTGTTCTTTGTTGAGCCAAGAATTTGGCCAATTTGTTCTTCTCAACCCCTGAAAATTTGTTTTGGTCGTTTAAGTGTGCCACAGAGACAGCCACTTGGAGAAAGAGTGGATTGGAGGCAAGAGTGAAACATCCCCCAAAGTCACTGACCTTACGTGCACATCCTGGTACATGACTTTGAAGGTCATGAACAATTTGAAGAGCCATCTCTCACCCGAAAAGTTGGCCGAGGTTTCGGGTTGTCTCTTTCGCCCATGCTCCAGTTACCTCAGTGAGTTGTGACCAAGGCTTGAGCAAGTACAAAGACTTCGAAAGAGCATAGTAGTTTGAACATTTGGGAAAAAGTGACCCTGCCACATAGCAGTTCGTTGTTTTAGCACAAACTCAGTGAGCGCCTCCGAGCGCGTGTCGCGGGTTAGAAGAAATGTTTTAATGCTCGACAGTATTTAAAAATGCCTTGTGCACGAATCTGCAGAAACGTTTTAGACGCACACAACAGGACTGACAAGGGCTAAAATGTATAAACATAACTTTATTATCACTGCAGCTCCGTGGCCGTCGCAAATCTTGGGATAATCTGTGTTTTAATGGCTACCAGGAATAACAGATTTTAGTGGCAAAACTTTGCATGGAAATTGATGTCATTCCACACCACACAACGCTAAGGCTTCCACTGGATTGTCAAGGCTCAAAATTGCACCGACGGGTTCGCACCCCGACGGGTTCGCACCCCGACGCTCCTCCACGGGTGATAAATCAGAGGCCACCAATGCGTGTTGAAGACTGATTTAAGCCGACCCGTGACAGCTGATTCGCTGGGCTTCTCTTCTTCCTCAACCAGACAAGTTGGCAGGAATGAGTTGCAGCTCCATGACAAGTCCTGGAAATGGCTGGCCTCAAAGGCAGATGCACTGGAGCTGGAGAGTGAGGATGAGTTTCCCTCGACATCAGAAATGAAGAGTTCAAATCTGCAGCAGAGCCGAGGCCAACTGTGGATTGGAGCCAGTCCAAGACGGAGGTGCCCATCCAGTTCAGGTTCACGCTCTACATGGAGGTGCAATGTGGATGGCACAACATGCACGTGCCCCTCTGGGCTAAGAAAAGACATCGACTAGGACATTATTGGAGTTGTCGCCCAAAAAGGCCCAAATGAGGCCAAATCACTGCCTGCTAATTGGAAAGCGCCGAAAAGGCTCAAGGCCTTTTGGCCTCGCCCTCGAGGCTTTGGTGTTACAGCAGAAACTGTAGAAGGTTTCTTTGCAGTGAGAATTATTTCTGCTCTTCGCTATTCCATGGTCCAGTTCTAGCTGAAAGGTCCTCTTAGAAATGTTTGTCGCAATTCAGAGTTCTAGAATGCATGGAGCCGCCACCTGTTTGGAGTCCAAATACACACACACACACACACACACACACACACACATTGACGTTCGGACGTTGTTGATTGCAGATTCACAGTCCTGGCACACTGTGTGACAATTACTACCCATTTTTTAAAGTAAAAAGTACTTTTTATTTTCCTGACCAAGAAATGGCAACTTCACTTTGGGACCACACTCGGCATTTAAGGTGGCCCCAGCTATTTTCTCTATTTAGCTCTTGTGCACTGGACCCATCTATCTAGCCCTTGAATGACAAATCGTAGATTTCTGAATGCAGCTGCTACGCAGACTTTTGTTACACCGGCGCAGAGCGTGAAGTCTTAGTAACTAAAGTTATTTATCCTTCACTTGTGGACAAAAATGCACATTTAGGGCGGTGCTGGCGATTGAAAGATAAAAATTGCCACATGCATTCGACTTTCCACTACAAAGGTAGGGGGCATTCAATTCTGCACGGCAGCGGGCACATACATTCAACAGAGGATTAGCGTACTTTATTACCATGTTTGTGCATCTCATAGCAGCACATTTTATCATATTTTTCATTAGCATATTTTTTCCATACCATCCATAACGTATATCAACTCAAATGGCTGATAAAAAAGGGCCGAGGCCCAGGCAAGAAAAAGAAAACAAGTTGAAGACCCTAACATGCCCCAGTGCTAAACATATAACTACTGTCAATATTGTTAAATATACGCTATACAAACAGACTAAAACAGCTGATGCACCGCACTCTTTCATGGCCCTTTTCCCCAGGTCGCTTTTTGCGCCGACGGCCGCAACGTCACTGAGGCCACCACTTCTGCGCCAATAACCCGCGACAACACCCTGGCAGTCGTTGAGGTAATAGTGATGGCGATTATCTTCTTCGTGGCGCTGTTCTCCAACGCCGTAGTGCTGGTGGCTCTCTGGCGTCAGTTGCGCAGAAAGCCCTCCTCCAGAATGTACCGCCTCATGCTCCACCTGTCGGTGGCCGACCTCCTCGTCGCCCTCCTACACATACTACCGCAGATCATGTGGGACATCACGTACAGGTGAGCAAAACAAGGGCTTCACCATGTGGGCCGTCTCTCTCGCGTAGGAGACCATGTCGTGCGACGTCCAGCAGCGGTCACTGGTAAAGTGCATCGCAGGTGCTGCTGACTAAGGGTGTGTTCACGCTGTGTGACGATTACCATACTTTTTGATGACGTCTGCACTGGCCGGATGTATGAAATGGGCTCTTGGTTAAAGAACTTTCTGGCCTTAGAGAAGTTCCCAGGCTTCCTTTTAACCTTTCACGGCAACTTTCATCTAATTAGGCCACTTCTTAAGTTCCCAGAATGAATTACGTATGTTTTAACAGCGTTTTGTGATGAAAGGCGCTGACGGTCGTCCAAAATAAATACGACCAAATGTGTATGGAGGTAGAAGCTGCAGTTCTCTGAACCGTACCTTCAATCGTCTCTGGTTTTGAGGTCAGTGCCGAGGCCGACCAATTTTGACCTCACCCAGGAAAGTTCTATTATCGACGGATTATTAAAGCCCCATTGTTATGGGCAGACTTTGTGGAGTTTCACAGAATTTCAACCAGAGTCAGGACGTCATTTAAAGCCCTTTGAAGATCGTTTTAGAAACGAACAAGCTTCGTCACGTCAAGCATTGGAAAAGGTCTCTTTATTGGAGCTCTCATGCCCTGGGCTGTTTCTAGGCCCATTTCCTGGGTAATTTTGACCTTCTAACGAGAGAGCGCTGTACTATGATGTACAGTGCGTGCAGCAGGGGCTGCGTGAGTAAAAGAAAAATATCCGATACCTTTTTAACGCCTTTACCACCTCTAGTATTTTCTGCAACCTTTTGGACCCACCCTTCGCTACCCCTGTTGCCCGTGGCCGCTTCCGACTCCCCTAGGACCTTCACCCAGTTAACCTTCTCTGACCTCCCCCCCCCCTCCCCACTTTTTATGCTCCCATCGGACATTTTCCCGTCACGCACGTTGAAGTACATGTAGAATTATGCAAAGTGCCTTAGAGTGTAGCTACGCACTCTCAGTATAGTACCTTAACATAATTCATATAACAATTTGACTCGAAAGCCTTGATTTCGCATGTCCGTAAAGTCCGCGGACTTTACCGAACGATACAGACTTTAGCCAACAATATTCCCCAGTTTCACGCAACTCCACCAGTGCTGTGGCCCAGCATGATCATGGGCTATACTTTTGACCAGAACTGGAAAGCCAAAAACCTGATACTTTCTTCCCCAGATTTAAAGGGCCTGACCTTCTCTGTCGAGGCGTCAAGTTCGGTCAGGCGTTCCCGCTCTATCTCTCCTCCTTCGTGCTCACCATTATGGCTGTGGACAGGGTGGGCGTCACCAAAGTCAACAAGCCGGGCGAGGGCAAGGCGTACAACCTCGGGTTAGACTTGTCATTACTACCCTTCCTCTCACCGTTGCAACTCGGACAGTATGCTAAGTGGATGCTATCTGCACGCACGTTTTCAGTTCTCTCAAGGGTCTCATAGTGTTCGCCTGGTTGCTGGCGGCTGCTTGCGCATCGCCCCAACTCTTCATCTTCTCCCTCAAGACCTTGGACGACGAGGGGACCGTCGACTGCTGGGACGACTTTGGCAACTATCCCAAGCTCGGAAAGGTAATGCTCAGAACGTTTAGGACTAACATTTATTTATACAGTCTTCGAAGATTCTACACTTTGGAAGCTGCTTAAGAGAAAGCTTCGAGAGAGAAGGAGTTGCTCCAAAGTACATTACTCATATTTTTTTGACACATCCAATCTAGTTACAAGGAAGGCGCAAGTGGATCAGATATTGGCCTTTCAACCAACGTTGCATTGACGATAAGCTGCTCTGCTCTTTCCTGCTCGGCCAACATTTTCTCATAAGCAAGACATACACTTTTCACATCGATAGTTTGGTCTCACATTTATTGAATGTCAACAATCATTTATTCAGCACTTTTGACAAGAAGGTCGAAAATAAATTTCTCGACAAATGGGGATTTAAAAAGGCCAATTCTTCAGGCAGATCCTGCCACTAAGTTGTACTTATACCAGGCAGGACATTCGAATTTCATTTGCTCCATACTTCCTACAAATAGTCTTTCAAGACACCAGACATATTTGTTAGGGGAGCTTGAAAAGGGGCTTTTTTAAAAAATGATATTTTTGGGGCCGGGGTTTTTGGCTTTTGACCAAAACATTTTGTCTCTAGAGGCCATCTATTAAGGGCGCTTTCAAGTCAAAGATGCATAACATACTAAATAGTGTAAGTGTAGCTGACACTTCTTTGATCAGCCATAACTTTTGACTGAATTGAGCTGCAGAAGTCATTCACGCCTCTATGGAAAGCTAAGAAGCTCCTCTAAAAGTGAACTCCTATGTTCTTTTGCCATATGACCACTTATTATTTCACAATACAGTCAAACTTTCATGTGGCAACCTCTGCTGCAGAACATAACTTTGATCACACTTTGTGGAAAAATGAGTGGTGCTACAGCAAAAGTGCATATAAGTTCAGTTTTAGAGGAGCTTCATAGCTTTTCAAAGAGGGATCAATCACTTTTGTAGCTCACTCCAGACAAAAGTTCTGGCTGAAAAAAAGAAGTGTCCATTACACTTCCAGCATACGGTATGTTATAATTCTTTGAGTCAAAAGTACCCATAGTACATCATTTTTTTAAACAATGAGACTGGTGCCCGTGCATAACGCCAACTTTGCACCCACAAAACAGGAAGTTCCCATTTTCAAAGCAGCCTGATATTTTTAGTCAGCCTGTCCCCCTACTTCGTCACATACATTCACTTTAAGGAGTATGGAATAAGATAAATTTCATAAACATGCCAGGTGCGCCGAAACATCAGCAATACATTTCAAAATCAAACAAAAAAGTCATCATGTTTGAGCAAAGAGAGACCCTGAAATTTCATCAGATGTGGTTCAGATTTAACTCACCACGAGGTGGATCATCTGTGTCCGCCATTTTTTTTGTCTCCCCTCTTTTGTCTTCTTCTTTCCTTCCCAGTGTCTTGCCTGAGTCTTTTGTTGTCCCATTATGAGGGTTTGTTGTTGTGGGAAATCGGCTTAGGCACAGACTTAGTAGTTACACCCAGATGTCCAGCGTGGCAGAGCCATCTATTGGATCCCTGATAGGCAGCTTGGAGGTAGAATGACAGCTTGAGGGGAGGGAGGAGAAGGAGGGGTGAGCAATAGGGATGCAGGCAAGTAGTCCGCGGTGGAGATGAGCAGTCCTCCGTTATTGACAGTAGAATATCCTATAGTACCTGGATTTGAAAACTCAGACCCCCAACATCACTACTTAAGTTGTCATTCTGCTCCAAGCTGCCTATCAGGACTTGTCCTATCAGATGCTGTGTTGTGTCTGGACATCATTGCAGGTATGGAAAGTGACTCCATTTTGTTGTCAAATTCACTTCCCCTTTTCTGGGTGGCCAAGATGTTCCAGTACCGTCGTCCACTGGGGTTGCCCCCAATCCAAATGTGTAGGAATGCTTTTCTTTAAGTCTACCTAACCCAACATATGGGTCTTTTTATTCTGAATGGCCATAATGTTGGTCAACTCCCCAGACTCAACTTGGGCCACAACCTACTTGAAAATCTTCTTCATGTTTTTGGCTATAACTGCCTATTTTTAACTGGGCGACCAGAAATCGGGCGCAAGGGACTCAAAAAGGTCCTTTCAAACTTGTCTCTCATAGCAAAAACCTTTCAAAAAATCTATTGAGGACAACAAGGTTAAGTCCGTTAAGGAGTGCTATAAATGTTTTTGCGCACCCGGTATAACTTAGATATGCTAAGACTCGAGAAATTTCAGCTCACTTTCTGGGGGGGTCGGAAAGCATAAAGTGGTTGGGATTGTAGGCTAGCTACTTACCTTGCTCGTGTTGCACAGCACCTCAGTACTGTTGTACTCTTATACCGCAGTACAACCTACTCGGGAAGTAAAAAAAGTCCAGAAAACATAGTGTGCTGCATATATAGTAGAAGTTATAGGGGTATAGAAATCCTAAAGTACAAGGTGTCTATGGATGAGGGGGGGAGGGGGAACACCAGTAGGGGGAAGATATTCAAAGAAAACTCGAGGGGAAAAAGAGACCACCCGACGGCTTTTTTATATCAATAGTGCCAACAGCGAGGTGCCAGCGAGTCGAAACAATGGTTAAATGTTATTCAAATGAGCTAGTTCGAAAATGTCCATTTTGTCGGGGTGGAAAATTGACCTGTGGCATCGCTGCAACAGGTGCAAGTCTAATGATTTCCTTGAAAAAAATGTGCTTCACTACACGAACCTTTAACTTAAGGCCTTATAACTTTCTATGCGGTATATGCTGGGTGCACTTTTATTTGGGCCGTTAGTCTTGACTAGAATGAGCTTCAGAAGCAGGTGACCCCACCATGGAATGCTAAGAATCTCCTCTGAAACAAAACTGCTCCTCACTTTTGCTCTAGGACCACTCACTTTTTCACAGCGTGGATGCAAAGTTGCTGATCATAGCAGACTTTACTACATCCCAGTTTGAGCGCATTACAAAGAATGAGGTTAGAAAAGATCGTCATTCTTGTGGAGGCTGAGCATTCTCCCAAAATGGCGTCGCTAGGGATCTCTCAGGCAACTCTCTCCTATGTCGTCAAGCCTTGTATAGAACATTGGGCAATGCATCAAATAACCTCCGAACATTTTTGTGGTTGTTGAAACAATTATGCTTATTTTAAAACCCTCCCACGAAAAATTTCAATTTTTAGATTTGCACATCATTTCACACTCAGAAGTTTGTCTTTGGTTCATTACGCATGACTTCAACCTTTTCTCTGCACTAAAAAAGACCTAAGCAACACAGCTCAAAACTTGGGAAAGACGTACCCTGTGCAGACTAAGTGCGGTACGTTAGAAAACTTTGAGTTAAAGGTGCCCAAAGTAAATGGCCTTTGGAACAATTTTTTGAAGTGAAACCTTATGTTATGGCCAAAGACCAAGCCCCGGCCGCCCCCATCCCATTTTCCAGAAAAAGGTACCTTTTCGAACTAGCCCTATTACTTAAAGTTTCTACGTGTTTGGCACATCAAAATTGTCAATTTCGGCTCTTAACAGCGCTTCTTTTGTTATGAAAATTCCATTGTGAGACCCGAAGCCTGACACACTGGTACAGTATTACACACAGGGATGGCTGAAGTTGCCCTGTGTTGGTCGAACTCGGACACAAAAGCTACAGTTACAGGGTTTTTTTTTCCAAGATTTGGAAATCTGAGCCCCTGCGCCCCAATGTGAGGTTTGTTGACCACTGCAGAGTGCGTTACGAGACCCTCATGGGGGACAAAAAGTACAATATGCAAAATCGCCTTGATCCACGATAATCGTGTTGAACGTACATGCACGTGTTGGACGCACGAGTTCATTGACGGATCTGGGCAACTGCGCAATGTGACCACTGTGTAGTTTACACACATCAATGTACCTGATTGGATGCATAAATGTAACTGCGCAAAGTACAACCTGAGGAGCAGAATTGCTTTTTTTCTTTAGTTCGTTTTTGCATCCTAGGCGTACGTCATCTCCTTCTTGCTGATCGCCTTCTTTTTGCCTTTCGTGGTGATTTCTTCCTCGTACTGCGTCGTAACCCACCGCGTGTGGACGTACTCGCGCACGTGTCAGAAGCGGGCTTGCATAGAGCGTCGCTGCTGCGGTGGAGACGGTGGCGGCAGCGGCGGCTGCGGCTGCGCCAGAGCCGTCGGCCAGCCCGGCGACGGTGGTCATGGCGGAAGTGGAGGTCGAGTCTCAACCGACAGCAAGCGCTTGGACGAAGACGAGGATGAGATGGGGGAGGACGCCACTATGGACACAGCCATTTACGAAATGAAGGCGAGTGGGAGCGAGCACGAATCACTGTGACTATGAGGGGTGCACATATGCGGACACTTCTATGGCCTCGTGTAATTAGTGCTCTTTGAGCGCTGAAGACACACTCATCCGTTTATGTTTGTAATGTAAGAAATACCTGAAACTCCCCACAGTCACAGGAAGTATGCACCAGGAAGCACTCCAGCTGTACCGTACGTTGTACCAGCTCCAAGAAATGAAATTTGATGGCTCAATTCAATACAGATCTAGAGACATTGCCCCATTCTATTGAAATGTGACAGGGATAGGATGATATTGACATTCACAACGCGCTCTGCCTTTCTGATCAAGCTCTGCAAAAAATCTAGACTTGACTGCTGGAAGAAGTACTTTCAAATGGATAGTTCCTTTGGAAAATTGAGTATAAAGCGACGGCTTGAATCCCTCAATTCAATGCAGCCACTGTGTATACAAGCAGTACAGTACACGTAAAACTTCGGCGGCCAATGCCTCCATGCGCAGGAAAGTTTTTGAGTGCTCACTGAAATTTTCGAGGCTTTGGAGTTTTAGAAACTTTTCCCTGCTGTTTATTAAACGAATTACTGCGAAATGTCGAATTTTATGACTAAGAGAATTAATTCAATTCAACCTCGCACAAGGCAAGATTATGCGGATAGGTCTACGAGCGTCAGCTGTGCGAGTGCGATGCATAAAAGTTGAAACTCTTTAAACTTGAAAAGTACCCCATTCTTTGGTGGCGAAGAAAGCAGTACAAAATTTACTTTTTTATTTTTCATGATGCAGGTACTTTGCTCTAAGACCGGGATTAAAACAAATCATGCTGGAACTATGCCTACAGCCACCGGTACTTCGTCGTCTCCTCCCTCAGCGTCCCATCCTACGACGTGTTTTACAGTAGCTACTGCCCAATGTAGTTACTCCTCCTCCATGGGCCAACTGGTACTTCTCTCGAGGGCCAAAAAGAAGAGCCTCTGCCTGACGGCAGTTGTGAGTATCTGCTTCGCCGTCTGCTGGCTGCCTTGGTCAGCCACCATGCTGCTGAGGACGTTCGAAGTGCCTCTACCAGGTACAGACAGACGGACATATACGCACACACACAGAAGTCATAGACACATTTGATATGGTTGCCCACATCATTTTTCTTCCACCTGAGTGAAAACATTGAATTGCGACACCTTCCCTCGTCGTAGTTGATGATTGAGGTTCGAGAAAATCTCCTCGTCATCGCATTTCTTCCACATATAGTTGTCTCTTGAGTCGCAGATAACACGGAATTGGTGATATAACAACATGTTTTGAACGTCGTCAAAAGCGTCGAACGCTAAACTGTGCCATAGTTGGTGTATCACTTAGTACGAGGGTATTTCCAAACTAAATGGGACACTGTCTCCATAACAAAATAATTTTTGCTAAAAACTTTTGTAAGTAGGAAATGTGATCCAACTTGACGTCTTTTCACTCTGTTATTATAACTCACCGAGGTTGTGACATTAATGCAGCGAGTAACGCGGAGACTCTGCGGAGAAGTTGTATCGAAATAATTCACAATAAAATGATGTTGGCAAAAGTATGGTCCTACTTTGCTTGGAATTACCCTGCACTCGCCGCTTTCCTTGCAGGACAAAATGCCTACACCATGGTGACCATTATGTCCCTGCTCGCTTCACTCAACTCCACCACCAATCCCTGGATCTACCTCTGCTTCAGCAGCGCAGTGTTGCAACAAGTCAAGGTGAGTGTCAAGAGTTTGACCTGGCACTTCTCAACTTCTGTCCTACGGAAAATATTAAACAGCATTTGGTTGGCCTCAAGTCCACTGTGGGCGGTCAGGACTCACTTGGGGGTGCCAACGCCGATCGGGTGGAACCGAGGCCGCACCGGAGGATCCTCTTCAAGAAACCGGTGGACGGCGCGGCAGCCGCAGCCGCAGCCGCAGCTCCACCAGCCGTTGCCGCCTGCGACCACCAGAGCATAGGAGGGGGAAGTGGGGGCGTTGGCAATCGTGCCAGGTCTCTACCAGTCATCTTGCACTACAGTCACTGAAGGGGGGAGACCAGCAGGAGGGGCACGAGCTGTGTTGTGTTGGTCATACAAGTGTAATGACATGTGCTATGCAGTCTACTTGAACTCGAACTTTTCAAAGAAAAGAAGTAGGACCTTAATTTTGGTCTGACGAGCAAGGTTCTTTCAGAAAGCTGCGCACAAGGATAAGATTGAAAATTTAATCAAGGAGATGCACCAGACACAATGTACTTGATGTACTCACAAATCCGCACGCATTACCGACACACACTCATATGTATGCACAAAAATTACTATATTTATTAATGATGTAGTTCATATTACATAATTACTGAAGGACGTGTTCGTCTTTCGTGCATCTAATACAATCACAGAAAGACGCACGTGTTCGTCAGAAAAATGCACAAAGCACTTTCGAGTTTCATTAGGTAAGAGACGGACTTTGTTCGGATGCAAAACGACATAGGTAAGCTTAACAACTGTCATAGCAGATGAACGACAAAGGTGACGCTGGAGCATGAGACAGCATCAAGCATCACTTCGTCTGCCTCAAATGTACGCATGCATTCCAGAAATCTAACAGTGTCCACGCTGTCCAGTGTCTGACATGGACCAGGAAAATCTTGTCAGCTTAAAGTTAGCCACCCTTGATGCGGTTGGACTTCCTAGCTTCGGCTACTTTTCCCCACGCTTTTAGGGCGGAGTTCGCACTCTGAGGCGTAGCTTTTGCCAGCAGTGTTGGCCAATGCAGGCCTTTAAGAACTGCCAACATTGTTCTGGCTGTTGTGACAAACTTAACTGATGTCAAGGACATTTGATTGTTGGCACAACGTCAGAAAACGAAAAGTTTTACTCATACCAGACAAAAAATACACCTTCGCCTAGGGAATTTCGTTGGTGCAAAGTCATTCTGAGGGAGAGTAACTTAGTGATGCAATAACGCTGAGGCCATCACTTCAGCTTCTGGCAGAAGGAGGCCCAGGTTGGCCTGTCGTCACTCAGCAAAGGATGTAAACACCCTGAAAATGGTCATCTAGAGAAGGTCTAATCTGGCCTTCACGGTCATCAAAGGTCACATTCTGTTAATAGCAAAATTGGTTCTGTCAGTTGTTAATATTAAGGGAATGACTTCATGTTCAGTGACTTCCTGTCAAAATACATGTACTACACATATGTCAAGCCGGAGGCCTTTGAACAATGTCTCGTCTCGTTGCAGTCCGTGAAGGCTGATGAGAATAGAATACAGTGGGTGCTGCTTATGAGGTCCAAAACTCATATTTTCGTTATGAATCGACCGGGGGCCTTCAAGCAGTCCTCGTATGGCTTATTCTTTCCGACGTTCTCACGGTGACTACGGATGACCTATGTACTGGAATGGTGTATGACAGTAATCCTGGGAACATGGTTTCCTGTGAGATCTACTGACTTGTCGTCCTCCTGCTGAGCAAGGTGGCCATCCTGCTCCACGTCGAGGACGGGGTTGACTGTAGCGTCCATGTTGGCGTCATTCCTTTCTCTGCTACTAACGAAGTCATGGGCGTCGCTACCCAGATCCCGAACCATCTGGTGCGGTGGGGTCGTTTCCCCAGCTCCTCTTCCCCGTCAGCCAACGCATCGTTGGAGAACGGTGTAAGAGAGAAGGACGAAGGTGAAACATCTCTGAAATGCCAGAGAAGAACAAAAGACATCGAACTCTGTGACTCCATCGACCGGATGTAGAGAGGATCGGCGAAAATCTGATAAAGACACATAGCTCGAGTTGCGAGTCAATCGAATGGTGAGATAATACGTAGAAGTACAGCAGGCGTAGGAATCATGCGTACGGAGAAGAAGCTTTCATCCTGTTCGCAGATGCCACAATGAACTTGTGGTAGGCATGGGACGTTCGTACTTTGCACGCACACGTATGTTTCTCAGAGAGCTCAATGCAGAGAACAAAAAATGTGTGTAGCTGACGCCATAATTCGGTCGACCAGGAAAACTTTTTCCCGTCCATGATGTCGAAATATGTCACCTGAACGTGTCTTTTTGGGGGGATGGATGAGCGGATGTACCTCAGACATGACCGGCTACAGAGGTCATTGGGCCCGGAGGGCTGAGAAAAGCGACCTTTCTGTCAGGGGCACAAAGTCTCCACCAGACACACTGGTTGGGAGGTGTACGAAGAGCTCCACACAGAGAAAAAAAGAGGGCAACGTGGTTGCACCACTTGAACCGAGCAGCAGGACTCGCGCACTGGTACACACACGACCAGTCTCACGTGCTTACTTGGATGTGCTGGCAATCATCCTGTGTCTGGCAGAGGTTGGGCCCCGTACGTACAACAGTTAGCTTCCCAACGACAGGCGCGGCTTCGACTGCTTCCAGCATTGACAAAATGTGTACTACTGTGGCGAGGTCAACTTCAGGAGCAAATGGAAGCTCCTTACTTATACTGCAGTATATTGTTTCTCTAACAATGCTTCAATAATTGCTCTTTAACTATCAGAGTCAGTTGCTCTGCTCAGCGTGCTCTTGAAAATGCTGGCCGAGGCTGTCCTTGGATCTTCGTCACAGCTGGTTTATTGCCCAGCAAATGCATTTGAATCCATCACAAAGGAAAAATTTTGACTATTCACTTATGTGAACTTTCGAGAGTTATCACTTAGAAAGTAATACTTAAAAGTTTTTTTGAAATGTCGGTGCAACCACCACATTTTGAGGGCTGCAACCTCTCATCTGATGCTTCGTGCTTATTTTGCTGGCAAATCAGTGTGGAACTGGTGACCTCCTCCTGCTCTTTCATGTGTTCAGCCTCCTCCAATTCATTGAAGGACCAATCAAAGGGGTTTTATCCTCTCATCACATTTTGCTGCTTTACACAGGTCTGACGCAATTATTGACAAAATGGATCCATAGACATTTTTGTCAACACAACAGTGCTTCCATTCATAGCAAAACCTCACTCATATGAATTTGTCGGAGATAAGCGAACTTTTCTAAATGGAAGCTAAATGTGGGTCACCTTGACAGTAGCCACGATACTGAGACACTTGCTTTTAAGAGTAGTCCCATGGGCGCCAACGGACATTTGGTAGCTGATCCCTTATTATTACAAACACTCTACCTGCTCAAGGTTTTTGGTCACAAATGTTACCATATATCAATCAGGACTGACGTTTATTCGTGGTTAGTTTTAAAAGGACTTCAAACAGAAGTAGCACAATGATTTATTCAAGTGCATATGTACCATCAGAGTCAATAATCAATGGCTCCACTCAGCATATCTGCTTGGAGCGAGACAGGGCAGTCACAATGGGCGTCTTTCAATCTAAAGTCTCCTTGTCAATAATTGATAAGCCACTGCTGACACTTTAAAACGATCAAAGTGCTCTCCCGTACACTTCTGTTTGGTTTTTTTGTGTCCTGGTTTTGTCACTTTGTGGCCTTTTTGAGTTCATAAAGCAAGACGTGCCTTGTGTAAGCTCCTGAAACATCCATTGTCAAATAACTGTTGAAGTCTATCACTCTCAGTTCGAGTTGTGCAACGCTCATCAACGCTTCGGCTTGTTTTTACACTGCTTTGAAGGAACCTTCTAGCCAAAATGGAGGACATTTTCCCAAGTAGCGTCCAACAAGAACCACCAGACATTACTTATGGGATGACCTTATACTTGGTTTGTTTGGGCGACTTTCTTGTAACTTCAGTGTACCCTCTCAGTGCGGATAGCGGGAACAACATGGACAGAAATGTGGCACACACATGAATAGCGTAAATATGATCAGTACCGATTGCTCTCCAGCAAGAGAAATGCTGTCTCAAGGCGAATAAGCTGGAATCTCGGGAAACACAATATTTTCCAATATCTTGAGGGGAGCGGCAGAATTCACCTACTTTAGGATAGACCATGGAATAGTACGTAGAGCTTGGTTATATAAGGCGCTGCATCATATGTATTTCGATAACTTAAGTGACTGAGCTTACACTGGCATTTGCAGTTTGCGGAACTGCAGCTTTTTGCTGAGGCTCAAAAGGTTAACCGAAGATTTACTCCAATCAGACATGAGCACAGCGCGGCCGGGCCCCCCGCCCCCCGCGCGGGGTGGGGGGGGGGGGGGGGAGGGGTGGGGGGGGGCGGGGAGGGGGCGGGGACCGGGGGGGCGCGGGGGGTGGTGGTGGAGGGCGGTGCGGGGGCGGAGTGGCGGCGGTGGCGGCGGCCTGTGGAGGGGGGCGCGGGG